>Ga0105048_10010178_pt1 | contig 14912 bp, 7 predicted proteins | sample MAT05_FD_78382 | JGI IMG/M metagenome (GOLD analysis project Ga0105048, IMG submission 78382) | Freshwater microbial communities from Lake Fryxell liftoff mats and glacier meltwater in Antarctica - MAT-05 | ecosystem: Environmental > Aquatic > Freshwater > Ice > Liftoff microbial mat | place... | reverse complement strand
GCAGCGCGGTGTCAATGCGGACTTCAAAGGTGTGGTTGCCAACCAGGATTTGCCCGCACTGTTGCAACAAGCCGATCTCTTTGTATTGCCCTCGTTGGGCGAAGGCCACCCCAAAGTGTTGATCGAAGCCATGGCCTGCGGTCTGCCCTGTGTTGGCACCGATGTAACGGGCATCCATAATGTGCTGCAGCATGGGGTAACGGGGTTGCTTTGCCAGTTGACTGCGACCGATCTGGCCGCCAAGCTCAACCAGATCCTCACCGAGCCAGATTTGGCGGCACGCCTGGGCGCGGCCGCGCGCCAATATGCGATTGACAATTACGAGCAGGGCGCGTTACTGCAACGCGAGATCAAATTTATGCAGTCTTTGGATCAAAATAAAAATAGTCATCAAAAGCCGTCACTTTGAGGAAGTTAGTCAGCGCATTATGTCGATTCACGTATTACACCTCATCACCGAGCTATCGAGCGGCGGTGCCCAAAGCGGCTTGTTACGGCTGTTGGAACGCATGGATAGCACACGCTTTCGGCTGACCGTTGTCTGTCTGTATAACGGTGACAAGCTTGTTGCCCAGCAAATTCGTGCCCTCGGCATCGACGTGATCGACCTGGGCATGACGCGCAAGTGGCGGCTTGATGCCTTGCTGCGCTTTTTCAATCTGTTGCGCCAAAAGCGACCGCAAATTTTGCACACCTGGATGTTCCATGCCAATATACCTGGCCGGATCCTGGGGCGGTTGGCCGGTGTGCCGATCATTATTAGCTCGGAACAGACCATGGGCCAAGAGGGCCAAATCCGGCGACGTCTCAACCGCCTGACCGCGATGTGGGCCGATTGTGTGATCTGTGTGGCGCAGAAAGTGGCCGATTTTGTGCACGAACAAGTGGGCATTCCGCGCGACAAACTGCTGGTGATTGCCAATGGGGTGGACACCCAAACCTTTATCCCGTCGGCCACGCCCAAAGCAGCCGATTGGCAGCCGCGCATTATTGGCAATGTGGGCCGGTTGGAACCGGTGAAAGGCACGCGCTTTCTCGTGGACGCCTTTGCCCAGTTTGCCAGCCAGTTTCCCGACGCCCGCGTATGGTTGGTGGGCGATGGCACAGAGCGTCAAAATTTGGCAACGCAAGCACAAACCCAGGACGTTGCCCACCAAATTGACTTTTTGGGGATGCGCCCCGATGTGGCCGCGCTCCTGGCCCAAATGGATATTTTTGTGCTGCCCTCCCATTGGGAAGGTATGCCCAATGCGGTGCTAGAAGCCATGGCCGCGGGGCTGCCCGTGGTCGCGACAGGCGTTGGTGGGACGACAGAAGTGGTTGTCCAAGACGAAACAGGATTCTTGGTGCCCGCAGCTGATCCCGACGCGATGGCAAAGGCCATTGTCACGCTGCTGCGCGATCCAACGCTGTGTCGGCGCATGGGTGAGGCAGGCCGCCGCCGCGTGGAACAACATTTTTCAATTCAACAAACTGTCGCAAAAACTGTCGGTTTATACGAAAACCTATTGAATGAAAAGCAGGTAACTGCCCTATGAAAACCTATCTTGTCACCGGCGGAGCCGGTTTTATTGGATCGAATTTAGTCCATGAATTGTTGGCCCGTGGCCACCACGTCCGTGTGCTGGACAACTTCAGCACAGGACGGCGCAGCAATCTGAGCGATGTTGAAGGGCAGATTGACCTATTGGAAGGCGATTTGCGCAGTTCGGAAATTTGTCGGCAAGCCATGCAAGATGTGGATGTCGTGCTGCATCAAGGGGCCTTACCCTCGGTGCAGCGCAGCGTGAGCGACCCATTCACCAGCCACGACACCAATGCCACCGCCACGATCAATCTGTTGGTGGCGGCGCGCAATGCAGGTGTCAAGCGCTTTGTCTACGCCTCTTCCTCATCCGTCTATGGCGATTCGCCGACCATGCCCAAACAAGAGGAGATGATGCCGCGCCCCAAGTCGCCCTATGCCGTCGCTAAATTGGCGGGCGAACATTATTGTCGGGTCTTTTGGGAACTCTATGGGCTGGAAACGGTCTGCCTACGCTACTTCAATGTGTTTGGGCCCTTTCAAGATCCATCGTCCCACTATTCAGCCGTGATTCCGCTCTTTATTCGGGCCATGGCCGCCGGCAAAGCACCGACTATCTATGGCGATGGCTTGCAATCGCGCGACTTTACCTTTGTGCGCAACAATGTGCATGCCAATCTGCTGGCCGCGGCCCAACCGAACGTCGGCGGCCAAATTTTAAACATTGCTTGTGGCGAACGCTATTCGCTGCTCGATCTGGTGGCGGCGCTCAATCAGATTTTGGGCACGACACTTGTACCCCAGTTCGATCATTCGCGCAGTGGTGATGTCAAACATTCGTTGGCAGATATTCGCAAGGCGCAAGATCAATTAGGCTACACCGTACAAGTTGATTTTATGGAAGGGCTGCGCCAAACGGCCACATGGTATCAACAGCATGACCACTAAAGTACTGCACCCGATCACCCGCCTGATCATCGGCGGGGCACAAGAAAATACCATGCTCACGGCCCAACTGCTGGACAAAGCCCAGTGGGATGTGGAAATTGTCGCGGGGCCACAGACGGGCAGCGAAGGCAGCCTGATCGAAGCCGTACAGGAACGGGGCATCTCGCTGATCCTGGAGCCAACCATGGTGCGCGAGCTGAATCCGATCAAAGATTTGCTGGCGCTGATTCGCTTAACCCAGCTCATGCGGCGTGGGCGCTATACGATTGTCCACACGCACAGCTCCAAAGCCGGCATCTTGGGGCGCTGGGCAGCCAAATTTGCTGGTGTGCCGATTATTGTGCATACGGTACACGGCTGGGCGCATCATGAACGTCAACATCCCCTGCTGCGCGCCTACTACATTTTGCTGGAAAAGCTCACATTGCCGATTACCGATCAAATGATTGCCGTTACGAGCAAAGACATCGATAAGGGTCTGCGCGATGGCATTGGCAAATCGACCAATTATCTGATCATTCGCAGTGGAATCGAGTTGGAGCGCTTTGGTCATCCGCAAGTACCCCGTGAAGCAACCCGCGCAGCGTGGGGCATTCCACAAGAGGCCACGGTGGTGGGCAGCGTGACACGGCTCTCGCCGCAGAAAGCGCCCCTCGATTTTGTGCAGGCGGCGGCGCTGGTAGCGCGTGACTATCCTGATACCTATTTTGTGATGGTGGGCGATGGCCCATTGCGCCAGGAGGTCGAGGCGTTGGCCACCCAATTGGGGATCGCCGACCGGCTGGTGCTCACGGGGCTACGTCGCGATGTGCCCGAGTTGCTGGCCGCCTTTGATCTCTTTGCCCTCTCATCGCTGTGGGAAGGGTTGCCGCGTGTGTTGCCGCAGGCCATGGCCACCAGTTTACCCATTGTTGCGACAGCGTGCGATGGCAGCGCCGAGGCGATTGAAGAGGGCGTGAATGGATTCTTGGTTCCCCCTGGTGAACCAGCCGTATTGGCACAACGCCTTTGTCAGCTCATTGCACAGCCGCGGCTCGCCCAGCAAATGGGTGCGGCTGGCTATGCGCGCGTCCAAGAATTTAGTGATCGCGGCATGGTGAGTGCGATTGCCAATCTGTACACCAAGCTACTGGCCGCCAAAGGAATTGTTACCGTCCGCTAACCCACTTTTTGATCTTACGATGACAGTAGGTTAGGATCTAAGCACGCGAATGCAGTAAATTGATATCTGACCCTAACCGTTACCCTAACATGACTAGACTATATAATGATGAAAACAAAACTTGACCATTGGTGTGAAGGTGTAATTGAAGCAGGCTGGTTGGCCGCGCTTGTCGTTGCACCTATGTTCTTTAACGTCTTTTCCAGTCGTGTCTTCGAGCCGGATAAGATCAGCCTGGTGCGCAGCATTGCGCTTATGATGTTGTTGGCCTTTGTGATCAAGATCGCCAATGGCGGCTATCTCTGGTTGCCGGCGCATACCACAGAGAGTAGCGGACCCAACGAATCGCTGACGACGCAGTTGCGCGGGGCGTGGCGCAATCCGTTCATCATTCCGGTTGTGCTGCTGATTCTGGCATATCTGCTGAGCACAGGGTTTAGTATTGCGCGCTTTGTCAGTTGGTTTGGCTCGTATCAACGGCTACAAGGCACCTACTCGTTTCTCAGCTATGTGATTATTGCGATTTTGGCCGCGGCCCATTTGCGCCGCCCAGAACAGTTGCGCCGCCTGCAACATACGATCATCATCACCAGTTTGCCCATTGCCATCTATGGTGTGCTGCAACATTATGCCCACGATCCACTGCCGTGGGGTGGCGATGTGACGACACGCGTGGCAGCTAATGCGGGCAATGCGATTTTCCTGGGGGCCTATCTGATTATGGCCTTCTTCTTTACGCTGGAGCGGGTTTATAACAGCTTTGCCCTCTTGCTGGGAGCCTATCCACGCGACACCCAAGAAAACCAGGAGCTGCCGGTCGCCTTCTCGGGCGGGGCCTATCTCTTTATTTTGATGGTGCAACTGTTGGCTATCGTCTGGACACAGAGCCGTGGTCCTTGGTTGGGTCTTTTCCTCGGTTCTTATTTCTTTGTATTGCTGGTGCTGACCGCCGTGCGTCCCCGCTATTATCGCCAGCTAACGCTCGGCTGGGTCGGGATTGGCTTGCTCGGCGTCTTGCTCTTGGTGCTGATGAATACCACTGCGCTCTTTGAATTTCTGCGCCCGGTTCCCTACCTTGGCCGTTTTACGCAGTTGCTCAACCAAGATAGTTCGACGGCCCAGGTGCGTATTTTGATCTGGGAGGGGGCCTCTAACATGGTGCGCCCACACGAGCCGCTGAATTACCCGGATGGTGGCAAAGACAGTATCAATCTGTTGCGCCCGCTGGTGGGCTATGGCCCGGAGGCCATGTGGGTGGCCTACAATCCGTTCTATCCACCAGATTTGGCGCATGTCGAAGCGCGTAATGCCAGCCCCGACCGTTCGCATAATGAAACATGGGATAGTTTGGTCATTACGGGCATTCTGGGCTTTGTCGCCTATATGTCGCTCTTTATTTCGATCTTTTATTGGGCCTTGCGTTGGCTTGGCCTGATTGCGAACCGACGCGACAATTTGCTCTTCGGGCTTTTCTTGACCGGCTTCAGCCTGATCACCGTTGCCTACTTCCTGATTACCGATGGCTCGTGGCGTTTCTTCGGCGTGGCCTTACCCGCGGGTGTGATCGCTGGCCTTTTCTTTTATGTAACCGCGGCGGCCTTTTTGCATCCCGATCTCAAGTTGGAACTCAAGGATATTCCGCGCCAATTGTTGATCATTACCATTATGGCAACCATGGCGGCCCACTTTGTAGAAATCCACTTTGGAATTGCGATTGCATCGACGCGTACCTACTTCTGGGTGCAAACGGCTACCTTGCTGGTGCTGGGCATGCGCTGGGCACAACCGATAGCATTTTCGGCGGCCCAAGCCCTCGCGGCTGAATTGGAAGAGAAGGCCGAAGAGGAAGAAAAACTGGCAGAGGTCAAAGAGCACGCTACGTCACGCAAAGGCCGCAAAGTCGCCCAGAAAAATGCACCGGTGCGCCGCGAACGGGTAGCAACCACCACGGCTTCTGCCTTGCCAGCCACAGTCATGACCGATGCGCTCGCCTTCTTGACCTTTATATTTATCTATACAACCAATGGCACACAACAACGCAACGCGTTTGATATTTTGTTGAGCAGCATTACCCAACGGCCAGTTAGCGGGGAATTGGTCGCCAGTCCCTATATCTTCTTTTTGATGATCTTTACTTGGTTGCTGAGCGCGACCGTTGGGCTGACGGTGGAGTCTTTGGCGCAACGCAAAGCGCCGCCGTTGGCGTGGTGGCTGCGCGGCTATGGTCTTCATGCAGCCGTGGTTTGGGGGGGCTGGCTTTTCTACGGTCTGCTGCAAGCAGGCCGCCTGGTGCCGGGGGCCGGGGGCACAACCCTAGACGAACAACTCAGCCATGTAGCTGGCCACTTTGCTGTCTACACCTATGTGATAATCTGCTGGTTGCTGATTGCCGGCACAGTCTACGCGTGGCCGCGGCTGCGTGAGCGGATTGCGGTGGTGACGCGGCCGGCGCTTAGCTTGGTTGCCGCTGCGGTGATGACCATCTTGGTCTTTTTTGTGATTAGTACGGTCAATATCGCCTTGGTACGGGCCGATATTATCTATAAGCAGGGCCAACAATTCGACAACCAGGGCAACTGGGTCAGCAGCATCGAATTGTATCGTCGCGCCTTGGCCGCCCGCAAAACTGAAGATCACTATATGCTGTTCCTGGGCCGTGCGTTGTTGGAGCAGGCCAAAGATGTAACGGCAGTGGGCACCTATCAGCTCGAGGAATCGGCCACTTTTGATGACATTCTGGCCTTAACGCCCGATAGGGTCTCGCAAATGGGGCGCGACGACTTGCTGCACAGCGCGGAAATTATTCTGCGCGAAGCCCAACGCATCAACCCGCTCAATACCGATCATACGGCCAACCTGGCACGCCTCTACCGTACCTGGTCCGACTTGACAGATGATGCCGCGCAACGGCAAGCCAAGCTGGATGCCAGCATTGCCGAATACAATATGGCGGTAATCTTGAGTCCCAACGCTGCCCATTTGTGGAATGAAAAGGGCAACGCCCATCTCGCGCGCGGCGAAGATGCCGATGCCGAAGCCGCCTATCGCCATAGCTTGAGCATCGACCCCTACTTTGAACAATCGTACTTGCTGCTGGCAGACTTTTATGACCGCCGCCAACAATCGCAGAAGGGTGTCGATCTGCTAGAAGATGGGATTGTCAAAATGACCGACCATCCGATCTTTAGACCAACGCCGCAGATGTATAGTTTCTTGGGCGTGGCCTATGCCAAATTGGGAAATACCCAAGGGGCCATCGACGCCAATCTCAATGTCGTCAAGCTCCAACCGACCAATGTGGGCGCCATGCGCAATCTGGCCCTGCTCTACCGCGATCAAGGCGAGTCGACCACAGCCCTCGAATGGGTAGACAAGGCGACAGCCTTGCTGGGGGCCGAGCAGGTAGCAGATGTCAAGCAGTTGCGCACACTCGCGGCCCAGATCTATCAAGAACAGGGCCAAACGGACCAGGTGATCGCGCAATATGAAGCCATTCGTCAGGTTGCGCCCCAGGATCTTGATACGCTGAAAATGTTGAGTACGCTCTACACCGCGCAGCAGAATGATCGCATGGTAGTAGAGATTGCCCAAGCACTGATGGCCTTGGAGCCGACGAACTTTCAATATCCGTTGAGCATTGCCCAAGCTTTGCAGCGAGTTGGGCAACTCGATAATGCGCGCACCTTTGCCGAGCAAGCGTTACAACTAGCGCCCGACGACCAAAAACCGGCGATTCAACAATTGATTACGGATCTCAGTGCTAGTTAGTGCAGGACTTACGCAGCCGGGAGCACCGCCATCCTGGCGGCAGCCAGCAGGATGCTGGCGTTCCCAGGCGTAATTGCGTAAGTCCTGTAGTGAATTGCGCCAATCGTGGCTGATTGGCGCAATTCGTGATTGGGCCTTCAGAATTTTCGTAAATCAAATGATAAACTTGGCCAGCAAGACAGCTTATGTCAGCGTTACCATTCACCAAAGGATGATTCAATGACTCCTTATCTACTCATGGCAGTCAGTGCCCTTATGTTAGCTATCGGCGGAACACCCCTGATGCGCATGGTGGCATTACGTTTTGGTGTAGTCGACAAACCAGCCGCGCGCAAGATTCATACGCATCCGGTGCCGTTGCTAGGTGGCGCGGCGATCTATATTGCCTTTATCATCGTGCTCTTGCTGCTGGGTGATCGGCGCTATGTTTCCGAGATTGTGGGCATTTTTATCGGCGCAACGTTGGTCAGTCTGATGGGGGTCGTTGATGATCGCTGGGGCTTGGGCAGCTATGTAAAATTGTGTGGACAATTGCTGGCCGCCTGTATTCTCATTTACAGTGGCGTCCAGGTGCGCGTGTGGGGTGGCTGGTTCGATATCCTCATTACAATTGGCTGGGTGGTCGGGATCACCAATGCCATGAACTTGCTGGACAATATGGATGGGCTCTCCGGCGGCATTGCCATGATTGCCGCGGCCTTCTTTACACTGCTGGCCGCGCTCAGTCATCAATATCTGGTGGGCGCGTTGGCGGCAGCCTTGGCAGGAGCCTGTGCTGGCTTTCTGGTCTACAATTGGAACCCGGCGCGCATTTTCATGGGCGACACGGGCAGTCTCTTTTTGGGGTTTTTATTGGCGGCGGTGGGTATCAAATTGCGCTTTCCCAGTAATAGCGACACCGTCACCTGGATGATCCCAGTGTTAGTCTTGGGTGTGCCCATCTTTGACACAACGCTTGTCTTTATCAGCCGTCTGCGGCGCGGCAAGAATCCGCTGACAACACCGGGCAAGGATCACATTAGTCATCGCCTTGCCCATCTCACTGGCAGTCGACGCGAAGCCGTCTTGCTCTGTTTTCTGCTTTCTGGCACCGTGGGCTTGTCCTCGATCTTTATGACCCAGGCCACGTTGCCAGAAGCCACGATTGTCGGTATTGCGCTGCTGCTCATTGCACTCTATGGCATTTGGTGGCTGGAATTTCGCAATGGTGGTATTAGGCCGAGTTAAATCGGCTATGCTACAGTAAGAAAAATGTTACCACATCAGTTCTATCTACCAAAGGAGTATGGTTTGAACATTTTGCAACAACTTATGCGAAGTGGCGCAGTCTCTAGCAGCCGTCAGTACAAGCAGGTTGCGGTTACGCTGCTGCTTTTGATGGGCTTGGGTCTTGTTGCCTGTAGCCAGACGGCAGAGACACCGGCAACGACCGAACCCGCCGCAACCACGGCACCCGCCAATACGGCAGCACTAACCGATACAGGTGTGCTGAGCGATACGGGAGTGCTAACCGACACGGGAGTGCTAACCGACAGCGCCGCCGCAATTGTCGAACAGTTGCCACGCCCGGAGACAGTGGCCGAGGGTGCAGCCAGCGCGTTGGAACCACAAGCCCGCGCCGACATGTATACCGCGCCACCCACCATGACGATTGACACGGGCAAGTTTTACTACGCCACCTTCAAGACTGGGCGCGGTGATATCAAAGCGCAACTTTTTGCCGATAGCGCACCAGCAACCGTTAATAACTTTGTCTTCCTGGCACGCGAAGGATACTACAATGATACCAGCTTTCATCGTGTCCTAGAAGGCTTTATGGCCCAGGCCGGCGATCCAACCGGCACCGGTGCCGGTGGCCCTGGCTACCAATTTGAAGATGAGATTGTTTCCTCTATCACCTTTGATCGCCCCGGCCTATTGGCCATGGCCAATGCCGGGCCAGGCACCAATGGCAGCCAATTTTTTATTACCTTTGCGCCCACCGACTGGCTGAATGGGCTGCACACGATCTTCGGTGAAGTGATCGAAGGGCAAGATGTGCTCGCCCAATTAACGCGCGTTGATCCCAGCCAACCGACCGGCATTCAGGCAGATACGCTCTATACGGTGTTGATCGAAGAAGCGGACGAAAGCATTCTGCCGCCGCCACCCCCCACCCCAACCCCAACCGTCACGCCAACGCCGTTTGCCGCCACCAGCTTGGATGCCGCCGCGCGTCCGCTTGCGACCGTTGTACCAGCAGAACGTGCCAACTATTTCAATACTGCGCCAGAAATGGTGATCGACACCGCCAAGCAATATACGGCAACCATGAAGACCAGCAAAGGTGATGTGATCATTGCGCTAGCCGATGATGACGCGCCGGTCTCCGTCAACAATTTTGTTGTCCTAGCCAACTTGGGTTTCTACGATGGCGCACCAATCAACCAAGTCAACCCCAGTGAACTGATCGTGATTGGCTCGCCGAATAATGACCCACTCAGCGATGCAGGCTATAAGATCAGCGCCGAAGTCGGTTTGACCAATACACTGGCCGCGGGTGCCGTCGCCTATGTGCCTTTCCGCACCGCCAGCCCCAACCACAGCAGCAGCCAATTGTTGATTGCACTGATGGCCCCGCCAGCAGAAGCCAATGCCGATTTTAGTTTCTTTGGCCAAGTGATTACAGGTACCGAGGCCCTGGCCCAACTCACCGACCAAGATACGATCGTATCGGTGACAATCGAAGAAAAGTAGTTCGCAACTAGGTTGTCGATCTAGCGTACATAAAAGAGCCAAAGCAGTTTGATCGTTGCGATGATCAAGCAGCTTTGGCTCTTGGAAATTTATGTAGCGTCACTAGTTGAGCAAGTACATGATCCTTAACCAAGTGGACGCTGGCTAGTCAGGAGCAAGAAGCATGACACCCGAAGATCCGACAATAACCGAAAATCGACCCGTGAATGAACGCACAGCTAGCCCCTCTACCATCCGTGAAAGCCAAAAACGCTGGGCCGGTGTGCTGGTCGTCTTGGTCATCTGTGTGGCAAGTTTTTGGCTGGCGCTGAACCCAGCCCTGGTAACCCGCTTGGGCCATTGGGGCTATGTCGGTGCCTTCATTGTCAGCTTGATCGCCAGCGCGACGATTGTGTTGCCCGCGCCCGGTCTTGCCATTATCATCGCCATGAGTCCATCGCTCAATCCCTATGCGCTAGGTATAGTGGCCGGCGTAGGCAGCGCAATCGGCGAATTGACCGGCTATGCTGCCGGGGCAGGTGGCAGCGTCCTGATTCCCCCCGCACGCCAAGCCCAGTTTGAACGAGTGCGGCAATTGACACAACGCTACGGAGTTTTGATTTTAGCTCTCTTAGCCGCGCTGCCCTTTCCCCTCTTTGACTTTGCAGGCATTGTGGCCGGTGCTATGCGTATGCCCGTAAGCAGGTTCTTAGTTGCTGTCACCATTGGCAAAAGTATCAAATACATTATTTTGATCCTAGTCGGTGCTGGTTCATTGCTGTGGTTGCAAAGAGCCTTCCGATTTTAAGCGATCAAAGCGCTTAGCCCGGGAACAATCCAACGCTGCTACCCGTCTCCATTGTGCTAGGCTAGAAGTCTCAGCAAAAGCAAACTTGAATTTTCCCTAACTTCTCACTGGCAACCCGACGAATTCAATCTTTTAGCCCAATGTGTCAGAGAGAATTTCTGTAGCCCCAAGCGCGCCGTATAGCCCAGCAGTAGGCTATATGTCTATCCAGCGGGTGCATCCGATTGGGGGAAGTCGATAGATTCCAATCCATTATTCGGCATACCGCCCCCAATCTGGTATGCATCCCTATCCACCTGAGGAGCTTAGTCTATGAAACGTTATTTTGCTAGCTTAATCCATAATCGTCGCATTCGTAGTATCCTTACTTTATTGATTATTATGGGCCTTTTGGTGCCTGGATGGCGTGGAAATTCAATGCAAACTGCAACGGCATACAGCCCCAGCAACGGCACAGCCGCACAACTTATTGTGGATGATACAATGCCCGGCCTGGGAACAGGCACGCGCAACAGCGGGTTGCAGATCACGCTGAGCGAAGGCAGTGAAGCCCCCGTCAGCGTAGAGCCCGTCACCGTAGCGCCAGCAGAACCGCTGACAGCTGCCGAAGTGCAGCCAATTCTCGATCGGTTGCCAGCCGTAGAAGCAGCGCCGACCGACCAGCAGGAACTGCGTTTGCCCGAAGAAGTTTTGCCACCACCGCGCCCAGGGGCCACGATTACCGAAACGTTTCCGGCCACTGCAACACAAAGCATCACAGATGTAGCCGTCAGTGATGGGCCATTGGAGGTGCTGCGCTTTGCGCCCGAAGGCGATATTCCGATTGCACCCTTTGTCAGTGTCACCTTTAATCAGCCCATGGTTCCGCTGACGACCCTGGCCGAGTTGAGTGCTGCCGACGTGCCGGTGAAGATTACGCCAGAGTTGCCCGGTGTCTGGAAATGGCTGGGCACCAAGACACTCACCTTTGAATACAAATCTGATGAAATTGATCGCTTTCCCAAAGCGACCGAATATACAGTGGAAATTCCCGCCGGCACCACTTCGGCAACGGGCAATGCGCTAGCCGAGGCAGTCACCTGGAGTTTCCGCACGCCTCCGCCCACGCTGGCATATACCTATCCCAGTTACAGCCCACAACCACTGGAACCGTTGCTCTTTGTGAGCTTTGATCAGCGCATCGATCCGGCGGCTGTGCTAGAGACGATTAATGTTACGGCGAGCGGCGAAGAATACCCCCTCCAACTCGCCAGCGACGAAGAGATTACGGCCGATGTTGGCGTTAGCAATCTGATCAAGCGAACGTTGGAAGGCCGTTGGTTGGCGTTTCGTGCCGATCGCGCTTTTCCGGCGGGCACCACCGTCACCGTCAATATTGGGCCCAACACCCCTTCCGCCGAAGGGCCACTGACCACGACTGAAGTCCAATCCTTTAGCTTCACCACCTATGATCCGCTGCGCATCGACGAACATGGCTGTGGTTGGGGCGATCAGCAATGCCCGCCTTTTAGCCCATTCTATATTCGTTTTAACAATACGTTGGATGCCACCAAGTTTGATCCAGCCATGCTCACGATTGAGCCAGCAATTCCTGGCGTCATCGTAGAAGCGATTGGCAACTCGATTGAAATTCGCGGGGCCACCCAAGGCCGCACCACCTATCAAGTGACCGTACCCGGTGAGCTTGCCGACATCTTTGGCCAGACTTTGGGCGAGGCCCAAACCCTCACCTTCCAGACTGGCCCAGCAACCGCCTTTCTTACCGGCCCGACCGACGGTTTTGTGACCTTGGATCCATCGGCCAGCCAACCCAGCTTTACAATCTATTCGGTCAACTATGACACGGTGCGCGTACGCGCCTTTGCCGTGACCCCCACCGATTGGTCGGCCTATCAAACCTATCTACGCGAATATACTTCGCAAGAAAATCCCCCGAACCCGCCCGGTCGCAAAGTACTAGAAGCAGAAGTACCGATTGAGACCGTGGCCGATGAGTTGGTCGAAACCAATATCGATCTAAGCGAAGCGCTCGGTGGGCCATTTGGGCACCTCATCGTGATCGTCGATGTGCCCAACAGTCTGCTCTCTAGTTTGTTGTCACGCCTCCCGTTTGGTTCCAGCAACCAAGTGCCCACCCTGCGTGCCTGGGTGCAAGTGACCCAGATTGGGCTGGACGCGTTTGCCGATCATAGTGAAATGGTGGCTTGGGCCACATCGTTGACCGATGGCGCACCGCTGAGCAATGTTGCAGTGAGTCTGCTGGATAGCGATAGCGCCGCCACAACGGATGAAGCCGGTGTTGCACGCTTTGCCCTACCCGATCAACCTGCACCCGTGCTTGTCGGCCAGTCGGGTGACGATGTGGCAATGCTGCCCCAGAGCAATTACTACTGGAACGATGGCGGCTGGATCCGCAACGAAGTCAGTGATGAACTGCGCTGGTACGTTTTCGACGACCGCCAGATGTATCGCCCCAGCGAAGAAGTGCATGTCAAAGGCTGGCTGCGCCGCATTGGTGCCAAACAGACCGGCGACGTGAGCCTACTTGGCGACAGCGGCGTTTCGGTCCAATACACCGTCAACGATCCCCAGGGCAATCAACTGGCCGATGGCGTGATTGATGTGAATGAGCTGGGCGGTTTTGACTTTGCCTTTACATTGCCCGAAAACGCCAACCTGGGCTACGCCAACATTTATCTTTCGGCCCGCAATGTTGCGGGGGTCTATAATACAGACTATTATCACAACTTCCAGATTCAGGAATTTCGCCGCCCAGAATTTGAAGTGAGCGCCAGCAACGAAGAGGAAGGTCCCTTCTTTGTCGGTGACGACGCGGTGGTGGCGATTTCGGCCCAATACTATGCGGGTGGTCCGCTGCCCGGCGCCGAAACCACCTGGAATGTCAGCAGTTCGGCCAGCAGTTATGCACCACCCAACTGGCCAGACTTTGTCTTTGGTACTTGGACACCCTGGTGGGGCTTCTATGATTATGGTGCGCACTACGGCAATGCAACCGATGGCGGCAACTATCAAAGTTATACCGGCAAAACCGATGCCGCCGGCGTTCACTACCTGCGCATGAATTTTGACAGTGTCGCGCCTGAAAGTGGCACAATAAATGAAGCACCCAAGCCCCGACCCTATAGCGTCATGGCCGAAGGGGTGGTCATGGATGTAAATCGCCAGGCGTGGGCCGCCACAACCAGTCTGCTCGTCCACCCCGCCGACCGCTATGTAGGCATCCGCAGCGACCGTACCTTTGTTGAGCAGGGTGAACCATTGGTGATCGAAGCGATTGTCACCGATCTCGATGGCAACGCCTTTGCTGGCCACCAGATTACAATCGAAGCGGCGCGCATGGAATGGAAGTACAACCAGGGCCAGTGGCAGGAGGAGGCCGCCGAAACCCAGGAGTGTACAGTTGAATCGACGCTGGAACCGGTTAGCTGTGAATTTACCACCGCGATCGGCGGCTCCTATCGCATTGCCGCCACTGTGCGCGATGACCAAGAACGGCTCAACCAGAGCGAATTCACGCGCTGGGTCAGTGGGGGCAAACGCCCCGCCGCCCGCGATGTAGAACAAGAACAAATCACGCTCATTCCCGACAAGGAAAGCTATCAGCCCGGTGACGTGGCTGAAATTTTGGTACAGTCGCCCTTCTCGCCCGCCGCAGGGCTGTTGACGGTGAGCCGCAGCGGCTTGATTTCGACCGAGCGCTTTACAATTGAAGATGGCACCTATACGCTCAAAATCCCCATTGAAGAAGCGCACATTCCCAACCTGAACCTGCAGGTCGATCTCAATGGCGCAGCCCCCCGCCTCGATGAGCAGGGTGAGGCAATCGCCAATGTGCCGCCCCGTCCGGCCTATGCGACGGGGAGCCTGACGTTGGCCATTCCGCCAGTCAGCCGCACGCTGGCATTGAGTGTCGCGCCGGCAGCAACCGAGTTGGCTCCCGGTGTTGCAACCTCGCTTGCCGTCAG
>Ga0105048_10010177_pt1 | contig 14913 bp, 15 predicted proteins | sample MAT05_FD_78382 | JGI IMG/M metagenome (GOLD analysis project Ga0105048, IMG submission 78382) | Freshwater microbial communities from Lake Fryxell liftoff mats and glacier meltwater in Antarctica - MAT-05 | ecosystem: Environmental > Aquatic > Freshwater > Ice > Liftoff microbial mat | place... | reverse complement strand
GTCACTGGCTATGGGGGCAGGGTCGCGAGACGCTGGCCTTCTTCCTCCAGTCGCGCACATCCGAACTCTATGCCGTGGACATCCACCCCGCAGCGCCCATCGGCTCGGGCGTCTTCATCGATCACGCCACCGGCGTGGTGATCGGCGAGACAGCGCGCGTGGGCGATGATGTCTCCATGCTCCACGGCGTCACGCTTGGCGGCACCGGCAAGGTCTACGCCGATCGCCATCCGAAGATCGGCAACGGCGTGCTGCTCGGCGCCGGCTCGAAGGTGCTCGGCAACATCAAGGTCGGCGACGAAGCCCGCGTGGGTTCAGGCTCCGTCGTGCTGTCGGATGTGCCCGCGCGCTGCTCGGTCGCCGGCGTGCCGGCCAAACCCGTCGGCGGCGCCTGCATGAAACCCGCGCAGACGATGGACCAGAAGTTCGACGTCGGGCTGTAGGGCCTAGTACTCGTCGTCCTCGCAGTCGCAGTCTTCGTCGTCGCCCCAGTCGTCATAGACGCCAGGCTCGGAACTGCCGTCGCCAAACCACTCTTCTTCGGTCAGGCAGCCCGAACACAGCGCGATCGCCGCCATGCAGGCAAGGATTAGCTCGCTTCATCGTGAATCACCCCGGAGCCAACCCTCGCCCTGAATAGCAGGGTCGCAACCGTTGGATAGTTCCGGCCGGGCGGCGCGCTCTCGCGAGCGCAAACCTGCGGCTTTGGCGCACTGCCGGGCGCCGTTCACAGGGTTGGCGCCGGACCTGTAGGCGGCTAAGTCTCCGCCCGAAAGCTCAGGAGCCGCCCCGATGAACCCCGAAACCGTCAAACGCATCGAGACGTATCTCAAGCGCACGCTGAACCCGGGCATCGCCCTGGCCGCCCGCCCGCGCGTCAACGACAGCGTCGAAGTCACGCTCGCCGGCGAGCATCTCGGTCTCGTCTACCTGATCGAAGACGAAGGCGAGACGAGCTACCAGCTCGAAATGACCATCCTCCAGGAAGACGTGGACGGCTGATCGCAGCCTGGCGATTTCCCGCACTGCAAGATTGTGAGACGCCCGCCACGGGTCTAGCCTGACGTCGTCAAGTCAAATGACGGTGGAGGGACTTCCCATGATGCGTGCCATGATCCTTGGCGTATCGCTCGCAACGCTGGCGCTCGCCGGTTGCCAGACAACGGTCACGCCATCCTCCTCGCCCGAAACAGCATCGGCCGCAAAACCCGCGATCACCGTCGAGAGCAAGTTCGCGACCAGCCCCGACGGCACCAAGATCCACTACAACGCGTCGGGCAAGGGCCCGCTCGTTCTCGCCATTCACGGCTTCCCGGATTTCTCCGGCTCGTGGGACCAACTCGCCCCCGCGCTGAACGACGGTTATCGCTTCGTCGCCATCGACACCCGCGGCTACAACCTCTCCGGCCAGCCGGTCGGCGTCGCCAATTACGCGATGCCGAAACTGGTCGAGGATGTGCAGGCCGTCATTAAGGCCGAGGGCTACGACAAGGCCACCGTCATCGGGCATGACTGGGGCGCCGCCATCGCGTGGAACTACGCCTTCGCCCATCCCGAAACGCTCGAGCGCCTGGTGATCATGTCCGTGCCGCACCCGGCCAACATGGGCCGACAGCTCCAGGCTGCGCCGCAGAATTCGAACTATGCGCGCAACTTCCAGAAGGAAGGCTCGGAGAACACTCTCACCGCCGAAGGCCTCGCCGGCTGGGTCCGCGATCCAGCCGAGAAGGCGAAGTATGTCGAGGCATTCAAGCGCTCCAGCTTCGCGGGCATGATGAACTACTACCGCGCCAACTATCCGTCAGCGCCCGAGCCCGGCGCGCCGTTGCCCGCCTTCCCGAAGATCAACGTCCCAGTGCTTGTGATCCACGGCATGAAGGACACGGCGCTGCTCTCCATGGGCCACAACGACACGTGGGATCAGGTCTCGAAAGACACCACCATCCTGATGGCCCCCGACGCCAACCACTTCGTGCAACACGATGCGGTAGACCTAGTGAACGGCACCATCCGCTCCTGGCTCGATCTCCGGCCGGTGAAGTAGGGGCTGCTCATCAGCCCAGAAACAAAAACGCCCGCTCTGCTGAGCGGGCGTTTTCAAATCCAGTATCGGACAGAAACCTAAGACAGCGCCTTCGACACCGCCGCAAGGCCCTTGGCGAACTCGTCATCCGCGGCCTTGCCGGAAAGCTGTTCGGCGAGAACCGCAGCGGCGGCTTTCGATGCGGTTTCCACCGCGGCCATCTTCACGTCGCGGATCGCGTCGGACTCGGCGCGCGCGATGCGCTCCTCGGCCATTTTTTCGCGACGCGCAATGCGGTCAGCAAGCTGAACACTGGCGGCGGCGGCGAGCTGTCCGGCTTCGCGGCGGGCGGCTTCGACGATGCCCTTGGCTTCGGCTTCGGCTTCGATCGCGCGCTGCTGGACCTGGGCGAGCTTGGCTTCGGCTTCCGTGCGCAGCGCCTCGGCGGCGGTCAGTTCGGCGGTGATCTTGGCGGCGCGGTCATCCAGCGACTTGGTGATCGCTTTCGGCACCTTCATGTAAAGCACGACGCCGATGAAAATCAGAAGACCGACGAGCGCCCAGAAGGCGGGGTCGTTGAGGTCAAGGTTCCAGCCCAGCAGGTTGAAGCTGGGCAGGGGAGCTGCGTGCGTTTCGGTCGCGTGCTCGAGCGTCTCGACGGTATGCTGTTCCATCTCAGGCTCCCATCGCGCTGGCGACGGCTTTTTTCACCGAAGCGGCGGCCGGCTTCACGCCCGTCAGGCGCTCGGCAATCGCTGCAGCGGCGTCCTCGGCCACGGCGGCGACATTCGTCATCGCCTTGGTGCGGGTCTCGGAAATACGGGCCTCGGCGGAGGCGAGGCGGGCGTTGAGCTCCGCCTCGACCTTTGCCGTTTCGGCTGCGGTCTTCGCGTCGGCTTCAGCCTTTGCTTTCGATGCCGTGTCACGCGCATTGGCGCGGGCGGCGGCAATCTGGGCCTCGAACTGTTTCACCGACTCGTCAGCTTTCGCAGAGATGGCGGCGGCTTTCGCGACGTCGCTTTTGATGGCGCCGTCGCGATCTTCCATCGCCTTCCGGATCTTCGGGAGGAAAACGAACGCGACCGCGACGTAGAGGATCGCAAACGTCACGATCAGCCAGAACACCTGGGATACCCCGGTGGTCGCGATCTGATCGAAGGGCGGAAATCTGCCGCCTGCGTGCTCTGCCGTCTCGGTCGCCACGTTAAGTCTCCCGTCGAGGGTAGTTTTAGACCGCGAAGATCAGGATCAGGGCGACGGCGAAGCCGAAGATGCCCAGAGCTTCCGTCACGGCGAAGCCGAAGATCAGGTTGCCGAACTGGGCCGGGGCGGCCGACGGGTTGCGCATCGCGCCATCGAGGTAGGCGGCGAAGATGTTGCCCACGCCAATGGCGGCGCCCAGCATGGCGAGGCAAGCAAGGCCAGCGCCGACGTAGTTGAGACCTTCCATAGTATTCTCCTTCGAAAGTCGTTGGTGGTGATCAGTGCGCCTCGCCCAGTGCGTCATTGAGATAGACGCAGGTGAGCATGGCGAACACGTACGCCTGGAGGAACGCCACCAGGAATTCGAGGGCCGTCACACCAACGATAAGCGGCATCACAAGGAGGCCGCCCATCAACATTCCAACTCCGCCCAATGCAACGGCCAGCGACGGCACGAAGCCCGCGAACACCTTCAGGGCCACGTGTCCGCCCAGCATGTTGGCGAACAGACGCATCCCGAGGCTGATCGGCCGGGAGAGGAAGGAGATGATCTCGATCGGTGTAACGATGAATAGCAGCACGACGGGCACGCCCGACGGCACGAAAATCTTGAAGAAGCCAAGGCCCTTCTTCAGCAGGCCCACGACAACAACGAGGCCGATGGTGAAGATGGCCATGAAGCCGGTGACGGCGATGTGGCTCGTGGTGGTGAAGAAGTACGGAAACATCCCGATGATGTTAGCGATGAAGATGAACGAGAAGAGCGAGAAAACCAGCGGGATGAAAGGCTTGCCCGGCGCGTGGTTCACGTCCTTCACGATGCCGGCGATGAAGCCGTACCAGATCTCACCAAGCGACTGCATGCGCCCCGGCACGGTCGCCATTTTCGAGGTCGCGAGCGCCAGAACGCCGATCAGGAGCAGAACGCCGATCACCATCCACAGGGCCGACGTCGTGAACGAGACATCGTAGCCGCCGATGTTCAGATCGAACAGCTTGTCGATCTTGAACTGGTGCATCGGGTCGGTGGCAATTCTCATGCGCCTTCGCCCTTGTCATCGCCGGACGCGCCTGTCGCGTCCCGGTTAGCCTTTTTCGCGGTCGCCACGACATTCCTGACGCCGGCGACAAACCCAAGCATGAGGCAGGAGAGAAGCCCCCAGGGTGACCACCCGAAGAGCGTATCCAGTCCCCATCCCAGGGCCACTCCCACAAGAACGGCGGCCGCGAAGTCCGACGCCATGCGGAAACCGACACCCATTCCCTTGCCCGCCGCCATGTATTTGGGGCGTTCCCGGGCATCAATCTCCTCCTGAGCCCTGGCGATCCGCTTGTTCAGATCGTCATCGCTCATCGGGAAGCCCGCCTGGGAAGGGGAAAAGTCCGGCCCTGCGTGCGACAAAGCCCTGGAAACCCTCAAAGGAAATCAAGGTTCGCCGCGCGCGAAGCTATATGGGCGGCCTTGAGTCCCGTCAAGCAAATGTCACGCGGATTTTGCCCCATACAGCCTTGAAAACGCTAGATTATTCAAGATGCCAAATAGGTCGCAGCGCAGAACGTCCTAAGCCGAGGCCTCGGGGCGCTCACCGGCGTTGCGCAGAAGCCGCCCGATATCCCGCGCGAGGTCGTGCCGGGAGTAGGGCTTGCCGAGGCGGGGCAGTTCGATGGTCGAACCCTTTGGCATCTCGGCATAACCGGTCGCCAGCAGGATCGGCAGGTCCGGCTTCAGGCGCCGGACTTCCTCGGCCAGCTGCGCGCCGTTCATCCCGGGCATGGCGAAGTCCGTGATCATGAGGTCGATGTCCTGGTTCGCCTGCAGCGCTTCGAGCGCCCCGGGTCCGGAATTGGCCTCGATCACTTCGTGGCCCAACTCCTCGAGCATGCCGGTCGTCACCATCGCGATCAGCACATCGTCATCCACCAGCAGGATACGGGCGCGCGAGGTCGGTTCGATATCTTCGGCAGAGGATGGCATGGCGGGCTCGTTGTCGGCTGCGGGCTGGTTGGTGACAGGAAGATATAGGTCGGCGCGCGTGCCCTTGCCCGGGGTGCTGCTCAGGCGGAGCGCACCGTCAAGCTGGACGGCAAGGCCGTGTATCATGGACAGGCCAAGACCGGTGCCCTTGCCCAGCTCCTTGGTAGAAAAAAATGGTTCGACCGCGCGCTGTAGCGTTTCTGCATCCATCCCCGCGCCATCATCGATCACCGACAGGCGAATGAAGCGCCCGGCCTTCAGGTCTGCCGCTTCCTTTGCCTTCACTTCATCAGCGGTGATCGTGATCGTGCCGCCATTGAGCATAGCATCGCGCGCGTTGACGACAAGGTTCAGCAGCGCCAGCTCCACCTGGTTGGCGTCCAACATGGCCAACGGCAGGTCTGCGTTGATGGCGTAGTTCAGCTGCACCTCCGTGCCGACCGAACGCTCCAGCAGATTGCGCATGCCTTCCACGAGCCCGCCAATGCTGGTCGGATCGACCTGCAGACTCTGGCGCCGCGCGAAAGCGAGAAGCCGCTGGGTCAGCGCCGCCCCTCGCTTTGCGCCCTGTTCAGCCCCATCGATCATGCGCTCCGTTCGCGGATCGTCGGGAACATGCCTGCGCAACATGTCGAGAGTGCTCAGCACCGCCATCAGCAGGTTGTTGAAGTCATGAGCAATGCCGCCGGTAAGCTGGCCGACCACTTCCATCTTCTGCGCTTGCCGCAGCTGGTCCTCCACCTGTTCGCGCTGCCGGGCCTGTTCGACAACCTTTGCGTGGCTGCGTTCGAGTTCGGCCGTACGCTCCGCGACGGCGCTCTCTAGCCACTCATTTGACTGGCGTAGCGAGGCTTCCGCTCCCTTGCGGTCGGTAATGTCCATCGCGACGCCAACAAGGCCGCGCATCCTGCCTTCGCTGTCCCGCAACACCCGGCCATTGACCTGAACCCAGTGCACGCTGCCATCGGGCCAGCGCGTCCGGTAGTCGATGTTGTAGTCCTCGCCCAGATCGATGCTGCGCTGCGCCGCAGCCTGCATTGCCTGAAGGTCGTCTGGATGAAGCATCGCGAGCAGTCGCGGATAGGTCAACGCATCCGATTCCTGCAGCCCATAAATTGCGCGGCACAAGGGAGAGGTCGCGAGCGTCTGCGTAGCAAGATCGATCGACAACGAGCCCAGCTTGCCTGCCAGCAATGCCGTGGCGAGCCGCTCCTGGCTCTCATAGAGATCTTCGAGCCGGTCGCGCGCCTCGTACTGGCGCAGACGCGCCTTGCGAACGGTGCGCGCCATGCTCACGAACGTCGTGGGGTGAAAAGGGCGCTCGATGAAGGCGAGGTTGCCAAGCGTATCCGCGAGGCGCGCGGCCGAAGGATTGCTTTCCGGGCCTCCGCCCTTCTGGGTCATCACGATGAAGGGCAGGTCGGACCACGCCGGCTGGTTGTCGATCCAGGCCTTCAATGAGGAGAGGTCGAAGAGGCGCACAGCCTCCTCCGAAAGGACAACAAATGTCGTGTCCGGACCAAGCGCCCCGATCAGCGCGCCGATATCGGCGCACGCCTCGGCGCGCACCTCCGCCTCCTGCAGCAGCTTCACGGCAAGCTGCGCATCACGCCCGTGAGGCGCGAAGACAAGGGCCTTCTCGCAATCGCTACGCTTCGGAATGGTCGTGCTCGCTTGCCTGCGCATGGTTGGCTGCGTGGCCGTTGCTCATGTAGTTCGGAACGCCCTTCAACACCCCCTGAAACTCCCTGAGCGGCTTGCCGAGCAACAGACCTTTTGCAGTGATCTGGTAATCGCGGATCGTGTCCTCGTGCCACCCCATCCGCTTCTTGATCACCGAGACTGCGCGCTTCACCCGGCCAAAAGCCTCGTAGTAGCGAAGCAGGATCACGGTGTCCGCCAGGTAGGTCACGTCCACCGGCGCCTTCATGTCTCCGATCAGGCCGTGCTGGGCGATAGTGAGAAATGTCGTTGCGCCCTGACGGTTCAGATACTGCAGCAGTTCGTGGATGTGCAGCACAAGCGAATTCTCGTTCGGCATCGCTGCGCTGTAACCGTTCAGGCTATCGATCGCGACAGTCTTTGCGCCCGACTTGTCGACCAGCTCGCGTACCCTGTGCGCAAACTCGCCCGGGGAAAGCTCCGCCGCGTCCACCTGCTCCAAGATGAGTTTACCCTCTGCGATCATGCCCTCAAAGTCGAAGCCCATCGCCCGCGTCCGGTCGAACAGAAGACCCAGCTCATCATCGAAGACAAACACCGCCGCCCTCTCGCCGCGCTTAACGGCGGCGTCGATGTACTGGAAAACAAACGTGCTCTTGCCTGTGCCGGCAGGGCCGAGAATGAGGACAGTCGAACCTGATTCAACACCGCCGCCGACAAGCGCGTCGAGTTCTGGCACGCCGCTCGAATTCTGTACTCGCTCGAAGCGGCTGCGATGCTCGGCTGCGACAAGGCGCGGAAACACGCGCACGCCGCCGGTCTGGATAACGAAGTCATGCCAACCGCCACGGAATGGCGTGCCCCGATACTTCATCACACGCATCCTGCGCCGCTCAGCCCCGTAGTCCGGCGCAAGCTCCTCGAGCCGCATGACGCCGTGGACGACGCTGTGCACGGTCTTGTCGAGAGAATCCGACGTCAGGTCGTCCAGCATCAGCACGGTTGCGCCATGCCGCGGGAAATAGTGTTTGAGCGCGAGAATCTGACGGCGATACCGCAGCGAATTCTGCGCCAGCAACCTGATTTCCGAGAGGCTGTCGAGAACGATACGCTGCGGCTTTGTCCTGGCGATCTCGTCGAAGATCATCTTCGTGGTTTCGCCCAGCTCAAGGTCGGACGAATAAAGAAGACTCTGTTGCTTGTCGGGATCGAGCAGGCTCTCCGGCGGCACGAGTTCGAAAATGGAGACCTTGCCGTCGATATCCCAGCCGTGTGACCTGGCGCCCGAGCGCAGCTCGGACTCGGTTTCCGACAGGGTTATGTAGAGCCCCTTTTCGCCCCTCTCCGCTCCTTCGAGCAGAAAGCGAATGGCTGTTGTCGTCTTGCCAGTGCCTGGGTTTCCCTCGAGAAGATAGACGTGGCCCGGCAGCAATCCGCCGCCCAGGATGTCGTCCAATCCAGGCACGCCCATACGGGCCCTGACGTTATCACCATCCATGGGCGCCAAGCGCATCTCCTCTTTGATTCTGACCAAAGGAGTCAGCGCCCTGCGAGCGCCAGGCCAAACGAATCTTAACGTTTGGAAACGGTTCAAGCCCCCGCTTCCGGGGACATAGAACGGCTGAGTTCCATGAAAAGTTGCAGGGCGTTTTTTAGGCGGCCGCGAGTCTTTCGGCGGCCTGCAGGTCAACCGACACCAGGCGCGAAACGCCTCGCTCCTGCATCGTCACGCCGAAGAGGCGATCCATGCGCGACATTGTCACAGCATTATGGGTGATGATCACGAAGCGCGTCTCCGTCCGCGTCCGCATTTCTTCCAGCAGGCGACAGAACCGATCGACGTTCGCATCGTCCAGCGGCGCGTCCACCTCGTCCAGCACACAGATCGGGGCAGGGCGCGACAGGAACACCGCGAAGATCAACGCCGTCGCCGTCAGCGCCTGCTCGCCGCCCGACATCAGCGAGAGTTGTCCCAGCCGCTTGCCCGGCGGCGAGGCGTAAATCTCAAGCCCTGCATCCAGCGGATCCTCGCTCTCGGTCAGCCGCAGCTCCGCATGCCCGCCGCCGAACAGCGCGGCAAACAGCGAACCGAAATGCGAGTTGACCAGTTGGAACGCATCCACCAGCCGCTGCCGACCATCCATGTTCAGCGCGTCGATCCCCTCGCGCAGCTTCGCGATCGCCGCCGTCAGGTCGTCGCGCTCCTCAACCTGGAAGCCCATCCGCTTTGAGATTTCGGTCAGCTGCTCGTCCGCTTCCATGTTGACGGCGCCCAGCTGGTCGCGCTCTCGGCGCAGCTGCGCCAACCGCGTATCCAGCACGTGCGCATCTGTAGGGCCTTTCTCGACCTCGTCGGTGTCCTCATCGCCATGCTCGGCCCGCGCCGCGCGCGACTGCTCAAGAATAGCCGTCACGCGGCCTTCCAGCTCGTCCAACTCCTGCTCGAATGCCGCACGCACCTGCTCGGCGATCTCCGCCTCGCGCCGCACAGCCGCTTCAAGCCGCGATTCCGAACGTACCAGCGTCTCGCGTGCGCTCGACGATGCATCGCGCGCCGCCCGTGATGCGGTCTCCGTCTCGCGCAGCGCGCTCTCCGCACTGGCCAGTTCATCCGCCGCATCGCGTCGCGCCGCTTCCGCCGTCTCGCTCGCCGCCGCCAGCTCGCTCATGCGCGTTTCAAGCGCCGCAGGCTGATCCTTCGTCGCGCCATACGCCGTGCGTGTTTCTTCAAGATCATGCGCAATTGCGGCCAGCCGCCCGCCCGCTTCCGACGCGCGCGCCAGCCATTCATCATGATCGCGCATCAGCGCCGTGCGCTGCGCCGCCGCTCGCTCCGTCTCGCGCAGAAACGTGTCGAGCGCCGCCGCCGTCGTCCGCTCGGCCTCGCGCCCGGCTTTCACTTGTTCAGCCAGAGCCGCCAGGATTTCGCGATCCTTCTGCGAAGGCGCAGCTCCCAGCGCTGCCTTGGCCTGCGCCAGAGCCTGCGCCGCGATATCGCGCTCGGCCGTCATGCGCTGCAGCGCTTCCTTCAGCGCCGTCCCGCGCAGCGACAGCCGCTCAACATCCTGCTCCGCACGGATCGAGGCTTCATGCGCCTGCGCCGCCGCCCGCGTCAGCTCCGGCACGTTTTTCCGCGCCGCCATCAGCGTGATCTCGGCATCCGTCAGCTGATTGGAAGCCTTCGCCCGCTCAGCCGCCGCCGCATCGCGCAACTTCACTGCCGCCGCAATCTCGGGAACCAGCGCCGCGCGCCGCGCCCGCTGTTCCAGCTTCTCCGCCGACGTCAGCGGCGCATCCGCCGTGCGCACGAACCCGTCCCAGCGCCACAGGTCGCCCTCGCGGCTAACCAGGCTCTGCCCCGGCATCAGCTGCGTCACCAGCGCCGATCCGATCCTGCGATCCACCACCCCGCACTGCGTCAGCCGTGCATGCAGCTCAGCGGGCGCTTCCACCAGATCGCTCAACGGAGTTGCGCCCTCGGGAAGCCGCGCACCGATATCGCCATGCTGGCCAGACCAGTGAATGGGCGAGGCCGTATCCGCCGGCGCATCGAGATCGTCATCCAGCGCCGCCGCCATTGCGCGCTCAAGCCCCGGCGCTTTTACGCCATCCATCACCGGCGGCGCAGCGCCCGCGCTCACCTGCCGCACCAGCCGGTCCAGGCCTTTCAGCTCCGACTCCAGCTCGCCAACCTTTCGTTCCGCAGCAAGAAGCGGCGGCGTCAGTCGCGCCTCCAGTGCGCGCGCCTCATCCACCGCACGCACCGCCGCGGCCAGCGCCGATTGCACCGCCTGAGCTTTCGCCTCTGCATCCTTGTGGCGCTGCCGCGCGTCCTTCAGCGCCACATCCAGCTTCGCCGGATCGCCAAGGAACGCCAGCTCCGCCTGCGCTTTCTCCAGATCGCGCACCAGCCGCGCGTGCCGCTCTTCCTCGCGCTTCACCGCCGCCTGCGCTGCACTCGCTTCGGCTTCGGCGCGCGCGAGCGCTGCACGGCGCTGATCAGCTTCCTGCTCGAATGTCTGCAGCTGCGCCATCGCGGCATCCACCGCCGCAGCCAGTTCTGCCTCGCGCGCCGCCTGCGCATCCGCATCCTCCGGCGGCAAGGCGGCAAGCCCCGCCTCCGCGCGTGTCGCCCGCGCCGTCGCATCGTCACGTTGAACCGTCTCGCGCGTCGTCTCCTCGATCAGCCGCGTGATGTCGCGCTCCAGCCGCGCCACGGATTCCTTCGCCGCATCGCGCTCTGCTTCAATGCGCGCCAGCTGCAGCTTGATCACGCCCAGCCGTCCAGCCGCATCCGACTCCGCCGCCCGCAACGGCTCGATCGCCGTACGCGCTTCCAGCTCGGCCGCGCTCGCCCGCGCCATGCCCGACACGGTCTGCTGTTCCTGAACCTTCGCCGCTTCCAGCGCCTTGCGCGCCTCGGCAGTCTCGATCACCGCCCCGCGCCAGCGCGCAGCCCCCAGCCGCGCTTCGAGCGCCGAAAGTTCTTCCGACAGCGCGCGATACTTCCGCGCCTTGCTGGCCTGCCGCTTCAGGGCGTTTGCCTGCTTCTCCACCTCGGCCATGATGTCGGCCAGCTTGGCGAGGTTCTCATCCGCCGCCTTCAGCTTCAGCTCGGCCTCATGGCGCCGCGCCGCAAGCCCGCCAATGCCTGCCGCCTCTTCCAGAATCCGGCGCCGGTTCTGCGGCTTCGCGCCGATCAGCTCGCTGATCTGTCCCTGCCGCACAAGGGCAGGCGAGTTCGCGCCCGTAGACGCATCTGCAAACAGCAGCTGCACGTCCTTCGCACGCACCGTCCGCCCGTTGATGCGATAGCTCGATCCCGCCCCCCGGCGCAGCAGGCGGCGGATCTCGATCGTGTCTTCGTCATTGAACTCGGCTGGCGCGCTGCGATCGCGATTGTCGAGCAGCAGCGTGACCTCCGCCATCTCCCGCGCAGGCCGCGCCTCGGTGCCCGAAAAGATCAGGTCGTCCATCTCCCCGCCACGCATCGCGCGCGCAGAGGTTGCCCCCATCGACCAGCGCAACGCTTCGAGCAGGTTGGACTTGCCACAGCCATTGGGCCCGACAATGCCGGTCAGGCCCTCTTCGATCGGCACATCCACCGGATCGACGAAGGACTTGAAGCCCGCGATCTTGAGCCCAGTCAGGTGCAAGCAAGGTTCCAGATTTTACCCGAAAAACCGGGCTTTCGGTCCCTTACGGACCACACGCCCAGGGGTCAATGCCTGTCGCCGGATGGGGGAGGGGTGAACCCAAACTCTGCTCAGAGCGCGCCCAACCGGACCCCCACCTGTCCGCCCCCTAAACGGGGCGGGACCCTGATGCGCCACCGCCGTCCAAAGTGAGGTAAGTTCTCTCAACAAGGTCCCGCCCCGTTTAGGGGGCGGACAGGTGGGGGTCTCTCACCACAACCACCAGTGCTCGCGATTCAAGCCGCTTAGTTCGATGGGGGCGCTACTGGCCCCACAACCGGAACCCCCGCCGCCGCAACAGCCGCATCCAGCGCCGCGGACAGATCGTCCAGCGACTCCAGCTCCAGCTTCACGCCATTGATCACGAAGCTCGGCGTGCCCGTGATCTCCGGCGGCGCCGCCTGCACGCCGGCCCGCGTCATCTCGACAATGGCTTCGTCGTCCATGCAGCTACCGACCTCGTTCTTGTCGAGGCCATACGTCTCCCCGATCCCGCGCAGCTCCTGTTGCAGAAGCCACGGGTTCTGCGCGGCCGAAAAGAGCGTGTCCTGCGCATCGAACAGCGTGTCGATCACGTCGAAATACTTCGCTTCCCCTGCACAGCGCGCAATCGCTTCGCCCGCCAGCGCAATGCCCACCGGCTGCGTCGGCATCATGATGAAGTGCAGCTTCACCTTGCCGGTGTCGATGTACTTCGCCTTGAGGTCGGGAAACACCTGGTCGTGAAATCCCTTGCAATGCCCGCACGTGGTGGATGCGTACTCCACCAGCGTCACCGGCGCATTGGGATCGCCCAACATCGGCGCGCCCATGAAAGGCGTCACCGCGACAGTTTCGAACGCCTCCTGCTCGCGCGGCGTGTCACACGCAGCAACGCCAAGCGCCAGGATAATAGCGAGTGCGGAAGAGACGAGTGCGGAGAGCTTCATCCTACTGCGGCGGTGCTGCTGGCGCGGGCGTCGAAGGCGCCGGAGCGGCAGGAGCCGCCGTTGTCGGCGCCACGGTTCCCGGCGCATCCGTCGCTACCGGCGGCGCAGCCCCCGGGTTCAGCTTCGCCTCGATTGCCGCGACGATGTTGTCATAGGTCGGGTTCTCGACGCGCACGCCATCGACAAAGATCGACGGCGTCGAATTCACACCCAGCTTCGACGAAGCATTGTCGCGCGATTCACGGATCGACGCGTTCAGCGCCGGCTGGTGATCCATGCAGGTCGTGGCTTCATCCGGCGTCAGCCCCTGCTTGGCGATCACATCGCTCAGCACCACGCCGGCCTGGCCCTGGCCAGCCGCCTCAAGGATGTCCGCCTGCGCTGTGAACAGCGCATCCACCATCTCGTAGAAATGCTCCGCGCCCTTGCAGCGCGCAACAGACGCCAGCGTCACGCCAAAGCCATTGGTCGCCTTGCCGGCCTGGTCGGCCTCCAGCGGGAAGTCGCGATAGATGTACCGCACCTTGCCCGCGTCGATGTAAGCGGACTTGAGCCGCGGCAGCGTCTGCTTCGCAAAATCGCGGCACGCATGACAGGTGAGTGCGGCATACTCGATCAACTCAACCTTGGCGTCCGGGCTGCCCATCGGCACGTCCCCGATCACCGGGTTCACCGCCACAGGCGTGAAGTCGGATGCCGGCTTCGCGGCTTCCCCACCGCACGACGCCAGCGCTGCCAGCGCCAGCAATCCGGCGGCAAAGCCGCCAGCGCGGCGGATTGAAACTGATGTAAGCGCGCGGGTCATAGGCAGGCCTTCCTTACGAATTGATCCGGTTTTGGCCAAACCCGCCCCGGCGGTCAACAAAGACCCGATCCCGAAGGCGTTATTGTGGCTCCGTGGTGCGCCGATCACAACGTTTGTGAACGAGGAAAGAGACTACCACCTGTCCGCCCCCTAAACGGGGCGGGACCCTGATGCGCCACCGTCCTTCAAAGTTGGGTAAGTTGATGCTGCATGGTCCCGCCCCGTTTAGGGGGCGGACAGGTGGGGGTCTGGTCGCTGCGACCACCGCCCGACGCAAAAACCTTACCCCTTCCGCAAACCCGTCATCACCGCTTCTCCCAACCCGCCCAGCGCCTTGCGCAGCGGATTGTCCTTCACTGGCGCAAGGCTCCGCACCATCTCGGCCCGCTGTTCGGGCGTCAGCGGCCGCGGGATCACCAGCGCCAGCTGCTTCGGCGGCGCCGTCTGCACGATCTTGATCGATGTGATCTTCGACCCCGACGCCAGGTTCACCCGCTCTAGGATGTGGTCTTTGGCATGCTGGATTATCGGCGCCGCCGCCGATGGTGCGCGCAGGTGCAGAACATTCCCGCCCTTGGCCCGCGACACCCGCAGCGGCTCGGTGATCTTGGCCAGCTGCAGACCGACGATTTCCTGCCAGCGCGATTTCAACGTCTCAGGCGCCGGCCCCGCGTCTTTCAGGATCGGCCGCAAAGCCCGCTGCACCGCCATCCCCATCGGCCGGGCAGGCCGATAGACCGGAATCGTGCGCACGGACGCAAGCCGAGCCTCCGCCTCCCGTTCCTTCTCGCGTGCCTCCCAGTCGGTGGTCATTTCCCTCCCTCAACGTCCAACTGGGGCCAAGCCTTCGCTTGATCGAGGGCCACGATCATCGCGGAGAACCGAACTCCAACCACTACTTTTTTCTTCACCCAAAGGGAAACGATACCCTCAATCGACGGCATAGGCGGATCGAGCGTTGCCAGCACATCGAGATTTTGCCAGTCGCCTAGGTCGATCATGGCGTGGACGTCCCCCGTTTCCGTGGACAGTTAGGGTTTTGGGATCAGGCTACTATATCTGACGACATCCTACTCCTCCCTACCTGTTCTTCCTGCCTGTTCTTCCTGCCTGTTCTTCCT
>Ga0105048_10010174_pt1 | contig 14914 bp, 9 predicted proteins | sample MAT05_FD_78382 | JGI IMG/M metagenome (GOLD analysis project Ga0105048, IMG submission 78382) | Freshwater microbial communities from Lake Fryxell liftoff mats and glacier meltwater in Antarctica - MAT-05 | ecosystem: Environmental > Aquatic > Freshwater > Ice > Liftoff microbial mat | place... | reverse complement strand
TGTAGAGCGATTCAAATCTTGGAATCACAGCATCAGCCGTAAACAGCGCCATGCGCGCCTTGCCCGCAGCCCCGAAGCGTTCGCACAGCGCGGGATCACGGATCAACTTGTCCATGGCCTCGGCCAGCAGACCCGGCATGGCCGCCTGATCGCGCAGGGAGATGAGATAGCCGGTCTCGCCGTCCACGATCATATCGGTGTGGCCGCTCGGCTCGGTGCCGATGATCGCTTTCCCCTGGCTCATCCCCTCGAACACCACCGCCCCCAACGGCTCCGGCCACAAAGACGGCGCCACCCCAAACCAACTGCGCTTCCACGCCGCCATCACGTTGGCGTGCGAGACATTGCGCAACACGGTGACGCCGGGTGGAAAGCTACGAGGCGTGTCGGGCCACACGGTGCCGGCCACCACCATGGGCGGTGGGGATTTCAGACGTTGATACGCCTCCAGCAACACGGCCAGCCCTTTGTGAAGTTGCAGTGCACCAACGTAGAGGATGTAGGGTTGGTCGGGCAATTGCCGCAAAAAATCTTCGTCGGCCGGTGGTTCATTCTTGGCGTCGTAAAAACTGGGAATGATGGTCGGCGTCTTGGTGGCGGCTTGTGATGTACCTGGCTGCACGCCCGGCTTCACTTCGAGCAGATCGCGCTCCACCACCTGGCGCACAAAGGTGCTGATGCTGTGAACGCCGGTGGCTTTGCGACGTAACAAGGACCGGCCCAACAGCACGCTCATCATCGCCATCAAGCCTTTGGGCGCGCCATAGTGCCGGGCCGAGCATGAAGCACATTTGGCTGCGGCAGGGCCATCACACAACTCGCGGCCCTGATGCAACATCACCCGCGTGGCGCAGCTGTAGCCGTAATCGCGCGTGGACAGCAACAGCGGCGTGCGCCGGCCGATCAACGCAGCCGCGCAGGAATAGGCGATCCAGCCCTGCGCGTGCACGACATCGGGTTTGAACTCATCGAGCAACCGTCGCAAGCCGGCCACGATAAAGGGATCGGGAAACGGCGGGTGATAGCGCCGCGCGGCATCCTTGGAAAACCAGGGCACACGCGTGGTCAGGCTCTTGAGCTCGACCACGCGCACGCCGGCGTCATCGTGCTCTAGCGCATGGCCGGGATGCCACATCGTGGCCACGGTGACGCAATGGCCGCGTTCAGTCATGCGCCGGCCAATCAGCTGCACCTGGCGCTCAGCCCCGCCGATGAACGGCGGATAAAAATCATAGGCGATCAAAATCTTCACGGGCCGACCTGCGGTTTTAGATCCAGCGCGACACTCCGATAAGCAGACGGGTTGGACTGAGCAGATGCAGATGCGTTATCAATGCGAAAGAGTTGCGCCTCGATGCGTCGGGCCGTTGGCGGCACATCCAGCTGAATCGGCATCTGCCAATTCGTCCCCTGCTCCAATGCAATGTTGGGCGCGTGCAACACAACCTCATCATCCACTTTGATATTCATCGCATAGACCGCGGTTTCACCTTCAAAGTTGTGAATCCCAACGCGCAGTTTGCCATCTGTGAGGGTGAGCGCTGTAGGGGTTGCTGATGACGATGTCGTGGCCGTTGGGGTGGCCGGCACCATCCAAAATTGGGTGAAGGGCGGATCGCGCTGAATCTGGGCATTGATCACCGAGGCGACCACGGCCGCGCTGACCAGCAATGCCGACACGCCGAAGAGGGCAACCGGCCCACCAGACAGTCCCATACCCGTGATGCGGCGTGGTGCAGCAGCCTCGCCACGGGCCACCTGATTGGTGCGGCGAACATAGGCGAGCAGACTGGCGACCAGTGTAATGATCGACAACGCCACCAAAACAGACTCGCGACGTATATCGCTGATATAGTTCAACACCACACCCGCCGCGATGGCACTGACCAGGCTGCCACCCACGGTCATCACCATTCGCTCGGCCAGACCAATGGAACGGTCGGGAAATAGCGCCGCGACAAGGGCGTAGCCCGGCAGCAGCAAAACCATGGGCAGCCCCACGATCACGCGCAAAAATAGCAGCAGTGGCGCGGCCATGTCCTGCCACGCCGTCGGCAACAGCAGCAACGCTATCACCACCACAGTGCTGACCAACAGGCCCAACAGAATGATGAGCAAGTCCACATGGATGCTGTGCGATTGCATGGGGTGCGGCGCGCGCTGGCGGGCCGGCCTCATGCCGGCGGCAACACCCAGCGGCAACGGGTCGGACTGCTTGAGTTCATTGGCCATCGGTGAGTGCTCCTACATCGTAAATCTTGATGAAGCCGTCGTTGAAGATCAGGCTTGCGCCCGGGACCTGTTCAAACTTGGTCAACAACGTCGAGGTGAAGGGGATTGTGTGCTGAAATGTGCCAGGTTCGCCGCGCTCGAAATACACGCCCGAGTACGGCAACCCATCCGACAAGCGACTATCCACCACCAGGTAGCGCACCTGGCCGCGCTGCAACAGGCGAATGGCGCGGTCATCAACCTGAGGCGCGAAGAACACCTCGGCCACTCGCACCTGATCGGCATACGAGGTGACGGTGTGCTGGCCGCCATACGAACCCATCTGTTGGCGATTCACCCGGTCGGTGGCAATGCGATTGCCCGGCCCCAACACCTCATTGGCCCATAACGCAGCCTCATTGGTGCGCAGACTGACTGAGCGCGAGTCGGCCGAGACCAGATACGAACCCGGCAGACGCGCCCACGGAGGCCAGCCGGCAATGAGGCCGCCCGCAAACAACGCCACGCCACCCAGATGCAGGGCCACTTTTTTATACGATTGAACCTGCTGCCGTGTAACCGGCTGCTTGATCCAGCTCATCACTGCGACTGCCATGACAAAGGCGGCGCCGAGAAAGACGAACTCGGAGGAGCGATTGGCGGCTTCGGCCCCACTCTGCGTAAGCCGCAGCACCTGGGCCCCCGGATAGGCGACGGCCACCACGGCCAGTGTCATGGCGAGCGAGTGCGTGCGATAGCGCCGCCAGATTTGCAACAGCCCAAACGGCAAAATGACCACGATCATGAGCACGGCCGCGATACCTACAAAGCGTTCAAGCGGCGTGGCCACCCCACCGGCATAGTCGCGAAAGAGTTGTCGCGATTGGCCTTGCAGGCTCAGCAGACGGCCCAGCTCAGCGGCGGCGCTGTTCAAATTCGGCGCGATGTAGTTATAGGCGCGAAAGTCAGTGGCCCCGGCCGTCCACACGCCCAGCGCAAGGAGCATCACCACCAACGCCCAGAACGGGCCACGAGCCATAATTCGGGTTGGAATGGTATTGGTACCAGCAGCCGAATTGCGCTGGCGATACACGCTCACCCCGGCATGAACCAGGGTCCAGATCAACAGCAACGCCAGCAAAATATAGGAGGTAAGGTGATGGGTGATGACAACGGCAGCCAGACACAGCGCCGCCACAATGAACATGGCCGTGGGCTGGCGCTCGGCCGGGTTGGCCCGCCGAGCCAGCGCAAACAGCGCGACACCGGCCAACACCAGCGCCATCGACTCATAGGCAAACTGCGCGGTGAAGAAGACGAAGTTGGGGTTGGCCGCATACAGCAAAGCAGCCAATGCCGCGATGCGGCCCGAGCGGCCGACTTGCTCATAGAACAAAAACAACGTCGCCATCATGACCATGCGGCCCAGACCCAGCACGATCAAGCCCGATGCAAAGATGGGCAGGCCGGTCAACTCGCTGACGGCGGCGGTGATGAGGTGCAGGCCGGGGTAGTAGGCGGTGATTGGCAACAGCGCGTTGTCGTAGAACAGGTGCGCGGTCGAGAGTATATTGTTGGTGGCATTCCAGTGGGTGAACTCATCCGAGAAGGTGAACTCGGCCGGGCTATGCAGGACTTTGGCCAGGTAGACCGCCAGCGCAAAGATGCACAACACTGCGATGCGCTCGCTCCGGCTCGCATCGGCACTGGTGGCGCGCCAGAGCGATACCACAAACATGGCGAGCAGGCCGATCCAGAAACCCCAATCGCCCCACCCCTGTCCGTCGCGCGAGGCCGCGTTGGCCCACGCCAGAATCAGCAGTGCGAGGGTGGCTATGCCGGTGACCCAGGCGAGCCCCGGCCCGGCAGGCCGAATCGCCAGTGTGGGTTGCCTTTGTTGCTGTGTTTGCTTTGATGGATCAGATTGATTGGGTTGATGTTGATTAAGCGGCATGGCGCGCATGACTTCCCTCCGAAGGCGCGGGGATTGGGTGCAGCCGGGCACCAACCGTAGCGCGATAAACTGACAACAACTGAGACACACAGTCATCCCAGGTGGGTAATGTAATCGCTTGTGGCACCAGCGGCTGCCGAAGTTGTTCCAGAATGGCATCTGCCACTTCAAGCGTGGTGCTGTGCAGTGGAATCGACTGCACCAGACCTTTGTCCGCGATTTCACCCAGACCCGATGTGTGGGTGACCAGCACAGGCCGACGCAGACTCAGCGCTTCCATCACCGCGATAGGATGCGCCTCATACTCGCTGAGCAGGATCACCAGATCGGCCGCAGTCATGGCCGCAGCCATTCCACCCCGATCGCTGGGGGAGATGGCACCGATGCGCACCCTGTCTTCCAGACCCAGCAGATGCACCAATTGCTTCAGCTCAGCCTCGTATGGCCCCGCGCCCACAATGCGCAACCGCACGTTTGGGTCCTGCGCCAGCACCGCCGGCATCGCCTCGATGATTCGATGATGGCCTTTGTATTTCTCCAGCCGACCCACCGAAAGCAAGGTGCGCGACCCTTCTTTTTTAGGGGCATCGCCAGCAGCTAAATCGGGCGACGCCGAGATCTGACTGACATCCAGATGCGAGCCGTTGGGCACCACGACAAACTGAGATGCCGGCAGCCGCAACCAGTCTTGAAACTGACGCGCCTCGAACTGGGACACCGCGATGAGCTTGTGCGCGCGCGCGAGCAGCGGCCGCAACGTCGCCATCTGGGCACGCCGGATGGCATTGCGCAGCGACGAAGAGTGACCGCCGCTGTGAAACGACAACACATAGGGAATGCCGCGGCGCTGGGCCGCAAGCATGGCCAGCGGCGGCACAAAAGTGTGAATGCCCTGGCAATGGATCAGATCCCATCGATCCGGATTGGCGGCAATGGTCCGATATAGCTCGGGCGCAAAATATAGATCGCCGTTGGCGGGGTAGCCGGGGACGCGCCACCACTGCACGCCCTCAGTCTCATCACGCGGCGGCAGTTTGCCGCTCACATCGGTCGAAAGCACCGTCACCTGGATGCCCTGCTGCACCATCCGGCGGGCCGTCTCGAACACGTGCGTTTCGACGCCGCCCATGTAGGGGAAGCTCCGCTGGGTCGCCATCAGCACCCGCAATGAGCTTAAACCAGCAGTGGAATTAGGCGCGCTCATGGACGGCCTCCGCTTGTGGGATCGCAGGCAATGCTGGCGTCAGTTGGGTAATCTGTTTGAACAAATCGGTGTAACGCGCAACGGTGTTGGCCCACGACTGTGGATCGGCATGACGCACGTGGGACAGACGTTGGGCTGCTTGAACCGCCGGCCACAACAGATCGGGACGGCGCGGCTGCACAAAAATAGCGCCGGTGTAGCCCTCAGCCGCCTCGGCCAAGCCACCCACCTGGGTAACGACTACGGGCAGGCCGTGGCTCATGGCAATGTGCAACGGGCCGCTGGCCGAGGAGCGATGATAGGGCAGCGCAACCACGTTGGCCCCGGCAAAAAAGCCGGCCACTTCTTCATCGCGAACATAGCGGTTGATGAAGGTGATGCGCGCCTTGTGGGGGCTTTGGGCGATCAACTCCGTCGGCTGGGTCCAACCTTCCCAGGTCTCACCCACAATGGTCAGCCGATAGCGCGCGGCTTCCTCGGCCGAGAGCGCGTTGAAGGCGGTGATCAAATCCTCAAGGCCTTTGTAGGGCCGAATGGTGCCGAAAAACAGCACATTGCACACCTGATCTGGCTGAGATTGCCCGGCAGGTAGGGCTGCTGCGGTGCTGGTTTGATGATGATCGTATGGGCCGTGCGGGATCAGGGCGATGGGTCGGGCTTTGCCGGCACGCGGCCCAATTCGATAGCCCTGCTGCAGGGGTGCTCGATCAAACTCGGAGTGAATGACAAAGCCATCGGCCCGATTGGTGAGCATGGGCACGAGGGTGCCGGCATAGGCGCGAACCAGCGGCATTTGGGCCTCGGCCGTGTCCAGCACCTCATGAAATTCGATGACGACTTTGGCACCCAATTGGCGGGCTGCTGTGGCGAGAGCCAGATATGAATGCAAGACCGCGCCGGTCCACCACTGAAACACAATCACATCGGGCTGCATCCGTCTGAGAAACGCCAGCGCTTGCGGCAGCGTGGTAATCCAGTGCCAGTCGACACCGTCATAGGCTTGCACTTTCGGCGCAAAACGCAGATCGGTGAGGCTGGCACCCACGCGCGCGCGGCCGGGGTAGAGCCGGGCCGGCAGCAATTGCCGCATGGTGATCACCGATACGTCATGAACTTCGGACAGCGCATTGGCCAGCCGAAGGGTGTAATAACTGATGCCGCTGAGGAACCGGGTTCCAGAGCCAATTACGCATATTCGCATTGTGTTTCGATTTGGACAGGCGGGTGTCTATGAGGACACCCGCCTGAAAGTGCAATGGCGTGAATGATGAATCGTAATGGGTTGGATCATCAAATGATCATCAAATTCGGTTGATGAACTTAACTGCTTCGTTGAAGAATGGGCATGAACAGGGTGTTGGCCGCGCCGACACCCACCCGGATTTGTGACGTTGTCGTTGAAACCAGACCCAGTGTGTCGGACACCACCAGCGTCATTGTAAACATGCCGCTGGACTGATAGACATGGGTCGTTGACACGCTCAGCGAGCCATGGCCGTCTCCAAAGTTCCATCGAACCGATAACGGCGAGGATTCAGGATCAGACGAGAGTCCGGCATAGACCGAAACGGTGAGCGGCGCCGTGCCCGTGACCGGGTTGGCCTGAATCTGCGCGACCGGCGGCTGATTGAAGTATGAGGCGGTGTAGGTGTAGCTCGCGGGCGCAGGCCCCATGGTGACATTGAGCGTGTTGGAGGTGTTGGCAGCCCCGCTCCAATCCTTGAACGTGCGGAAGCTTTGGATGGCCGGCGCGATCACCAACTGTTGAGAATTCACCACGCTCTTGGCCGTGAAAGGCGTGGTCTGGGCAATGCCTTCGTAGATGACCTGAAGGCCACTCGGCTGTGTCTCGAACAGCACAAACACGTTGTTGGGACGAATGTTGCGGCAGGTCTTGGTTTTGGTCCCTTTGCTATCAACCGCTGTCAGACAAATCTGGAAGGAAGTGTTATCGCCATGATCGGGGATGGTAAAGGACGCGGTGCTGCCGGTGGCGCTGAACAAATCGGGATGCACGTGCTCGTTGTGGTGCAACGACACGGCCCATGACAGGCTGCTGCTTGGCAATGTGCCATCCTCAACATCCTGTGCCGAACCCTGCAGGTTGATGACCTGACCCACGTTGTAGGTATCGGTGGCAGCGGGCGAAATGATGGTGGGCACAGGCGCGGTGTTGCCGGCCTCGATCTGGACATTCGCCGTTGCGGATTCACCCAGGCTATCGGTCACGGTGAGGACGGCTTTGTAGATGCCCACAACCGTATACGTATACGTTGGGTTTGCCAGTTGTGAGGTCGCGCCATTGCCAAAGCTCCAGGTCGTGGTGATCGGGCCGTTGGGGTCGAACGAGCCGTCGCTGGAGAAGTTCACCACCAGCGGCAACGCCCCATTGGTGGGATTGGCGCTAATTTTGGCCGTGGGCGGCGTGTTGCCGGCCGCAATGGCGCGAATGCGCCGAATGCCACCGGAGCCGGTGAAATACATGAACGAGTAATACAGATTGCCATCCGGACCGCTCATCATCCGCAAGGGTCCACCTTCAATATCCCCAAACTTGGCAACACTGATCTGGCTGGCTGCGGCCGACTGTATGCCCATGGCCGCTTGCTCGCGCTGCACACGCTGGTCCATGACCACGGTTTCGGTGATGAGCGCGTAGCTCATGGTGCGATTGTTGTAATCACCAAAAAAGAGCGCTCCACGATACGGCGCGGGGAAGCTGGTGCCAGTGTAGAACGCACCCACCACAATGGCCGCGCCCAGCGTCTGATTACCAGAAATGACGTGGCGATAGCTATATAGAGCCGGCTCGACCACGCCCAGTCCCTGGCTGTAGAGCGAGGCACAAAAGGCCTGGGTGGGCGCGTAATCCTCGTAGCCGGGTTGGATGGCGCTCCCACTGTCGTTGCCCTCATAGCACGGCCAGCCAAAGTTTTTGCCGCGTCCCGAGTTCAACTCTTCCCATGTGCCCCAGCCCACATCGCCGATGTAGATCTGGTTGGTGGTGGGATGCAACGCAAAACGATACGGGTTGCGCAAGCCATAGCTCCACACTTTGGATCGGTTGCGGGCGGGATTCATGGAGTCAAAAAAGGGATTGGTCGGCAATCCTTCACCCGTCATAGGGTCAATGCGCAAAATTTTGCCGAGCGGGCTGTCCATATTTTGTGAGCGAAGCGCGCGCACATCCATGGTGGTATCGTTCGAGCCGTCGCCCAGACTGACATACAGCGCGCCATCGTTACCAAACTCCAGATGGCCGACGCTGTGCGAACGGCCGTCTGAGGGCACACAATCCTCGATGGGCACGCCGGCGTTGTCGCACGAAGGCTCCTCGCCAAAACCGGTCTCATCGCCAATATTTTCGCGCGTGCTGTTCTTGCCCAGCAAAACCACAGCGCTGCCGGGGATACTGATGCTGGTGTTGGTCGGATAGACCGTCACCCGAATCAATCGACTTACGCGCTCGGCAGGCGCATCCTGCACCACGCCGGGCGGGTCATAGGTGTAGAGCAGATAGGCATACGGCGAGATGGGAAAGCTGGGGTGCAGGGTAAAGCCCAGCAGTCCACGGTCGTTGGCCAGATTGACGGTGCTGGTGATATTGATGAATTCCGTGCCAGCCAGCAAACCATCCGGCCGGATCACACGGACGACGCCGTGCTTTTGGGCGACGAAAATGCGGCCATCCGCAGTCATATCAAAACCCACAGGTGAGGCCAGATTGGGACCCACCTGCTCCTCAATAAACCCTGGCGGCAGGGTCGACGCGCTGATCGCCTGATCACCCTGGGGGCCATCGGGGCCGGCAGCCGCCAGCCAGGGCAGACACACGAACAAGGCCACGGCAATGCCGGTGGGCAACAAGAGCAGGAACAGACGATGACGAAGTGACTTAAGAGGCATCAGGTGTAAATTGCATGCTACGCGCCTGTTGAAGACGCGTACGCGCGATCTGATCGCGGTCGAGAGCGGCGCCAGGAGTCTGGCGAAATCGTTCGCGAAGAATGGTTTTTAAAACGCGCGTTCCATCACGGATGGCGCTTAGGTTGCTGGTGCTATAAATACGCTCGTATTCATAGCTGGGAACTTCGGTGATGTGCAGGCCGGCTCGCAGTGCGCGCACATTCATGAGCGTTTCAATTTCGAAGCCGGTGGCATCCAGGGCCAGCTTGGGCAGGATGTGGCTCCAAAAGGCGTTGTAGCCGTAGCACAAATCGGAATAACGGCCGCCAAACAAGGTTCGCACACACATGGTGAAGCACCAGTTGCCAAATTTGCGGTGCCACTGCATGTCCAGGGTGCCGCCGCCATGGATGAAACGGGATCCCTTGGCGAAGTCGGCACCAGACAGCAATGCGCCGACAAAATGGGGAATTTCTTCCGGGTCGTTTGAGCCATCGGCGTCGATCATGACAATGATGTCGCCGGTGGCCGCATTGAAACCGGTGCGCAATGCCGCGCCTTTGCCTTTGCCAAATTGTTGCGGCACAACCCGGATGTTGGGCCAGAGCGATTTTGCCACCTCAACCGTGTCATCCCTGGAGTTGCCGTCGATCAAAATGACTTCGTGCACCCACTTTGGAATTCGGGGGAGCACATGGGGCAGGTTCTTTGCCTCGTTTAGTGCAGGAACTATGACGCTGACGGTGTGTTCGCGACGATCATTGCCTTGTAAAAATAAGTGGTCTTTCATGAGCCTTACCTCCTCTCCTCTACTTCGTAAATTGAGCAACTGGGCTACTGCGAATATTGATGGCCTAAATGCAAGCCTGCACAATTTTCACTTAAGTGTTCGTTTTGAGACTGGGGTTGCCGTGCCTGTAGGAGCATTCTGAAATTTCAAACACACAGGCTGATCGATCAGAGGAGCAAGCCATTGATCGTGATGATGTGCTGTGCAGTTAACACTGCCGAAAGTCGACAACACAGCATCGAGGCAGTGTCTTCAAATGTCCAACTCAACACAACCTTCAACCCATTCAAGCTTTGAAATTACAATTAGCCCCAATCCGCGAAGACAATCCTCTCGATTCAGTGTTTGACACACTTGACACTATGATAAAAAATCAACTTAAGTGAAGACTGGACGATACGTTGAAATTTCTAAGAAAACTGTAGTCCTTTTCTGATTGTGTTGTAAGAAATTGTGCGCTACAAAATAAGCCTAATGATTTGACCATAAGTCATTCTAAAGCCTTACTAACGCAATCTCAGGAATATTTTTTGCAATAATAGCAGGCTTCTAAGCATCCTCGTATGCCGCCCTAAATCAAAAGGTTTATATTAAGTCGGTCCTAAAGCCTATTCCCGCAATCCGTTTGGATGATTTTTTGAATAATGGCGAAACTTAGGTTAATAGTTGTGCACATATCCCTAGCCAATCGGCCAGGGCACAACGAAAAAAACAAAAAGGGCAAGGGTTTCAATGAAACCCTTGCCCTTTTGTAATGAACTCACTAGACCAACGAAACTACTTTGCGCTTACAGCTATTGCGGACGGAACTGGCGCAACCTGCTTGTGGCGCGAGGGCAAGGCCAATACAAAAACTGCGGCCAGAATGGGAAACAACGCAAGCATTTGGAGGGCAGGTTGTAGCCCCAAATGTTCCGGCTCGGCCAGCCAACCGGTGATGCTTTGGCCGATACCGCCCATGGCAAAAGCAAAGCCCAGCGCGATGCCCGAACCCACACCGGCATTCTTGGGGAACAACTCCTGCGACATCACGATCAGGGGAGGCCAGGACGCACCCGCCACAAAGCCAGCCAGAGGCGCGATCAGCAAGGGCAGCAGGCCGTGGGTGGTAAACAGCAGATAGGTGCACGGCGCATAGATCAAATAGGTTGAAATCAACACGCGCTTACTGCCCAATCGATCGGCCAGCACCCCACCCACCAAACCGCCACACGCCAGTGCCAACAGGTTGATGCTCAGAACCTTGGCCGCATCGGGCACGCTCAGCCCGACGATCTGGCTGAAGTAGACCGGCACAAAGGACGTGATGCCGGATTGGGTCCAGGCCCGAAAGAACATCACAATCAGCAGTGCAATGACAGCGAAGCGGCTAAACGCCAGGTTTCGCTCCAACTTCTTGTTGCGAGTCGGTGCGGCGGGCGTTGCCGGCGCTGGAACTGCCATGTGGGTGGTGTTGCGGCCGGCAAAATAGACCAGCGGCACCAGCGCCAGCCCAATGAAACTGATCGCGATGCTACCGTGCACACCCACGGCTTCCAGCACAAGGCCGGCCAGAATGGGGCCGATGGCATAGCCAGTATTGCCGCCGAGCATGAACACGGCCATGGCGCTGGTCTTGCGCGCGCCGCCACTCTTGCTGGCGCCGCTGGCTCCATGTGGGTGAAACGCGGCCGAGCCCAATCCAGCGCAGCCAGCCAGCACCAGCAACACGCCATAGTTGGGGGCAAAGCCGGTAGAGCCCTGAAAGATGGCCAGCCAGGCCAGACCTACTGCCGATTGCCACTTACTCCAGGCACTGCCAGTCGCAGCGGCGCGATCACTGAGATAACCAAACAGCGGTTGGGTAAATGATGAACACAGCGTATAGACGCCAATGACAAGGGCCGACTGGGCAATGCTGAGCTGCAAATGGCGCGCCAGATAGACCATGATGACGGGGAGAGCGCCGGCGCACAGATCGACGCTAAAGTGCGCCAGACTGAAGCCCCACAGCGTGCGATTCTTCAAAAAGGTAGGCATATAAATGGATACGACCATGCGACGGCGGCAACCGGCGACACTGCGAGCCAGAACCAATAAATACGAATAAAAGCGCAGGAAGCTATGTGTAGAGACCGTTGTTGGTAATCCAGCCAACTATACAATGTCCAGCAAAAAAGCACAGGCAAGCGATCAAGGTGAAATTTGGCATCGCCACGGCCGTGGGTTAGTGGCTCAAGACAGGGTTTCACGCAATGGTTCTGGCTTTTTGGCGAAGGTCAGTTCGCAACTACAATAGAGATCAAGAGAGGTCAAGGAGCACATTTTATGAGAGCCAAACGTCGTATCGCTCGTTCATATTATTCAGTTGCAGCTGCATTGGTGTCTGTGTTGGCTGCGACGATGGCGGGTTCATCGAGCCTGGTTATGGCCGGCACGGCACCGCCCACTCGCTCGCCCGGTGCAGCTATTTCCCCCGACCCTTCGTCGGTCGAGGCAGTTGATATCGCTGGGTCTGTTGGATTGGTGTCACAAACCATTGAGTTTGTGATTGAGCCACCGTCGGCCATTCTGACCGATGCGGAAGTGCCTGTGGGCGAGATTGTGCAGGATGATGAAACCGTTCGCGCTCGAGTGAACAGCAGCTTCGTGCTTCGCAATAGTGGTCGCAACGACGTGTCATTCAATCTTGGGTTTCCACTCAATGATCTGAGCGGCATCAAGGACGCCAACGGCAATCTGCCGGTGGTTGAGGGTTTTGAGGTTGATGTCGGCGGGGTGCCGACCGGCTATGCGCTGACGGCGCGCACCAATCCCTATGGTGAAGGTGAGCCGGCGATCCAATGGGCAACCTTTCCCGTAACGTTGCCGGGGCGGACTGAGCTCGCAGTGGGCGCTGGATTTACGACCACCGCGGCCGGGCAGTGGCCCATCGCCCAGTTCAACTATTCCCTGGAAACCGCCACCGCCTGGCAGGGTCGGATTGGTGATAGCGAGATCTCGGTGCGCCTGCCCTACACCGCCAGCACCGAAAACGTGTTTTTGGGTGAAAGCACGCCCGGTGGTGTATTCGATGGCGTGGACGTGCGTTGGAGCCGGCGAAATCTGGAAGCCAGCGCTCAGAATAATTTTGAGGTGTCGATCCTGGCCCCCAAGGTGTGGCAACAAATCTTGCTGGCGCGTGAAGCGGTTGCGCTGACACCCGATAGCACAGATGCCTGGGTGGCGCTGGGCCGCGCCTATCGCGCGGCCATCGCGCTGGACAACGGCGTGCCGCAGGGTGGCACGCGCCAATTTGTGACACTGGCCGAGCAGTCCTACGAGAAAGCGATTGAGTTGAATCCGAATGTGGCCGAGGTGCACCAGGAATATGCCCAACTGGTATATGACCTGCGAATTGCCGAGGATTTGAACACGGCGCAGGCATTGCCACAGTTGGAGAAAATTGTGGACCATGTCCAGACCGCGTTGCAACTCGATCCCTCAAATCCCGCCACAGCCGATCTGCTATTAAACGTGAAGCAATTGGTGCAGGATCTGGCGGCCCGTCAGCCGTCGGCTCAGGCCACTGCGCTGGTGGAACAGGTGACGGCGATTGAAGCGATGGTTGTGGCGAGCGCGCCTGCGAGCGCGCCTGTGAGTGCTGATGCGTCTGCGACACCCGAGGCGCCAGCAACCCCCGAGCTCGTGCCCGCAGACAGCACTGCAGTGGTGACAGACACATCCGTGTTGACAGATACGCAGACCGGCGCAGTGCCAACGATGAGTGCCGAGGACGAAGTGGCTGTCGCAGCCGCCCAGTCCACCATGGCCGCCTCTACGGTGTTGACCACCACGCCATCTGCGCCGGAAGCAACGGCGATTGCAGAGGCCGTGGCCACCCTCGGCGCACGTGAAACGGTTGTGGCACTGGCAGCCGTGGCACCGGCTGAACAAACCGTGATTGCCGAGACAGCCATTACTGAGCCGGTGGTGGTGACAGGGGAGGCAACGGCGGATGCAGTGGTGGCCATTGGCACCGCCGTGTCGACGACGGTGGCTGTTGAAGGAACACCGGGTGCCGCGCCACAGACGTTGGTGGCTCGGTTCGGGCTCATGTCCATTATTGGCATTGCCTGTGGTGTGATCGTGCTGCTGGGGATTCTGGCGGCCATTTTGGTGGCTGTGTTCGGTCGCCGCCGCAAGGCCAATTTGACGCCACAAAATAAGGACAGTGGCACAGGTGCGCCGCCTCCACCTGCTTCCAAGCCGTAAAAGTTACAGACATTGAAGTCCTTAAAAGCAGGTGCCTATGCGAATTGCATAGGCACCTGCTTTTTTGATGCCGCTCCAGATTGGACTCGAAAACCATGGCACCAGCCTAATTTGTAGCAAATTGCGTTTAGCGAAGGGTTATGAGGCTGAAGCGTGTTTGAGTGCTGCGCGGCGGCGCAAGGCGAGGATTGCGTCACGGCCGTTGACCACGACGGTGGCAAGGATGATGAAGCCGAAGATGCCGTAGGCCAGCCAATTCGATTGCAACGTGCTCAGTTCCACGCCGAAGCCGCGAAAGAGCAGCTGAATATACGAGATGTTGCCATCGTTGTAGCCGAGGGCCTGGCGCACCTGCCAGTGCCAGTCGGTGCAAAAGCAATAGCCCCACCCATACCCTAGCAATCCTCCGATCACAAACCACGAGAAGGCTGTAATCACGACCAACCCAACGTGCCATTTGCGGGCCGGCTTCCAGATCCATCCGAACATATTAAACAGGATGATGAAGGTGTGGAAGCTATAGAAGCCGACATCGAGCGCTTGCAAAACAGGTGTGGGCAACGTGGAGAAAATTGACATTAAAAGGGTTTATACCGGCTCTAGCTAAGTGGATTCT
>Ga0105048_10010172_pt1 | contig 14915 bp, 15 predicted proteins | sample MAT05_FD_78382 | JGI IMG/M metagenome (GOLD analysis project Ga0105048, IMG submission 78382) | Freshwater microbial communities from Lake Fryxell liftoff mats and glacier meltwater in Antarctica - MAT-05 | ecosystem: Environmental > Aquatic > Freshwater > Ice > Liftoff microbial mat | place... | reverse complement strand
TCTGCACCGTCGACAAATCGACGTCGAGTGGCTCGACTTCAATTTTCGCAGATAGCCCGATTTCTGGCCCGAGCCAATCGGCCCAATCGACCGCGAAGACGTTCAGCAGATCCTTCAGCGTCGTATCGAACGGCTTGGTCATTGCGACAATCCTCGGAATACACAGGGACCAAACTCGTGGCGGTCACGGTGTCAGGAACCAGCGCATGAGCTTCCAGCCGGGGTCAAAACTGTGCGTACCTTGCATGGCGGCCACTTCATCGTAACTCAACTGCCCCGCCGACGCGATCCCCGTGCCGGCGACCGCGAACGGCACCGCACCGTACGCATGGGCGCGGGTTCGCAATGTCGTGCGGTGATCGGGTTCGATTAAAATTCGCCAGTCGCCGTACTTCGGTAAGGCCTCCAGGAGCGGGCCGACGATATGCTCATCGATGCGCTCGAGCGCTTTGACTTTTTCATCGGCCCGGCCTTCGTGCGAAGCCTCATCGGGCGCTTCGACGTGAACGCAAACGAGATCGAAATCCTTGAGTGCCGCAACGCCGTAACGGCCTTTGGCAGCGTAGTCGGTATCGAGGTAACCCGTCGCGCCGGGGACGTCGATCCGCTTCCAGCCGAGCAACACGCCGACGCCACGAACGAGATCGACCGCTGAAATGATCGCGCCGCGTTTGCCGTATATTTCCTCGAACGGCTGCACCGTCGGCGATTTCCCCTGTCCCCATAGCCAAATCTGCGTCGCAGGCCGCTTGCCTTCGGCGATGCGACGGAGGTTCACGGGGTGGTTCGCGAGGATCGGCTCGCTCGCTTCCATCAGTGACACCAGTATGTCGCGCGCGGCCCCTTGCGGCAGATAATCGGCAACCGGTTTCTCTGGGATATCGTGCGGCGGTTGCGTTTTCATACCCGCGAACGGCGCAGAATCCGAACGCCCGCGCCACACGAGAATGTTGCGATACTGCACGCCCGCATGGAATTCGAGCGTACCGCCGGCGACTTCCTTCCCGCCGAGTTCTTGCTGAATCGCACGAATCAGCGGCGCGCCATCTTCGCTCGAAATATGACCGGCAGTGAAGTCCCACATGCAGCCGTCTTGCACGCAGACGAGGTTGCAGCGGATCGCCCAATCGTTCGGTCCGAGCGCGATGCCCATCGCGGCGGTTTCGAGCGGCGCGCGACCGGTGTACACCTTCAGCGGGTCGTAGCCGAACAGCGACAGCGTTGCGACATCGGACGCCGGCGTCAGCGATGGCGGGACGTTGTTACTGAGGCCGACGACGCCGAGCTTTGCGGCCCGGTCCATATTAGGCAGTTTGGCCGCCTGCAACGGCGTAAGACCGCCAAGCACATCGAGCGGTTCGTCGGCACATCCATCCGGAATGACAATCGCGTATTTCATGTATAACAGTGTAGTCATCGCAGCGATAACGTTCACTGCGTTGAGGAAAACGGGACTCGCCCACACGAATTAGCGAAGTCAAAAAATCGCAAGTGATTTGACGTAAGTCAGATTCGCGCCCGTGTCGCGAACGTGTCGTCTGACGTCGCCAAAATGTCACTTCGTGTCGTCTGACGGTCGCTTGACGTCGTGTGTCGGTCGCTTGACGTCGCGTTTTTGTCGGTACTTACGGCGAGTCCCGGATTGATAGCCCTCGACGTAACCCACTGTGCCAGTTTGAGATACGAAATACGGATCAGTAAGTTGGGATCAATAAGTGCCATTTTGGCAGTCCAAAACCAGAAAAAACCCCGAAAAACACGGTTTTTGAGCCTCGGCAATTCGGACTTACGTCAATTATGAGAGCCGAAAATGCGCATCCTCACGGCTTTGTGTAAGCTAAAATCAAGGTGCCCTTCGAGGAGAAATAATGCTGCCTGCCGATGACTCACAGGAACGAACGCTCGTACAAGTGACGCCTCCACGGTTCACGTCGGACGGTATGCCGCTGTCGGCAAGTTCGCCGCTCGGCAGCATTGGCCGCTATGTCCTCGAAGCCGAAATCGGTCGCGGCGGCATGGGCATCGTCTATCGCGCCACCGACGAAAGCATTGGCCGCGATGTGGCAATCAAGGTGCTTCACGAACGATCCGCGAGCGACCCAGACGCCGTGCGGCGCTTCTTGGTGGAAGCGCGGATCACGGGGCAACTCGCGCACCCCGGCATCCCTGCCGTCCACGAAATTGGCTACCTCCCGGATCGTCGCCCGTTCATGGTGATGAAGCTCATTCGCGGGCGCACGCTCGATGGTATTTTGAAGGAACGCGGCGCAGTCCCGTGCGGGGCGCTGTTGCCGGTGTTCGAGCAGATCTGCCAAGCCGTCGGATACGCGCATAGCCAGGGCATCATCCACCGCGACCTGAAACCACAGAACGTGATGGTCGGCGCGTTCGGCGAAGTGCAGGTGATGGACTGGGGCCTCGCGAAGGAAGTGCGGAGTGCTGAATATGTCATCGGCAATGCGGTTCACATACCGGAAGCCGAGCAATCGGAGACGATCGCGGGGAGCGTGATGGGCACGCCCGCTTTCATGCCACCGGAACAAGCGGGCGGTGTGACCGACGCGATCGACGAACGCGCAGATGTCTTCGGCCTCGGTGCGATTCTGTGCGTGATCCTGACGGGAAAACCGCCGTTCGTCGGGGCCGATACCGAATCGGCGCGGTTACTTGCTGCCGCCGCAAAGCTCGACGATGCGTATTACCGGCTGGAAACGTGCGGGGCGGAACCCGAACTCGTGGAACTTGCGAAACGCTGCCTCGCTGCAGATCGTACGGCACGTTTCCCACACGCCGGCGAAGTCGCGATTGCCGTGGCACAGTTGCGCGTCGAATCCGATACCCGTGCGCGGGAAGCCGAACTCGAACGGGCACGCACGGAGACGCAGGCCGCCGGGGAACGCAGTCGCCGACGTACGCAGTTCTTGTTACTGGTGACGCTGCTCGTGCTCGTGGGGATAACTGCTGTCGGTATGTTGTGGATTCGGCAACAGCGTGCCGAGCGCGAACAACTCGCGGGTACGCAATTATTGAAGGACGCCGCTGCGGCACGTGAGCGCGAAATCCGCGAAAAAGGACTGCATTTCGGCATCTCGGCAGAACTCGATCAGTTGAACGGCTTCTTCGCACGCGGCATGTGGAAGGAAGCCGAAGAAAACATCCGCCAGTGCGAAGAGTTCCTCGAAGCGGACGATGATGCGTTTTTGCAATCGCAACTCGATCGCGCGAAACGCGATGTGATTTTCCTAAAGCGATTCGACGCGATTCGACTGAATAAATTGGCGATGTTCAGCGATAGACTGGCTACAGAACGAGCGAGCCGCGAATACGCGGACACTTTCCGCGAATACGGCTTGGACCCCGAAAAGCCTGCGGCATTCGTCGAGATGCTCAAAACGGCGAAAGTGCAGACGGTGCTGTTGTCTGAACTCGACGATTGGGCGACCACCACGCCAGACGCGAAATTGCGATTGCAATTGATGGCCCTCGTCGCCGACGCGACCGGGCAATCTTGGCGACGTGAGGTATTCAAAAATTGGAATGATGCCGGTGCGATAACGGCACTCTACCAATCTGTACCGGTGCCACAACGATCGCCGGAGATCGTTATTGCGGTGGGCTTGCAATTGCAGCATCTCGGCGGCAATGGCACGGCGATTCTCGAACTGGAACTTCGCCAGCACCCCGCCGACTTCTGGTTGCATCTCGCACTCGCCAAAATGTACCGCACGCAACGCAGTTACGAGGCCGCAACGGGTGCCTACCGTGCCGCACTCGCGATTCGTCCTATGACTGAGGTATGGTTGAACCTCGCGGAAGTATTGAAGGCCAAGGGCGATGGGATTGGCGCAACCGCCGCTCAGGAAGAAGCGAAGCGACGCGGCTAAGGCCCGCTTTTAGTGAAATTGGTGCGGGCTTGTTACCGGGTGGCGATTGGCGTACTCTTAGCAAACGGTATTCCTACCATGTTGCGATTGAGGTTTGCCGATGTCTTTCGGTTCGCGAGAACAACCGTCGTTGAGTGCCGTTCGCCTGATGCGGACGTTCGGCGATGGCGCGCAGCAAAAGATCGCGCTGCATGAAGTCTCGGTCGATATGTATCCGGGGCAGGTCGCGCTACTCATGGGGCCGAGCGGCAGCGGCAAATCGACGCTCCTCGCGGTGCTTTCCGGGTTGCTGCCTCCCGACAGTGGGCAGGTACTCACATACGTCAGCAAAAGTCCGGCCCCGGTCGATATCTGGGCGCTCAGCACGAAGGAACGCGAGGAGTTTCGTCGTGTGCACGTCGGGTTCATCTTTCAGAGTTACAATCTCTTCCCGGCGCTGACGGCGTCGCAACAGCTGGAGATCGTGCTGAAGTGGGGCTGCAACGTCGGGCCGCGCGATGCGAGGCGACAGGCGGAAGAAATGCTCGAAAGGTTGGGAATATTGTCCCAGCGCCGTAAAAAACCTGCAGAGCTTTCGGGCGGCGAGAAGCAACGGGTCGCCATCGGGCGGGCTTTGGTGAAGAATCCGACGTACCTGTTTGCCGACGAACCGACGAGCGCACTGGACTGGGAGAACGGCCAGGGCGTGTTACAACTGCTCCGCGATGCGGCCCACGACCGTAATGCGACGATTTTTATCGTTTCTCACGATCATCGAATGCTTCCGTTCGTGGATGTGTGCTATCACCTGGAAGATGGCAAACTGGAGCGTCAGGCAGCGAATGTTGCCACCCATTGAGGTAGCAGCGAACGCACGCACGACGTTCCCAAGGGTAGAATCCCTATGAATCGGCTGAAACTCATCCCCTGGTTCCTCGGTGTGGCGCTCGTTGCGGGCAGCCTCATTGGCGCGAACCGGCTCGCGAACCTGGATACTACCAGTGGAGGTGGCGCGCCCGTCGACCCAAAGAAGGCCAAGAACACCGCAATCGTCGATGGCCTCGTCGTCAAGGGGACCGTCGATTCGGATCCGTCATCAATGTCGTACTTTCTGCCTTCGCACATGCCGTCGGGCACGATCAAGGAAGTCCTCGTTCGCAACGGTGCGGAAGTCAAACCGGGCGATGTGCTCGTGAAGTTCGACGATCAGTTTTTGCAGATCGACCTCAAAGAAGCCACGAGCGCCTTCAATGTCGCCGTCACGAAATATAACCAAGCGAAGGCGCTCAAAGACCAACACGCCCGCACTGTCGAGCAAGCGAAACTCGCCGTAACGAACGCCGAATACCTTCAAGCGCGGGCGGAAGAAGGCGTCTCGCTGGCGATTCGCAATTTCGACAAACTCAACAAACTGGGATCCGGGGATCAATCGCCAGCCGAACTCGAGAAGCGTCGCCTCGATGACCCGATGATTTTTGAAACGAACACGAAGGTCGAAATCGCGAAAAACAACGTGAGTGCGAAGGTACTCGACTTGAAACTCGTCGAAGGCCAACCCGTTGCGGAAACGGCAAATGAAGCCCAATATACGGTCGAACTGATGAAGGCGAAGATCGAGAAAGTCAATCTGGCAATTTCGCGTTGTGTATGGAAAGCGGACATCGGTGGGGTGATCGAACAAGTGACCGCAACGCCGGGCCTCGTGATTGGCCAACAATCTCGCGCGCCGTTGTTTTACCTGATCCCCGGCGGCCCGCGCATCGTCCGTGCCGAGGTCGTCCCGGATTTCTCATACAAGATCAAGGACAAGATAGGCCAGAAGGTCACGATCACCGACGACACCAACACCGCGCTCACTTACGAAGGCACCGTGAAGCGCATCGGCTCGGCATTTCTGAACAAGCGTAACGGCGGTACTGCCGATCTCCTTGCGGGCAAGGCATCGGTCGCGCTCGAAATCGAGATCGAAGTCACGGATGCCGCCCCCACCGGTCAGTCGCCGCTCCGCGTCGGCCAACCCGTCCGCGTCGCGTTCCCGTGACGGTCAAAATCGCGGTGGATCTTTGCGTACGAGGTCGTTGGCGTGGTCGAGCGAATCGAGCGTACCGGCATCGGTCCAGTAGCCGTCGAGTTCGCTGAAGCCCATGCGGCCTTGTTGCAGGTAGTAATTATTGACGTCGGTAATTTCGAGTTCGTTGCGCTTCGATGGCTTCAAGGTTTTGATGAGGTTGAACACGTCGGGTGGGTAGATGTAGATGCCGACGACGGCGAAATCGCTCTTCGGGTTCGCCGGTTTTTCTTCGATGCCAATCACGCGTTCGCCGTCGAGTTCAGCGACGCCGTAACGTCCAGGATCGTGGACTTTCTTGAGGCCGATCCACGCCCAATCGGGGCGGCTGTTGGCTTTTTCGATCAGCGGAATCAGCGGGTCACGGAAGATATTGTCGCCGAGCAACACGCAGGTGCGGCTGCCGGTGCAGAAGTGTTCGGCGAGGCCGAGCGCCTGCGCGATGCCACCCGCTTCGTCTTGCACGCGGTACGTGAGGCGGCAGTTGTGCGTGTATCCGGAGCCGAGCAGTTCGACGAAGTCGCCCATGTGCTCGGTGCCGGACACGAGCAAAATCTCTTGTAGCCCTGCCCCCGTCAGCTTCTTAAGGGGGTGGTAAACCATCGGGTACGGCCCCACGGGCAGAAGGTGCTTGTTGGTCACCTTCGTCAGTTCGCCCATGCGGGTACCTTTGCCGCCCGCCAAGATTACGCCGCGAATGCTCATGACTATCTCCGGAATCTGGTGGTTATACGTCCGCAGTCTACTTCAAGGAACCGTACTGTTTCTCGAAATACGTCATGTATTCCTTGTTGCGGATACTGTCGATCCACGCCGAATTCGATTTGTACCACGCGATCGTCTCGTTGAGGCCCGTTTCGAACGACACTTTCGGCTGCCAGCCGAGTTCGCGTTCGGCCTTGGAACAATCGATCGCGTAGCGCCGGTCGTGGCCCAAACGGTCCGCTACGTAGCGAATCAGCGTTCGTGGCTTCCCGAGCAAATCGATGATGAGGTGCGTGAGGTCCAAGTTGGTTTTCTCGCACTTCCCGCCAAAGTTGTAGACCTCGCCCGCCGTGCCGTTTCGCCACGCCGCTTCGACGCCGGTGCAGTGATCGTGGACGTGAATCCAGTCGCGAATTTGCTGCCCGTCGCCGTAAACGGGCACCGGTTCATCTCGCATGAGATTCGTAACGAACAACGGGATCAGCTTCTCGGGGAACTGAAACGGCCCGTAGTTATTCGAACAGCGCGTGATGACCGTCGGCAGGCCGAACGTGTGATGGTACGCCTGCACGAGCAAGTCCGCACCCGCCTTGCTCGCCGAGTACGGACTGTTCGCGTGCAGGGGCGTTTCCTCGGTGAACAAGCCGGTCGCTCCGAGACTGCCGTAGACTTCGTCGGTCGAAACCTGCACGTATTTCTTCACGGAGAATTCACGCGCGGCATCGAGCAGATTTTGCGTGCCGTTCACATTCGTTCGCACGAACGGTCCGGAATCTTGAATGCTCCGGTCGACGTGGCTCTCGGCGGCGAAGTGGATAATATCCGTGACGCCGAGTGCCATCGCGGCCCGCACGCTGTCGCGATCCGTGATGTCGCCCTTCACGAAACGATAACGCGGATGGTTCGAAATATCGGCCAGATTCGCCAGATTTCCGGCGTAAGTCAGCGCATCGAAGTTGATAATCGATGTGGCGGGGTCGGTGGGCAGCAGATGCCGGATGAAGTTCGAGCCAATGAAGCCACAGCCACCCGTGACGAGCAGAATCGGCATTTTCGCACCTTTCCCATTTGCGAACCGGCGCGGTCCGCTCGCATAGGTTTTAGTCGAACCGGCGCGAGCGTCCAATCGGCATGGTTCAATCGTAGCGATTTTGGGTAGCACATTGACTCCAGCCACTACCCACCCACCCATCCCTGGACTCATTCCCGAATTTCGGAACCAACCTAACCCACCAACGACTTACGTCCGATTTTGATGGTGTGGAATCATGCCAGAACCAAATTTTCGGTGCCTTTGAACCCTGCCTATCCCGAATACGACGTCGATGGAATCGCTGTTCCCATCGACGTGAATTAATGGGTATTTACGCGAACGATACTCGTTTGTGGCTCGTAATTCGTTTGCATATCGGCTATTGATGGTATGCCGCGTTTTTTCATGGCAACCTTTATCAGGAGTGTATCCGTATGAATCGTCGCTTGTTCCTCGCCGTGAGTTTGGGCACGATGGCCCTGCTCGGGTGCGATGGTGATGCCAAACCGGGCACGTCGCCGGGCAAATCGGTTTCGACGTTCAACCCGCTCAACGTCACCGGCGACGATGCGGGCGAGAAGCGTTGCCAGATTTGAAAGAATGGGGGCAGCCCAGTTGCGATCGTTTTCGCTCGCGAACTGACTCCCGCCTTGACCGGTCTGGTCAAGAAAATCGATGACGCCACCGTCCTGAATCGCCCGGCCAAAATGGGTAGCTTCGTCGTCATGCTTTCCGACGACGACAAACTCGAAGGCAAGCTGAAAGAACTGGCCGAGAAGGAAAAGCTTCAGAAGATCGTGCTGACGATCGATAACCCGAGCGGGCCGCCGGGCTACGACATCCAAAAAGATTCCGAAGTGACGGTCGTGCTTTACGTGAAGCGGAAGATCGTCAAAACCTTTGCGTTCGCGAAAGACAAGCTCACGGAGAAAGACGTCGCGAGCATCATCGACGCACTCCCCGAGATTCTACCCGCGAAGTAACTACCTACTTCTTGAGTAGCTTCTTGACGGCGTCTTCAACGGCTTTTGCTTCTTCGTCGCCGATCGGTTTGTCGGCGGCGAAGGTCCACTTTTGGATGATCTTCATCTTCGAATACAAGATCACCGTCAGGTCGTCGGCATCCGCAATCTCCCACGCGGCGACTGCATCGGACTTGCTAGCTGCGACTCCGAACGGCACGTTTCCCGATTTCAATTGGGCGGACAGGTCGGCGACGTCCTTCGCTTTCACGTCGCGCTGATCGTCTTCGGGATACTCCTTACCGAGCGTCAAAAATAGCACGAACGCACCGAGGCGTTCTGCACGATGTTCGACGACGAGTTTATCGAGACGTGCGACGAGCTTCGACAAGCCCGCATCGGTTTTATCGGGGGTCGTTCGCGAGAATACCGCCACGACCGGATACAAGCCATTATCGCTGACGAGGCAGTGCATCTTCCCCGCACGGTTGCGCAAACTGCCTTTATCGAAGCGTTCGTCTGCGACGATGAAACTGCGGAAATTGCCGGGGACCGCGGCAACCGGCTTCGGTTCCTGCGCGCAGGCCACCGCACCCATCGCTAACGCAACCCACGATGTAAGACGAACAATGTGGCTTCCTGTCATCGCGACGCTCCGGTAAACGAAACGAATTCCCAACCAGTAGCCTGACGCATCTGGGGAAGTTCGTCAAGCCGCAAAGCGGAGGTGGTTTCCGCGAAATGCGCGACTCGATCAGTAAATCCGGAATTTTGTGTAAGAATCCGGAAAGGATCGCGTATAACAGACAGTCGTTCGGGATGTAAGGATTGGTCCCTTTCGGCGTCCAATCTGTGCGAGGGTCGTGTGGCCCTTACCACTGCATTCGCTGCACTCTGAGGGTTTGTTCTGATGCGCAAGCTTCTATTCGTCGCCGTGGCCGTCGCGGGTCTGGTCGTTTCCGGTATCGCCATTGCGGCCGATCTGAAGTCCGGCCCACAGGCCGGCGAGAAGATCCCAGGACCGTTCCACCCGCTCAACGTCACCGGTGAAAGCGCCGGCAAGAAGGCCTGTCTCGTCTGCAAGCACGGTGCAAACCCCGTCGCGATCGTATTCGCACGTAGCACCGATTGCCCCGCGACCGCCAAGCTCCTCCAGAAGCTCGACGCCGCCACCGCCGCGAACAGCAAGTGCGAAATGGGCAGCTTCGCGGTCTACCTGACCGACGACGACAAGGCCAGCACCAAGCTCGAAGAACTTGCCAAGGAAAACAAGATCAAGAACCTGACGCTGTCGATCGACAACCCAGCCGGCCCAGCCAAGTACGAAATCAACAAAGACGCCGACATCACCGTCGTGTTGTACAACGAGCACAAAGTCGCCGCGAACTACTCGTTCAAGAAGGGCGAAATCAAGGACGCAGACATCGACGCGATCATCAAGGACGTCGCGAAGATCGTCCCAGCTAAGTAAATTGGTAATCGAAGTGATAAAGCTTCAGCCGATGCAAATCGGCTGAAGCTTTTTTCGTTTGCAGACACGATTGCAGCATCGGAATTGTTAGCCCGACGCGCTAGCGAGGGATTTAATCGTACCAGCCCGCAGCGCAAGCAAGGTGTCGATTTCCACGTTCGAGGCACGACATGGAGTTTTAAGAGAGTTCCCTTTGCTTGCGCTCCAGGCTGGCACGATGTCGCCTTCTTTACGGGGCCGCGTTGTGTCGCTTCGACAGATTCTATAGAATCTCATCACTTCCTACTGAGGGCCATCGCCATGACCGGACCGACGCCACTTGCCAACTATCAGCCGTACAAGAACCTGCCGTCGCTGGCGGGGCTTTGCACGATCGAGGACGCGATTCGGCCGGGGTTGTCGGTCGAAGAATGCGTGCGGCGTTTGAAGCGATTTCACTATAGTTTCGTGCGATTGCACGCGATTTTGACGGCAAGAATTACGGCGGAGCCGATCTACGAACTGAAGATGGCGTACTCGCACCATGCGTATTTGTGTGCGGAACATGTGACGGCATTCCGGCAGCGCATCTCCGAGATGCGCGAACCGCCGCTCGGTCTGGAAGTCGTGCCGCACCCGGCGCTCGAAGCGTTCTTCGACGAAATTCGCAACGCACCAACTACCGAAGAGATCCTGTTCGGCATCTACTCGCGGGCCGTACCGGCGCTCCTCGAAGCGTGCGAACGATACCTTCGCGATACGCACCCGCTCGCCGATGCACCATCGTGGCGGATGTTGCGGTTTGCTCGGCTCGAACTGTGCGACCTGATCGAATTCGGCCAACCCGCCGTCGTCGAGTTACCAATTGCGAACTCGACCGCGTGGAACACTTTGCTCGAAAATCTGCTCGAAATCGCGGGCGGTGTCGATGGCAGAAATCCACTCGATGAGCCGAACCTGCCGCGTATCTATTCGAACACAACATACACGTACGACCCGATACCGAAGCGCGATGAGCGCTTTCAGGACTTGTGGAACCAGGGCGTGAATGCCGAAGCGTTCCTGTATTCGAAACTGTATCCGCCGAATGCCAAGGCGCTGATGATGATGTACAAGCGCATTCGCGAAATTGACGTGCCCGAAATGATGGCGAGCATCATCGTGCAGACCCCCGGCAAGCCGTGGAATTACTACCGCGATATGTCGCGTCAACTCTGGGACGAAGCCCGCCACGCGATGATGGGCGAAGTCGGCTTCGTGGCGCTCGGCGTCGACTGGACGCAGGCCCGAATCACGTACAACTGGTCGTACCGTTTGAACACCGAATGCACCCCGCAAGAGCGCCATGCGGTGCTGTTCTTCATCGAGCAAGGACTGATGCCGAAGAGCGGGAAACGCTATGAATACGAGGTCGCGCACGAATCGGGTGTGCCGATTATGGGTACGATTCAGGACTTCGATTGGGCGGATGAAGTCCTGCACAGCCAGATCGGGCGGCAGTGGTTGGTGCCCGAATATGGCGGCCTGCTGCCTGCGATGAAGTACGGCGACGAATGTTGGAGCCGCATCCTCAGCAACTGGGCGACAGTCAAGGAAAAGGGCCTCACGGCACACGAAAATTGGTGGCCCGGAATCTACACGCAAGCCTGTATTGCCGCGAAACGAGCACCGGACGCCAAGGTGTTAGATTTCGCAGAAACCTACGAAGCGAAACGCGCCGACATCCATCGTGGCGGCCTGGTCGGCGGCGAGTGAAGAATCTTCCCGTGAGACGATATCGCCCGAACTTCCCTGCGCGTCGTGGCGAGTTGCGAATACAATCGCCGTAGCGGAAGTCGTGAGACTTCTGACGGAGACTTCGGATACGAACGGGTGACCGATGACACGCACACTGCTTACTCTCTCCATCGTGTTGTTTGCATCCGCAGTTCATGCGGCGGATTGGCCGCAATTTCTCGGGCCGAATCGCGATAATGTCTCCTCGGAAAAAGTGGAGGCATGGACGGGCGAACCGAAAGTGGCGTGGCGACACGCACTCGGATTTGCGCACAGTTCGCCGGTGGTTTCGAATGGCGTCGTGTATGCGTTCTTTCAGCCGAAAGGGAAAGATGCCGACGCGCTGGCGGCGTACGATGCGAAAACCGGCGACGAGAAATGGGTGAAAAGCTATACGCGGGAGGCGTTCGCGCCACCGTTTGGAAAGGGGCCACGCAGCACGCCCGTCGTTGCCGATGGTCGCGTCTTCACGCTCGGCGGCACCGGTATTCTCGCGTGCTGGGATGCCAAAACTGGCGACGTGAAATGGAAGGTCGATACGCTGAAGGCGTTCGATGCCAAGAACCTGTTCTTCGGTATCTCGATGTCGCCGATCGTCGAAGGAAACACCGTTATCGCGATGGTCGGCGGCAAGGGTGCCGGACTCGTCGGGTTCGATGTCGAGAAGGGCACCGTTGTGTGGAAAGTCACCGACGATGCTGCGAGTTACGCCTCGCCGGTGGCGCACGGCAAAGGCGAGCAGCGCGAAATCGTCTTCCTCACGGGGTCGCATTTGCGTGCGATTTCGCTTGCGGGCAAGGAGCGGTGGGCGGTGCCGTTCAAGGATAAACTCAACGAAAGTTCGACCAGCCCCGTCATCGTTAACGATCTCATCATCGGCAGTTCAGTCACGGCCGGCAGCATTGCCGTACGTCTCACGACGAGCGGCGATACGGTTTCCACGGCGAAAGTTTGGGAGAAGAAAGCGCTGACGTGTTACTTCTCGACGCCGGTCGTCGTCGGCAAATTTGCCTACATGGTGAACGGGGCCGCGACGCTGTTGAACGCCTCAATCACGTTGCGTTGCGTGGAAATCGAAACGGGAAAGGTGCTGTGGGAGAAGACGAAAGTCGGCCGCTATCATGCAGCGATCATCCGCACCGCGAACGACAAATTGCTGATGCTCGACGACAACGGCCACCTGATTTTGTTCGATCCGAGCGACAAGGAATACAAGGAATTGTGCCGTTCGAAAGTCTGCGGTCCGACGTGGTCGCATCCGGCGCTCGTCGATGGCCGCCTGTTTCTGCGCGACGAAAACGAACTGCTGGCGATCGACTTGCCGAAGTAAAACTTCGTCTTTGCCTCACGGAACCGGTCGATGCTTTGGACTTTGCCCCCCGGCACGTGCGGCCTGATCTTCGATTGCGATGGCACGCTCGCGGACACGATGCCGATCCACTATCGCGCGTGGTCGGCGATGCTCGGCACGCAGGGCATCCCGTTCACCGAGAAGCGTTTCTACGAACTCGGCGGGATGCCGACGTCGCGAATCATCCGGTTGTTATCCGAAGAAACCGGCATTGCCGTCGGGGATGTCGATGCGCTCGTTCGCGAAAAAGAAGAGCGATTCCTGCTATTTTTAGGCGAAGTGACGGCGATTCCGCCCGTCGTGACGATTGCGGCCGCGCACCGGAATGTGTTGCCGATGGCGGTGGCAAGCGGAGGCTATCGCGATGTCGTGAAGCAAACGCTCCACGCGATCGGCGTCGGCGATTGGTTCCAAGCGATCGTGTGTGCCGAAGATACGCCGCAGCACAAACCCGAACCCGATGTCTTCCTCGAAGCGGCGCGACGGCTGGGCGTCGAAGCGACGAAGTGCGTGGTGTTCGAAGATACGAACATCGGTATGGAAGCCGCACGCCGGGCCGGGATGTTCGGCGTCGATGTGCGGGCGTGGTTACCGAAACGCGCGGGCGAATGAAAAGACGATGCGGGCCAGCGAGCATCCTTGCTTCGCCCGCCCGCATCGCTCGTATGTCGGTGATTTACTTCGCGTTTGGCATCGGCATCGGTTTCTTCTCTTCGATCTTTTCGAGTGGGGCTGGCATTTTCTCGGGGACGGTCGTGCTGTTGATCGGCGCGCCGATCGTGGCATACGGCATGGTGCTACCCGTGTTGAGTTCCGCACTGGCCGGGTTGTAATTACAGTCGCTCTTACCGGCGACGTGCTTGCAACCCAAGTTCACCGATAATAGGCCGACCGCGATCGAGAGTACGAGAATGCGTCGCATGATATATCCCGTCCGTGGGGTGTATTGGGAATCCGCGTAACCGGCGTCCGGGGCGGTCCGTTGGGTGGTAACGGAGCCGACCCGGCACGCGGTCACGGGCAGAGATCGACCGGCCCGCTTCCGTGCGGCGAACCTGAAGACCCCGTCCGGTTGGTTACCGCTTTCGCAGCCACCTTCCCGACATGCTTCTTATCGTCTTCCGGGTTTTGCCGAGTTGACCCATTCTCGCGAAAGCCCCGGATTTTTCGGCAGAGTATCCTAGTTCCAATGTATCTTGAAGAGCGGTCACGGGGCCGACGAAGTCGCTGTGACGGGCAAACTCCCGACCGGGACGGTTCCGCTCACGGTCTGTGAAGGGGCCAAGTACAACGAGGGGTTCTCCGGATCGGCAGCGGGGAGGCGACGAAGGGGCTGGAGCTTTCCCCGCGAACGCACGCGCGGCTGGCGTACTGCCAGGCGCTCTTATGCGGCAACGAGTTTGTGTATGTGGAATGACGAGACTTACCCGAACCACAACGAGAGCGACATGAACATCAAGACTTTATCGCACCGCTCCCTGATTATCGCCTCGGCTCTCGGCTTCGCGCTGATTGGCTTCCCCGCGAGTAGGGCCGACGACAAAGTTGCAGAGATCAAGCCGGATCACCAATCCGTCGTCGTTGCCGATGCCGGGCTGTGGCCGAATCTCGTAACACTCCCAAAAGGGCGGTTGCTCATGGCGGGGTTCAACCAGCCGAGCCACACGCTCAAGCCCGGCGACACCGACTGTTGGGACAGCATCGACG
>Ga0105048_10010170_pt1 | contig 14918 bp, 11 predicted proteins | sample MAT05_FD_78382 | JGI IMG/M metagenome (GOLD analysis project Ga0105048, IMG submission 78382) | Freshwater microbial communities from Lake Fryxell liftoff mats and glacier meltwater in Antarctica - MAT-05 | ecosystem: Environmental > Aquatic > Freshwater > Ice > Liftoff microbial mat | place... | reverse complement strand
TCGTCCACCGGGGCGTGGTCGTGGACCGCGGCCTGGGTATCGACCTCGGCGTGTGGGTGGGCATGCTCGTGCTCGTGGCCGTGCTCATGCCCATGGTCGTGCTCGCCAGCGTGGGCGTCCACGGCTGCATGGACGTGGGCGGATCCGAGTCCCGGCGCCGGCTCGTGCGCATGTTCATGTCCGTGATCATGGGCAGCGCCGGTGGCGTGGGCCAGGTCATGTGCGCGTGCCTCGGCGCGCTCGCCGCGGATGACCCGGACCCGGCCCAGCACGAGCCACGCGCCGATGGCGATGACGATGGTGCCCGAGACCGTGCCCAGGATGGGATACAGCCGTTCGGGGGCGATGACCGATGCCGCGAACAGACTCAAGGCACCCAGTACCAGCACACCCAGGGTGTGCGACAGGGTCACGGTCATGCCCAGGCCGAGGGCCTGTCGGGAGGTCCCCCGTGATCCCACAAGGTACGCCGCCATGACCGTCTTGCCGTGACCCGGTGATGCCGCATGCAAGGCACCGAGGCCGGCCGCCGCGAACATCGAGATGAGGATCGCGATCGGGGTCAGCTCCTTGGCCTGGAAGATGGCCGCGACATCGGCGCTCAGCTCCGAGATCCCATTGGGCACGGCTGCCGTTGAGGTGTCGGGCGTGCCGACCGGGAGCGTGGCACTCCCCGCGAGCTGCGCATCGGGCACTGTGAACGCGGCGAGGGCGGTGCCACCGGCCGTCGCGGACCACGTGGCGCTCGTCTGGGCCGACGGTGTCGTGAGCAGGTCAGTGGGGTAGCTGGTGAGGCGATCGGAGATGCCGGCCGCGGGCGCATCGCTGTCCGTCAGCGTGGTGGCGTCCGCCTGGACCACGATCTCACGCCAGCCGATGCGGTCGCTGTTCGCGGTATCGCGGAAGGTGAACGTGGTGGGGGTCGCGGACAAGGCTACCGGGAGTGTGGCTGCATAGACGCACACGACGCGGGTCGTGAGTGCGCCCTGGCCCATCGGGAAGGAGAGACCTCGCTGGGTGACCTCCAGCGGCAGCGCCGTGCCGTCGACACGCAGGTCCAGCTGGTCGCGGTCCCCGTCGCAGGTCGCGGCCTGGTAGGTGGCGGCCTCGGCATCGCTCACGGTGCCATCGCCGTCGGTGTCCATCGCGGCGCGCTCGCGGAAGGTCGGGATCTCCGCCATGTCCACCACGTGATCGATGAGCAGGCTATCGACGCCCACCCGGATACCGTCGTAGTGGTTGAGGGTGAAGTTGCCAAGCGGGTGTGCGGCGGCGATGTTGCCCAGCGACAGGACCGCGAGGCCTGCTGCGGCGGCGGCCATCAGGGAGCGGCGGACACGGTTCATCGGGTCGCCTCCGGTGATGCGGCCGGCAGTCCGTCAAGTGCCGGCAGTCCGGCAAGTGTCTGCTGTGCGATGGGTGATCGCAGCGGCGACCAGCCAGGGTTCCGGGCGAGGCTGGCGGTCAGCCACTCGCGTGCTGCCGGGACGTCCCCCTGTGCGGCGGCGATCATGCCTGCGTGGAATAGGTACGCGGGCTCGAGCGAGCCAAGGCGAAGCGCCTGCTCCGCGACCGGTCGTGCCGCATCGATGTTGCCGTTGCGATACAGCGCCCAGCCGAGTGCGTCGGCGGCACGCACCGTGGGTGCCTCATCGAACGCCGCCTGGGCGCGCGTCAGGGCCACTGCCACGTCGCCGTGATCGGCCTCGAACAGGGCGATGTCCAGGTCAGTGTTGACGCCGTTGGCCGTGAACAGGGCGTCGATGTCTCGCACGAACTGGTAGGTTGCGGCGGACTCGGTCGTGCGCCCATCGGCCTCCTGCGCCTCGCCCAGGGCGATGAGCAGGTCCGGGAACGGCACCCGGTCCGTGGCCTGCTGGTACTGCTCGATGGCGGTGTCCAGGTCGCCCATGGCGCCAGAGACGCGTGCCAGGCCCGCCAGTGCGTAGACATAGCCCGGCGAGCGCGCGAGTGACGCGCTATAGGACGCCTCCGCCTTGCCCAGGTCGCCCGCCAGGAACCACAGGTTGCCCAGCAGGACCCGAACGTATTCCGTGTTCTCGGTGTTGGGGCCGCCGGCAAGGACCGCGCTCTCCATGGCCGTGATGGCACTGTCCAGGCGACCCCGCAGCTCACGCTGGTACGCGACCCGGCTGTAGGAGCTGAGGTCCGGTCGCAGGTCGACCATCGTCTGGACAGCAGCTGCGGACTCGTCGTATCGACCGAGCTCCACGAGCGCGTCCCCGATGACCCCCCAGACACGGGCGAGGCCGGGTGCCTGGGCCTGAGCGGTCTGGCCGAGCCGGAGCGCGTCGGCGAACTGATGGCGGGCGAGGGCGATCGTTGCCTTGCCCACGAGGGCTTCGGTGTCCCCGGGCTTGAGGGCCAGCAGGCGGTCGAACGCTTCGTCCGCGCGGCCGTAGTCGGAGGGGTCGGCGGTCTCACGTGCATGCTGGTACCAGGCCAGGCCGAGCGTCAGGAGTGCCTGCGTGTCATTGGCGTTGGTGCGCACGGCCGCGGTCGCCTGGTCGATGATGATCCGGGCGTCGGCGCCGGGGAGCGGCAGCTGCGTCGCGGCCGGGGAAGCGGCTGCGATGGGCGCCACTGAGGCCGGGGCCGGTGCGCCTGTCGGGCCAGCGGCTGCGATGGGCGCCAGTCCGACACACGCGGCGAGCAGCAGGCTGCCGGCCACCAGCGCCACTCGGGCGGTCCTGGTTCGGCGCGGGTCTGATGCGTTCATGGGATGCGTCCTGTTTGGGTGGGGCAGGTGGGTGGGGTGACCCGGACGAGCGCGCTGCGCGCTCGTCCGGGTCGATGGAGCTGGGAGGACTACTTGCCTTCCAGGCGGTAGGTGCCGCCCTTGTAGCCCTGCCACGGGCCGGCCACGTAGGGGAAGCCGTCAAGGAACGTCTTGTCGTTCTTGTTGACGCCGTCGCCCACCGCGTTGTTCGGCTCGAGGTTCGGCAGCTGGAAGTTTTCGGCCAGGAACGAGCCGTAGCCGTCGGCGACTGCGCGGATCTCGATGTCGATGACATCGTCGGTCAGCCGTCGGCCGTTGGGGAAGCCGCCTGCGTCACCGGCGAGCACGCCCATCCGCTCCGGCTTGGCCGTGGGCGGGATGCCCATGTTCAGCCGCAGCATGTCGTACAGGGTGTCGCCGGTATTGGTCGCGGTCACACCGGGCACGCCCTGGCCCAGGATGAGCACCAGATCGCTGCGCTCGCTGGTGCGGGCATCAGGCAGGCTGGGGTAGACGGTATTGATGATCGCGGCCAGCTCGGGGGCGAGGTAGCGATCGGCGTACTGGGCATCGTCAGCGGGGTTGCCTGCGTTCCAGGCATCCTTCTGGCCGAGCGGGATGATGACCTCGTTGATGAGCGGGTTGCCAAGTCGTGAGACCTGGACCCAGTCGCCATTGCCTTCGCCCGTGGCGTCCATGGACTGGCGAGAAGCGCCGGCCCACACGCCGATGACCGCGTTGGTCGCGTCAGCAGCGGTGACGGCCTGACCATCGTTGGTCAGCTGGGACTGGGGGACCTGGATGGCGATGCTGTTGACGTTGTAGGCCGCCAGGTTGTCCTGGCCCTTGTCCGTCTTGGGAGGTGTGATGAGGTGGGCTTCGTTGAAGGGGCGCAGGCCGCCCAGGTCGAAGATGGCGCCCAGGTCAGCGAAGAACGGATCGTCTCGCTGGCCCGCGAAGACCTGTCCGGCGTCGCCGCTCAGGGTGTTGACACCCTTGCTCGCGTAGTCACCGTAATCGGGGGTCGTGCGGGGTCCGATGTTGGGCGGCGGCACGGCCAGGCCGGTGCCGAGGGACTCGCCGTTGCGGGTGACCTCCAGCGTCTGGCTGACGTTCGATGGCGTGGCCTCGGAGATGGGTCCGTAGCCGCTGTACAGGAAACTGTCGGGATTGGCAACGTTGCTCGTGAACTGGAACGTGTAGGTCACGTCCTCCACGCCGTCGCCGGTGTTGTCGACCTTGATCCAGTACTGGACGGTCGGCTCGAAATCGAAGTAGTTCGGCCCGCCGGCCGGCTCCTGGAAGCCGGTGAAGTTGGCGATGATGGTCGTCGTGTCCGGCTTGTCCGGGCTGACGAACGCATACAGGTCGGTGATGTCCGCGGACGGGTCGCGGGCGATGAGGGGTGCCTCACGGTGGCTCGCCGCAAGCGTCGATCCCCCGATGGAGGTGACCGCCAGCAGGGCGATGGCGCCCGTGCTTGCGATCCGGCTAGTTCGTTTCATCTCGAGTTCATGCCTCCAGTGGTGTCCCGGCCCGGTGCGGTCGCACCAGCGGTGCGGGTCCCGGACGGGATGGCGTCCCTGCTTGTCGGGTCTCGGCCATGGTTCCGAGTGCGACAGTTCGGGTTGATTCGCCTGGCTGTCGGCTCTCATCCCGCCAGGCAGGTCACGATGTGGGTTGCGCGGTACCTGCGGCCGTGGATGACTCGATCCGGCGTTCGTGAGGCAGATACAACAGGTTGCGATACATGGCTCACGAAGCGCCGCGCACAGGCAGCGGTGCAAGGAGCCCACGGATCGTGTCGGTCCTACCCGACCGGTGGTTGTTGCCGCTCAGACCGTTGTCGGCGTGTCGAACCCAGTCGTGCGGTGGGTCGCGCTCCGACGAGTCTCGACCGAGCTGCAGGCAGAGACCTCCGGGTCCCCCGGGTATGCTCGGTGACACCCACGTCGACCCAACGCTCACGTACCCAGGAGACACCCGATGGCCATCGACTTCGCGACGCCCCTTGGTCAGCGGGCGCTCGCACGGCTCGCGTCCGATCCGGTCGCGTGGGTGACGACCGTGAAGCCTGACGGGCAGCCGCAGTCGTCGCCCATCTGGTTCCTGCACCAGGCCGGCGAACTGCTGCTGTACAGCCATCGGACGGCACAGCGGACACGCAACATCGCGGCGCAGCCGTTGGTCTCGGTCCATCTCAACGACGTCGACGGGGAGGACGTCTTCTGCTTCGAGGGGATCGCAGGCGTGGACCAGTTGGTGCCGCCGAGCTCCGGGAACCCGGCATACCAGGCGAAGTACGGCGAGCGGATCCGCAGCTTTGGTTGGGCCGTGGACTATATGGATACCGAATACCCGACGGCGATCCGCATCCGGCTTACCCGACTCAGCGGCTTCTGAGCAGTAAGCCGGCTACTTGCCGGAGCAGGCCTTGCGAGCCTTGCCGCCCGCGTAGCCGTCCCAGGGGGCGGCCACATACGGGAACGATGCCAGTGACTTGCGGTCGTTGGAACCGCAGCCGTCACCCAGTGACCGGCTGGACTTGAGGTCCGGCACGGCTGTGCCAGCCGCGGCCATGGTCGCGGCAAGGGCCTTGCCATAGCCGTCGCCGACGACGCGCAGCGTGATGTCCACCACGTCGTCGGTCAGCCGACGGCCGTTGGGGTAGCCCCCGAGGTCGCCGCCCATGAGCCCCAGCTTGTTGGGCTTGGCGGTGGGTGGTACGCCCAGGTTCAGGCGGAGCATGTCCGCGACACCTTCGGTCGTGGTCTGGTTGAGGCCCGGCACTCCCTGGCCCAGGAGCTGGACCAGGTCGGTCCGGTCTGCGGTGCGAGCGGGCGCGTTGCCGGGATACGCCTGGTTGAGCAGGCCGGCCAGCTCCGGCGCCGCATAGCGCCCTGCATAGGCACTATCCGCGGCCGGATCGCCGGCCTGCCACGCGGCCTTCTCGCCGTATGGGATGAGCCAGTCCTCGATGAGCGGCGCACCGACCCGCGACACCTGGGTCGTCGACACGCCGTCCGCAGACGTGCGACTGGCACCCGCCCAGACGCCGATGGTCGCGGTCGCAGCCTCCGGCCCGGTCGGCACGGTGCCATCGCTGGTGAGCGTGCTGATGGGCACCTGGATGGCGATGACCTGCGTGTTCTGGGCCGAATGGTCGTCCTGGCCCTTGGCCTTCTTGAGCTTGCGTGCGTGCTTCGCGTTCAGGGGACGCATGCCCAGCAGGTCACCCAACGCGCCCGAGTCGGCGAAGGACGGGTCATCGCGCTGACCGGCGAACAGGCTGCCGGAACGCTCCGGTTCGACGTTGGGATCCAGGGCGTTGAGATAGTTGAGCGACAGCGGCGCGTAGCCGGGCGTGGTGCGTGGCCCGATGTTGGCCGGTGGCACGTTGCCGCTCATCATCGTCTCGCCGTTGCGGGTCACGTTCACCGACTGGAAGACGCCAACGGGGACGCCCGGCACGGACCCGAAGCCCGTCGACAGGATGCTGTCCGGGGCGTCCACATTGGTCAGGAATCGGAAGGTCCAGATGATGTCCGCGATGGCATCGCCGGTGTTGTCGACCTTGATCCAGTAGGTGAGGTCCGGGTCGAACCAGCTCTGTGTCGCCCATTCGCTGGGCCCCTGTGGACCACCCCAGGTGGTGATCATGGTCGCCGTGTCCGGCCGGTCGGGACTGACGAAGGCGTACAGGTCGTCCACCTGTGCTGCACGGTCGTGCGTCAGGCCATCGGGCGCCTGAGCCGCGGCGGGCACCCCCACGGCGCCCACCAGGAGCGACGCGACAAGGTGGGTGGAACCGATGAGGAGCGGTCGGGAAGCCATGGAGCAACGCCTCGAGCGTGATGGACAGTGCGAAGGATGGGCGCGATCGCGAGTCATGCGCCATGACCCGATCGGGTGGCGTGCGGATGGGTCGGGATGGGACCGTGGTCCCCCCGCGTGTCCGTGGCTGCGCGCACGGCGCGACATCTGTTACGAAGCTGTGACGGGACCTAGTGCAGAGACCGCGCTCAGGATCCTCGTCTCGTACCCGGTAGACTGCGGTGCGTGGATGCTGGTTTCGGACGCCCCGGACCGTTCGTGGTCCTGGAGGGCCCCGATGGTGCAGGCAAGTCCCGTGCGGCCGCGGCGTTGGTCGCCTCGCTGCGCGCGGCCGGTCATGACGTCGTGGCGGTCCGCGAGCCGGGTGGTACGCCCCTGGGCGAAGCGCTCCGGGACATCCTGCTTCGAGCCGGCGTCGTGGATCGGACGCCGGTCGCCGACGCGCTCCTGTTCAGCTCCGCGCGTGCCGAGCTCGTGAGCGAGGTCATCCGCCCAGCGCTCGCCGCGGGCTCCGTCGTCGTCTCCGATCGGTACGCGACCTCTACTGCCGCCTACCAGGGATATGGCGCGGGGGTCGACCTGGAGCAGCTGGCGTCCCTGGAAGCACTCGCGACGGGCGGCCTCCAGCCGGATCTGGTGCTGCTCATCGATGTGCCCGTGGAGGCGGGCCTGGCGCGCCGTGCCGCAGGCACCCAGGGTGAGACACGCTTCGAGGAGCACTTCGACGCCGACTTCCACGCGCGCGTCCGTGCGGGATACCTGAAGATGGCCGGCACCGACCCGGTGCTCTGGCGTATCCTCGATGGGACCCGATCCGAGGCTGACGTGGCACGTCTCGTGAACGATCATGTGGCGCACCTTCTGGCGAGGAGTGAACCGTTCGGCGTTCCGGCGCGAACAGAGATATGAGCGAACCGAACGACGGAGCACTCCCGTTGACCCCGGCCGGGTCGGCAGCCAGATCGGATGAGGAGCTCCTGACCGCCGCAGCGAGCGGGGACCAGGAGTGCATCGCTCACCTGTTCGACCGACATCAGGGATCCATGTACGGACTCGCGCTACGCATCACCAATGACACAATGCTCGCCCAGGACGTTGTCCAGGAGGCCTTTCTCGGCGTGTGGCGTAATGCCGCGCGGTTCGAGGCGTCCAAGGCCAGCGGCCGGACCTGGATCATGTCCATCACGCATCACCGGGCGATCGATGCCATCCGTCGCCGGCGCCCCACCATGGAGCTGCCAGAGTCCGAGATGCCGCCGCCGGCCGCGCTGACCATCCCGGACCTGTGGGAAGAGGTCGCCGGTCGCCTGGATGCGGGTGCCATCCGCACCGCACTGGAACGACTCTCCGCCGTGCAGCGACAGGCCATCGAGCTGGCCTACTTCGCGGGCCTGACGCAGCAGGAGATCGCGGAACGCACGAGCGCGCCCCTGGGCACGGTGAAGAGCCGTGTCCGACTTGGCCTCCTGGCGCTCCGAGAAGAGCTGGGCATGGGGACCCATGCCGAGGTGAGGGGATGATGGCGACGCTCCGACTTGATTGCGCCGCCGCCGACGATCTGGCCGGGCTATTCGTGCTGGACGCCCTGGCTCACGACGAGACCGCCGAAGTCCTGGATCACCTGGCCACCTGCCACAAGCCGCACGCGTCGTTCGCGGAGATGGCGGCCGTGACGGGGGCACTGGCCAGCTCGGCGGATCTGGTCGACGCCCCGCCCGAGTTGCGCGCGCGCCTGATGGCCGCCGTGGCCGCCACACCCCAGGTCATGGACGACGTCAAGACCGTGGTGCGCGACGATGTCGAGGCCGTGGTCCGCGGGGAGGTCCAGACCGTGTCCCCCGGGGCCGTCCAGACCGTGTCCCCCGGGGCCGTCCAGACCGTGTCCCCCGGGGCCGTCCAGACCGTGTCCCCCGGGGCGGTCGGAGGTGCAGCGCCCATCTCCATCGATGCCGCTCGTGCTCGTCGTGGTCCGTCGCGGATGGGCTGGATCGGCCTTGCCGCAGCCGCGGCTATCGTCATCGCCGCACTCGGCGCGTGGAACGTATCCCTCCAGCGCCAGGTGTCGGACGCCCAGGGCGAGGTCGCGAGCCTCCAGCAGGCAGTCACCACCGCGCAGCAGCAGGCCACCGACGCCAACGCTCAGCTCACCGGGCTGCGGACCCAGGTCACCGACACCCAGGCGCAGCTCACCGCGGCGCTGGCGCGTGCCGATACCTCGGACGCACAGGTCGCCAGCCTCCAGACCCAGATCCAGGACATGCAGGTCCAGGTGGCCTCCTACGAGCAGCAGATCGCGGTCGCAGACGACCGGGTCGCGCTCATCGGGCAGGCAGTCGCAGCGGCGACGACCGCCGGTTCCAATATCGCGACGCTCGCCAGCACCTCGCCGGACAGCACCGCGGCAGGCATGGCCATCTTCCCCGCGAGCGGGACGGGCTACATCATGGTCGAGGGTCTGCCCGAGATCGCTGACGACCAGACCTATCAGGCTTGGTATATCGCCGGCGGCACCCCGACCTCCGCTGGTGTCATGACGGCCGGTCCGCACGGGCTCGCGATCGTCGGCGGTCTTGCCCCCATATCGGGCACGGACACCATCGCGCTCACCATCGAGCCCGCGGGCGGCGTCGACCAGCCGACCGGCACGCCGGTGTTGGTGGGCAAACTCCCCGCAGCGGTAGCCCTCGGAGGCGCGACCTCGATCCAATGACCCGGCCGTGGCGCGTCGGGAGCAGACGCGTACCAGCGCGCGATGGGGCCGCGGGGCAATGCGCGAAGCGGACGCGTAGCAACGCGCGGAGCGGACACGTAGCAATGCGCGAAGCGGACACGTAGCAATGCGCGAAGCGGACACGTAGCAACGCGCGCGCCTCCGACATGCTTGTCTGCTCACGCGCGTGCCAACGGGCTCGCCCGACTTCTCGGCTCAGCGATGGGGCCGCGGGCGAGCCCTTCTTCTCGGCTCAGCGATGGGGCCGCGGGCGAGCCCTTCCGCGAAGCCCGGGAAGTGCTGTCATCGAGCCTGGGGTGCGTCCATCGGGCATTCATCCCCGGGGACTTCGATCAAGCCGCGACCTAGCACACGCCCGATGTGCACCCGCGACCACATGCTGGTCCCCATGGAGTGGTCGGCATGCCTGATGTGCATCCGCAACGGAGCCGACATGGTCCATGGCTGCGCCGGCGGCGATCTGCCCGTGCTTCGTGCTCGAATGCGCTTGCCGAGCACGCCATGAGTGAAACGATGCGCCCGTTGTTTCCGAGGACGGTTCGGTCGTCATTGGTACACGTCAGATGTGCACTCATGCGCAGGCGACTCCGGCACTCATGCGCAGGCGACTCCGGCCTCGCGCGTCCTTCCGGCCTCGCGCGTCCCTCTCGAGCTCACCGTACCTTGAGCAGAAGCACCCCGGAGCCGCCCGGATCGCGGCCCTCACGCAAGGCCGCCAGCATGTCCGCCGCGGGTGTCGGGAAGTCCGTGGCGACCTCGGTCGCCCACGACCGCAGGAAGAGCCGGTTGGAGCGGGTGTCCGACAGCACCAGAAGCAGGTAGTCCACGCCCCCGTCCCTCAACTTGAGCCGAAGGCGGCGCTGGAGGTCCTGACCATCGCGCGGCCGAGTCTCTGCCTCGACGCCGATGCGGATAGCCCCGATAGCAATGACGGCATCCCACGCTCGGCGGTCGCCCGGGGTCGGCAACAGCACTTCCGTGAGCCACCCCGCGGACGGATGCAGCAGACGAGCCAGTGCACGGAGCACGTTCGCATGCCCCTGGTCGCGACGTGGCGATCCGTCCGGCCATGCCCGGGCCGTGAGTGACATGCCCAGGGTGGCGAACAAGCGGCTGAGGAACAGTAGCCCGGGGTCCGTGTCCGCACCCCGCTCGAAGCGGCTGACCTTCTCGCGTGACACACCGATGGCGCGCCCGACTTCGGCCTGGCTCAACCCGGCGTTGGTGCGTGCCAGCCGGGCCTCTCGGGCGAGATCCGCCAGTTGCCGCCGCGCGAGGCGGGTCCCTCGGTCAGTCCGGTGCTCGCAGGTGGCCATGCCAGACAGTCTCGGGAGGACAACGTATCTCCGACTTATGCGACTCCGGCACGACGCGGCCAGTGGTGGTACCTCAGGACGCTCAGGGCGGCCCGTTGCACAAGGGTTGTGCGCCCCTGACCTGGGGGCCGGTGCACACACTCCGGTCTGGCCGAGATCGCACCGCGGACCGGCTGAGATCACACGCTCAGCGTGTGATCCGAGGCACCACACAGCCCTCGCGGTCCATGCTGCACATGACGCGTGTGCCAACAGCACCTGCAGTCGTCAGGTCGTCGTTGGTGCACAGCCTGTGTGCCGCCCGACTCGCACCACGCCCACCAGCGGTCGTTGGTGCACAGCCTGTGTGCCGCCCGACTCGCACCACGCCCACCAGCGCGTCTCAGATGGGGGCGCTGGCCTCGAGATCGGGCATGCCGCGGAGGCCGACAACCGTGCCGGCACCCTCGACGCGGGCACGCGCTATGGCCACGCGCGCGGCATCCAGGAGATCGCCGCTGCTGGTGCCGTCCTCGGGATGGTGGGCGACGCCGGCGCGGATGCTCGCCTGGACGCCACCGATGGGCGGCAGGTCCGCGACCGCATCCCGGACCCGTCGCGCGACCATGCCGATCGAGTCACCCGGAGCGATGACGCCGAACTCATCGGGTCCGATACGGGCGACGGTATCGACCAGGCGCACCTGGTCGGCGAGGGTGGCCGCCACACTGCGCAGGACGTCGTCACCGACACCCTGGCCGTGCTGCTCGTTGATGGTCGCGAGGTCGTCGACATCGAAGATGGCGATGGCCAGCGACGTGCCCAGCCGGGTGGCGCGTGCCAGCTCCAGCTCCAGCATCTGCCCGAAGGTGTGCCGGTCGGCGAGGCCGGTCAGCGGATCGGTACGCGACAGACGCTCCTGGTACGCGACCGCCTCGGCGGATGTGCTCCTGAGGCGTTCCTGTCGGATGGCCACGGCAGCAAGGTCCGCGATGGCTAGCAGCGTCTCGACATCGGGCGCATCAGCGGATAGCGGCGAGCCCGGCGCAGCGGCCAAGATCAGGAGGCCCTCGACCGTGGCCCCAGCCTGGTCCTCGCGGACCAGCGGGATGATGGCGCCGCGTGCGGCCCCGCCCACGACCGTGCTGAGACCCTGCAGTGGCGCATCCCAGGCCGCGGCTCGTTCGCGGATGACATCCGCCAGCGGACCGTCGCCGGCCGCTGCGTCCACCTGCTCACCGGCCGCGTCCGATAGCTGCCCCGATCCGCCGTCGTAGAGCAGGATCCCGCCTGCTGGGGCACCGCTCACCGCGCATGCCTGTACACACAAGCTGGCCAGGGTGGTCTCGAGGTCGTCCCCTCGCGCCAGGGCGCGGACTGCATCGAACAGGCTGGGGACCGTTTGGGTGCGGTCGTTGATCACCGATGGATGATACGGGCGGACCTGCCTGCCGTCATCCCCCCGCTGCGAGGCCCTCTGACATGAGTTCGGCATAGCGGTCCGCGTCGGTATTGCCCCCGCTCAGGATGGCCACCACGGGACCATCCACGGGGAGTTCTGCCTCGTGAGCCAGCCATGCTGCGAGCGAGGTCGCGCCCGACGGCTCGACGACCAGCCGCGCCTGACGTGCCGCCCGCACCATGGCGCGCCGGATATCCAGCTCGGACACGGTGAGCACGCCATCAGCGAGCGCTGCGAGATGTCGGAAGGTGAGCGCGCCCAGGGCCGAGGTGCGCATCCCATCCGCTGCGGTGCGGCCGACCTGCTCGGCGTCCCAACGGACCACGTGTCCCGCGCGCAGCGACTCGGCCGCGTCCGCGGCTACCTCTGGCTCCACGCCAAACACGCGGGCGTCAGGTCGAAGCGTCTTGACCGCGACCGACACTCCGGCTGCAAGGCCGCCACCACCGATGGGCACCAGGACCGTGAACGGCGTCGAGCCGTAGCCCAGCTCGGCGAGTTGCTCCACGATCTCCAGGCCGCAGGTTCCCTGGCCCGCGATGATGCGCGCGTCGTCATACGCAGGGATGAGCACCAGGCCCTGGTCGCGCGCGATCGCCTCTGAGACACGCACCCGCTCGTCGCTCGAGGTCCCCACGCTGACCACCTCGGCGCCATCCGCCCGCACACCCGCGACCTTGATGGCGGGCGCATCGGAGGGCATCACGACCACGGCCCGGATACCCAGGATGAGCGCCGCGCGTGCCACGCCCTGGGCATGATTGCCGGACGAGTGCGTGACCACGCCGCGTGCCCGCTCCTCGGGCGTCAGCGACGCGATGGCGTGGAATGCGCCGCGCAGCTTGAAGGCACCGATAGGCTGCAGGAGCTCCGGCTTGAGCCACACCCGGGAATGGCCCTGCGGATGTCCCCCGATCGGTCGACCGAAGGGCAGCAGTGGGGTCCGCACCGCGACGCCGGCGAGGTTGGTTGCCGCCGCCCGGATGTCCGTGATCGTCACCAGGGCCGTCGCCATCGCCTGGCTGGAAGGATTCTCGTCGGTGCGTGTGGTCACGCCGGTATACTCGCCCGAATGCGGGGTCCGTGCTCGGCCAGTGACCCGCCACCGTCGAGCGGGCCCCCAGGCCAGAGGGAGGGGCGATCGACCGTGCCGGTGACCACGCAGGAGCTTGAGCAGGACGTCGCGGTCCGACCCCGTCGCGCCTCGCGCGTCGACGCCATCCGACGGACCTACGGTTTCGACGACATCTCGCTGGCGCCCGGCGTCGAGACGGTCGAGCCGTCCGAAGTGGTCACCTCCATCGATCTCGCAGGACTCCAGCTGCGGATCCCGGTCCTCGCGTCCGCGATGGACGCCGTGGTCGATGTCCGCTTCGCGGGCGAGCTCGCCCGCCTGGGTGGTGTCGCCGTCCTGAACCTCGAGGGTGTCCAGGCACGCTACGACGATCCTGATGCACTCCTGGAGCGCATCGCGAACGCGCCCGACGACCAGGTCCAGTCGCTGCTCGCCGAGGCATACCAGGTACCCGTCCGGGACGAGCTCATCGTGCGTCGCATCGCAGAGCTGCGTGCGGCGGGATCACCGGTCGTGCTGTCCGCCACGCCCGCCGTGGCACGCCGCTTCGGGCCGCTGTGCGCCGAGCACGGCGCAGACCTGTTCCTGGTCCAATCGCAGGTTTCGTCGGCGCGCCACATCGCGGCCGGCTACGAGGCCCTGGAGCTGGCCGACTTCACCCGCTCCATAGGTATCCCGGTCGCGGTCGGCAACACCACCTCCTATGACGCGGCCTATCAGTTGATGGGCCAGGGCATCGCAGCCATCTTCGTGGGTGTCGGGCCCGGTGCCGCGTGCACCACGCGCGACGTGCTGGGTATCGGGGTGCCCCAGATCACGGCCATCGCGGATGTCGCAGCGGCACGTGACGCGTTCTTCGATGACACGGGTCGGTACGTCCCGGTCGTCGCGGATGGCGGCATGCGCCGGGGTGGCGAGTTGGCCAAGGCCATCGCCGCGGGTGCGGACGCGCTCATGATCGGATCGCCACTGGCACGCGCCCAGGAAGCGCCGGGCCGGGGGACCAACTGGGGCATGGCGGCACCTTCGCCCACGTTGCCGCGCGGCACGCGCATCAAGGTGGGCACGGTCGGCAGCCTGGAACGCATCCTGTTCGGACCGTCGCAGGTGACGGACGGCACGGAGAACCTGGTGGGCGCGTTGCGTCAGTCGATGGCCGCACTGGGCGCGCGGGACGTGCGCGCGATGCAGTCGGTGGAGATCGTCCATGCCCCTTCGGTGGGCGCCGAAGGCAAGTCCTGGCAGCGAGGCCGCTAAGCGACACTCGCGTCGCGTGACACCCCGCTCGCTGGTAGATCAGCGAGCGGAGCCCCGTCGGGCGAGTGCCCGATCGCCGCGAGTCCCGTCGGGGCATCACGCCGCGGGTGGTGGCTGACAGCCGATGGACTGCCGGATGACGAGGCCGTCGCGGCAACATGTCGACCGTGCGCCGTGCTCCCGGGAACCATCCGCCGATCGGCTGTGCGTGCTGCGATCGATCTATCGGCAGAAGGACTGTCAGAGCACTCGCGGCCGTGCCCGGACGATCGGACACTACAGCTGCACGGCCGGCTTGCCCCGGTTCATCGAGGCGTACATCGGTCGCCTGATCAGGCGATGAGTTTCCCATCCGGCGGTCCATACGACGACCGAGCGACCGAGCGGGCCGGCTCCAGCCTCGGAATCCCACCCTGTGGGCACTTGACGTCTCGGTAGGGCAGAAATACCTCCGAGACGGTCCTGGTGGCGGTCTGCGTCGTCGTATTGCCCATCCACTGGGAATCCGGTCGGCCCCGGACCCG
>Ga0105048_10010169_pt1 | contig 14918 bp, 13 predicted proteins | sample MAT05_FD_78382 | JGI IMG/M metagenome (GOLD analysis project Ga0105048, IMG submission 78382) | Freshwater microbial communities from Lake Fryxell liftoff mats and glacier meltwater in Antarctica - MAT-05 | ecosystem: Environmental > Aquatic > Freshwater > Ice > Liftoff microbial mat | place... | reverse complement strand
CATGGTATGGTATTGGTTTTGGCGGCGCCAGAAAATGCAGGTGTTGGGCGATACAGCCACCCTGGAACGCGTGATGAATCCGTTGTCGAAACGCAGGTTTTGGGTGAAAAATGGTTTGCTGGCCACAGCGATGGGTTTGCTGGCCATGGCTGCAGCCAATCCGCAAAGGGGCGTAAGGCAAAAAACGATCGCGGAAAAAAGCGCTGACGTGATGATCGTTTTCGACATTTCGAACAGCATGCTGGCCCAGGATGTGACGCCCAGCAGACTGGAGCTTTCGAGCATTTTTGCCCGACGGTTGGTGCAGGCGCTGGCTGGAGAAAGGATCGGCATCGTTTTTTTTGCCGGGGAGGCGTTTTTGCAAATGCCGTTATCATCCGACTACCAGGCCGCCATCATGTTTTTGCGCAGCGCCAATCCGGAAATGGTCACAGAGCAAGGCACCGCCATACCCGAAGCCATCAACCTGGCCGTGCGTTCTTTCGACGCCAATGCTGGTGCGGGAAGGGCCGTGGTGATCATCACCGATGGTGAAAACCACGACGAAGATGCCCTCCGGCATGCTGAATCTGCGTTTGAGGATGGTACCGTCATTTACACCGTGGGAGCTGGTACTACCGAAGGCGGCACCATACCCATGCCCGGCGGAAGCCAAAAACGCGACGAAAACAACGAGGTAGTGAAAACAGCCCTGAATGAAGAACTTATACGCGACTTGGCGCAGGCCGGTGGCGGTAAAGCATTTTTTGTAAGTCAGGGACAGGCGGCAATAGATGCTTTGAGCAACGACCTGAAACAATTGCAAAAACGCGACGTTGAAATGCGTTCGACCACTGATTTTGAGTCGTTTTTTCAATTCCTGCTGTTGCCCGCCATCATTTTGCTGCTGGTAGAACAGTGGATTTACTGGAGACCCAAAAGAAAAGCGTAAACCATGTTTTTTTCAAAAAAAATCACCTTGTCGGTTGCTTGTTTTGTTTTGGCTTTGTCCATACAGGCCCAGCCTGACGGCCATGGACCGCTGCGTCAGGGCGATAAAATGTACGACAATCAAAACTACAGCGATGCTGAAAAAAAATACGACGAGGCCGTAAAAGAAGCTCCGAAAAACGCCGTTACCCACTACAACAAAGCCAACGCGGTGTACCGTCAGGGCCGCTACGGTGAAGCGGTTACGGCTTACCAACTTGCTGCTGCTGCTGCCAAAGACCCTGCCGAAAAATCGGATGTTTTCCACAACCTCGGCAATGCCCACATGCAGCAAAAACAATGGGGCGAAGCCGTAAAAGCCTACGAACAAAGTCTGCGCCTGCAACCCAACAAAAGCGAAACCAAAACAAACCTGCAACTCGCCAAACGCAAGTTGCTGCAACAACAGCAACAACAAAAGGAGCAAGAGCAAGAACAACAACAAGAGCAACAGCAGAAACAACAGCAACAACAACAGGAAGAAGAACGGCAAAAACGCATGTCGAAACAACAGGCATCGCAGATGCTCAACAATGCCGTAGGGCCTGAGGATCAGAAAAACGCTCAAAAATACCGGGAAAACAAAGCTGATCCGGTAAGAACACGATCAAAAAAGGATTGGTAATGGCACGGCGCCGCCGCTAAACTTTATATTTGCCGGTACAAACGCATTCAACCCATGAAGGAAAAAGGTATCCCCACCGTCGACCTCGGTCAATACGCCCTAGGCTCAGAAGCCGATAAAAGCGCCTTTGTTCAACAAATCGGCAAAGCTTTCCACGAGGTAGGTTTTGTAGCTGTGGTGAACCACGGCGTACCTAAAAAACTCATCGACGATTTTTATGCCGCTTCCAAAGCCTTTTTCGCCTTGCCTGAAGATGTAAAACGCAAGTACGAAATCGCAGGTTTGGCCGGACAACGCGGGTACACCTCCTTCGGTAAGGAACACGCCAAACAGTCGCAGGTGGCCGACCTCAAGGAGTTTTTCCAGATCGGCCAGGAGGCGCCCGAAGACCATCCCCTAAGGCACCAATATCCCCACAATGTACACGTCGCAGAAGCTGCGGATTTTGCACGCCTGGGACGCGAATTGTACCAGCAATTTGAAAAATCCGGCGGCATTTTGCTGGAAGCCATTGCGGTGTACCTCGGACTGGAGAAAAACTATTTTGCCTCAAAAATCGAAAACGGCAACTCCATACTGCGTTCCATTTTTTACCCCCCCATTACCCGGGAGCCGGCCAGCGCCATCCGCGCCGAACAACACGAAGACATCAACCTCATTACCCTGCTCGTAGGCGCCAGCGCGGGAGGACTGGAGTTGCTCACCTCCGAAAGCAAATGGGCGGCCATCATGCCCGAAGCCGATGAAATCGTGATCAATGTGGGCGACATGCTCCAGCGCCTCACCAACAATTTCTTGAAAAGTACGACCCACCGTGTGGTGAATCCGCCGCGCGAAGAGTGGCACAATCCACGCCTGAGCATCCCGTTCTTCCTGCATCCGGTGAGTGACATGGATCTTTCGTGCCTTGAATCGTGCGTGACGGCAGACAATCCGTTGCATTACGATCCGATTACAGCAGGGGAGTATTTGGATGAACGGCTGCGTGAAATTGGTTTGAAAAAGTAGCGGAAATCGTCTGTATTCAACCCTCCCCTTTTTGCATGCTGCTTTCCGCTTGCGACAGCGCCTGCATGAAGGCACCCGCTTTGATGTTCGTTTCTTTCCACTCGTTTTCCGGCACCGATTCGTAGAGGATGGTGGCGCCGCTGCAGTAACTCAATGCACCATCTTTCACATGCGCCGTGCGGATGGTGATGGCAGTGTTCACTTCACCGTTGAGCAACAGCCAGCCGATGCAGCCGCCGTAGTAGCCCCTGGTGTGGGTTTCTATTTGTTCGATGTATTCCATGGCCGCTATTTTGGGAGCGCCAGTAAGGGTTCCTGCGTTGAGGCTCGCAATGAGCGCGTCGAAGCCCGTGTAGCGGTCTTCGAGTTTGCCGCTGAGTTGGGCCACCGTGTGGGTTACATGCGAATATTTTTCCACGATGCGGTAATGGTCGATGCTGATGCCTGGACGACAAATACGGGCCAGGTCGTTGCGCCCAAGGTCGATGAGCATGTCGAGCTCCGAGTTTTCCTTGGGCGAAGTAAGCAGTTCCATCATCAGGTGGTGGTCTTCGATGGGATTTTCCGAACGGCGTATGCTGCCGCTGATGGGGCGTATGGTGGCGCGGCCGTTTTCGTAACGAAGCATGAGTTCAGGACTGGCGCCGAGCAATGTTTCATTCCCGAAATCGAAATAAAACAGGTAAGGCGAAGGATTGACGCGGCGGTAGTGTTCGTACAAACTCAGCAAATTGCCCCGCACCGGAGCCGTGAGTTTGCGGCACAAAACGATTTCCAAAAGTTCGCCTTCATTGCACAATTGTACACCATAGGCCACTTGTTTTTTAAACTCCTCATCCGTCGGCGAACTGGTGATGGCGCCTACCTGCAACGGTTCCTCAACTTCGGAATTTGGACTGTGTACTTCGATTTCGTGAAACAAAAAAGCCAAATCCCGCTCAGCCTCCAACATTTCCGGACGGGTCACGTACAAGTTCAAATCCTGCGTGAGGTGGTTGAAAAGCAAGATGTTATCGAACAAAAACAAATGAAAATCGGGCTCTTCGCTCGGTTTTTCGAATTTTAAATCTTCAAAAAGGTAAACGAAACGGTAGGCCAGGGCGCCGTAAAGTCCGCAGAAGTTTTTTTCTTCAAGGTGAAAATCACGCAAAAGGCTTCGCAACGGTTGTACGATGTTTTGCCGTTCAAGACGTTCGGATTCCGGACCGTGGAAAGGGATTTTTGGAATGTTGAAAAAAAGCTCCAACGAGGTCTCCTTTTCCAAAAAAGAAGCAAACATGCTGCGCAAATAATCGAAAAAAACACGTCCGCGCGGGCGCAGCAACCGTACATGCAAGTGATCGTCCTTACCTGAAAACTCAAGCGTTGGGTCAAGTCCAATGAGCGACATACGCCCCGACTTGTCGACAGCTGAAACCGATTCGAACAAACAGGAAGGCAATTCGCCGCGCAATTGCTGGTAATAACTCAAAGCGTCGCGGTAAGGCAGTCGGGCAGTCTGGAAGTGCATCATTTTTGTATTAATGTACTGATACGATGATGCAAAGATGCATAAAAAAACTCCTTCCAGTCAAGTGGTTGGAGCATTTTTTTTATGGAGCCTTACGCCAAAGCGGAAGGTATTTCTGAATGATTTCTTTGTTTTCCCTAAACACCTTTGCGCCTCTGGTGGCGGTAACGATGCTGCAGGGCACTTCACGCGCTACTTCGCGTTGCGACAAGCCACGGTCGAGGGCATCAAAAATGCGCCAACGTTCAAGCATCATTGCGCGTTCGTGTTCGGTAAACGTGAGCTGAAGCAGTTCATGGAATGCTGCTTCGGATTGGGTCGATTCGAAGAGTTGGTAAAGCATGGTTTCGCCAGGTAAAGGGTTTGATGGTGCCAAAGGTCGAAAAAAGTTGTCAGTATTTTAGTCGGCAGTCGACAGTCGGCAGTCTGTCGATTAACGAAAAACCTGGTGGTTGAAAAACGCCCGACATCCCAAGCATCCACGTTGTAACTGGAAAAGACGAAAGGGGGTGAAAAATTTAGCGTAACTAAATTTTTCACCCCCTTTCGTCTTTTCCAGTACCGACAAACTAATACCTGTAGTACTCCGGTTTGAACGGACCTTCCCGTTGCACACCGATGTAATCGGCCTGGTGTTGTTTCAGGTCTTCGAGTTCAACGCCGATTTTGGCGAGGTGCAGGCGTGCTACCTTTTCGTCGAGGTGTTTGGGCAGCATGTACACTTTGTTTTCGTATTTCGAGGCATTTTCCCAAAGTTCGAGTTGTGCGAGCACCTGGTTGGTGAACGAGTTCGACATAACGAATGAAGGGTGGCCCGTACCGCAGCCCAGGTTAACGAGGCGGCCTTCGGCAAGCATGATGATGTCCTTACCATCAATGTTGTAAAGGTCAACCTGCGGTTTGATGGTTGATTTGGTATGGCCGTACGCACTGTTCAACCATGCCATATCGATTTCGTTGTCGAAGTGACCGATGTTGCACACGATGGTTTTGTCTGTCATCATGCGGAAGTGTTTTTCCGTCACGATGTCGCAGTTGCCGGTAGCGGTCACCACGATGTTGGCGCGCGGGATGGCGTTTTCCATACGTTTCACCTCGAAGCCGTCCATGGCGGCCTGAAGGGCGCAGATCGGGTCTATTTCGGTCACGATCACACGGGCGCCTGCGCCGCGCAGACTGGCGGCGGAGCCTTTGCCCACGTCGCCGTAACCTGCAACAACGGCCACTTTGCCGGCCATCATGATGTCGGTAGCGCGGCGGATGGCGTCGACGAGACTTTCCTTGCAGCCGTATTTGTTGTCAAACTTCGATTTGGTCACCGAGTCGTTGATGTTGATGGCGGGCATGGGCAGGGTTCCTTTGGCCACGCGTTCGTAGAGGCGGTGTACGCCTGTGGTGGTTTCCTCGGAGATGCCACGGATACCGGATACGAGTTCGGGGAAGTGGTCGAGCACCATGTTGGTGAGGTCACCGCCGTCGTCGAGGATCATGTTGAGCGGCTGGTTGTCGGAAAAGGCAAAGATGGTTTGTTCGATACACCAATCGAATTCTTCGGCGGTCATGCCTTTCCATGCGTACACGGGAACACCTGCGGCGGCGATGGCTGCGGCGGCGTGGTCCTGTGTGGAAAAGATGTTGCAAGACGACCACGATACCTCGGCGCCCAGTTCCGCCAGCGTTTCGATGAGGACAGCGGTTTGTATGGTCATGTGCAAACAGCCTGCGACGCGTGCGCCTTTGAGCGGTTTGGTAGGACCAAATTCTTCGCGCAGGGCCATCAAACCGGGCATTTCGGCCTCGGCGAGGGTGATTTCCTTGCGACCCCACTCTGCGAGGGCGATGTCTTTGACTTTGTATTGGGGACGTGAGGTAGTGGCGGTGGACATGATAACAATGCGTTTGGTATGTGAAATACTTAAATTTTATTTCGGAGAATGGCTTTTGAGACGGGTAAAACAAAATTTGATTCGGTTTTGTTGTCAAAAAAGCGGTGCAAAGGTACGTGTTTTTAAGGAAAAAATGGAGAAGATGTACAGGCAGGACAAAATGTTTGTCGCTTTCAGCGAAACACAATTGAATTTATTTTATTTGGCTTTTTCTTGTGTCCTCAAAATATATTTGTTTAAAATTGCCACCTTGTTGAACAGGTTTGAAGATTTTCAACATCCTTTATGTAGCGGGCAAATACCGGCAAAACTACCCACTCCAAAAACACATTGATAACCTCAAAAAAGCAAATGATGAAAATTTGTAAAAACGGACACACCAACTCCTTCAACGCAAGTTTTTGTGTAACATGCGGTGAGCCATTATCCGGCAGCTCTTCAGGCACTGGCAAAGTGCGGGTTCGCGGCTGGGTAAAATTTGCGTTGGGTATTTTGGTACTGGCAGGACTTACCTATTTCATTCAGGACTACATGAAAAAACAAACCAACGCCCCCGGCACAGCCGAAAATGGGGTTAACATTTGGGACCAGGTGCAAAAAAACGGCGTGCTCCGCGTCGGCGTTGAGCCCGATGGAGCGCCGCTTAACTGGTCCGATGGCAACAACCGATATGGTCTGGATTTCGAACTTATCAACGCAGTAGCGAAAGAGATGGGCATTCCCAAAGTAGAGTTTAATGAAAAATATTCCTACGAAGACCTGCCCATTGAGGCACAGGAAGGAACTTTTGATGTTTTTATGGGTGGGTATGTGCCCGATCCGGAAATAGAAAACACCCTTTGGTCCGACAGTTACCTCGATTTCGGTCTCTGCCTCATCGTTCCAAAAGGAAGTGCCATCGAAAACATCAACCAGCTCAAAGGCAAACGTGTCGGGCTGTATGAAGGCGACAATGTGGCAAAAAATTGGGTTGAAAAAAATGTGGCCAGCATCAAAACCATCAAAACATACAATGACGATCAGGAAAAGAACTGGTTGGATTGCATCAACAGGGATGAGGTTGATGCGGTTATTTATGACTATCCTTTCACTTCCGAGGAAATCAAGGAGTTTGATAATCTTAAAATCGTTCAACTCAACCTCAATAAGTCAAAATACGCCATCGGTATTCCAGGCAAACAGAATTACGAGTTTCTGTCCAAACTGAATACGGCCTTGAAGGTTGTTCAGGAAAGTCCTGTTTATGGACAAATCATCCAGAAATACCTCCGAAGTGATAAAGTTGAGGTGGCCAAACCCAAAGAAAGCAAAACAGAACGCGTGTATGTGATCAAAGTAGGAGATACCCTTGGATCCATCGCCGCAAACCAATTGGGTGCAAGCAGCCGATGGACGGATATTTATGAGCTCAACAGTGACCGACTGCCCAATCCACACCTCATTTTTGAAAACAATGAAATACTGCTCCCAAGACAATAAACAAACAGGACCTGTAGTGCCTTGAATATCTACATGGTGCGCAACGTGTTTGTCGATGGTCCAAAAAACTGTGGGCTTTCCCTCAGTTCCTTTTGCTTCAGGATTTCAGGGCGGCAGAGCTGCAGTAATATTTGTAGCATTAATGTTCAACAACATTGCTTAGGTAATTTTAAAAAACAATCTTCATAAAAACATTCCTACGCAAATAGTGTTAAAACACTTAAATTTGTGTCATGAAACTCGAAGCAGAACTAAAAAGCACCAAACCCATGCCTGTGAGGCAGCGGGCTGTTCTCAATATTTTGTTTACGGCAAGTTGGCTCGACTGCCACCTCGCACGTGTACTGCGCCCTTTTGGTATCACCCACCCGCAATACAACATCTTGCGCATCCTCAACGGCAGTTTCCCGAATGGCTTGTCGGTGCTCGACATCAAAAGCCGCATGCTCGACCGCAGCAGCAACGTGAGTCGCCTGGTAGAAAAACTGCGACTTTCAGGTTTTGCAGAACGTGTGCCACACAGCGGCGACCGCCGTATGGTGATCGTTACCATTTCTGTTACAGGCAAACAATTGCTGAGCGACATCGACAAAACGCAGTTCACCGACCATGAAGGCGGTCCGGGCCACAAACTCAGCGAACCGGAAGCGGCAACCCTTGCCGAATTGCTTGATAAATTCCGCGATTGAAGATTAACTTTGCCGTATGCCGGCTGCTGAACCTTGTTTCTAAAGTATTGTTGTGCATGTTGACTTTGAAACCCTTTGTCCCACAAACGGGGCTGCAATTGAAACAAAACTGACCTGATGCCGGCTTTTGATGCCAGCGCAACCGCATACCACGCGACCCGCGCCATACTTACACTCGAATTGTACACACCCAACGACGACGATCGTCCGGTGTACATCACCGGCAATTTCAATGGCTGGATGACACGCGATGAGAAGTATCGCATGGAAAAACTGTCTATCGGCCATTACCGGTTTGTATTCCCGACGCCTCTGGAATTGGGTGAACCACTCGAATACAAATACGTCAAAGGCGGTTGGGAAGCCGAGGAGCTCGGCGCCGATGGGCATTCCCCCACCAACCGCCGCATGGAAGTGCCTCGCGGGAAAGTGGCCGATTTGGCGCCCAATTGGAAACGCCACAGCACTTGGTATAATCCACAATTTTACCCCGACATACGGATCGTTTCCAAACGGTTCAATGTACCCCAGCTCAACCGCCGCCGCCGCATCTCGGTGCTTTTGCCCTGGGATTACCAAAGTTCCAACAAACGTTATCCGGTTTTGTACCTGCAGGACGGGCAAAACCTCTTCGAAAACGACGCACCATTTGGCACCTGGGGTGTGGACAAACAACTTGCTGCGCTTGCACAACACGGCAAAGGTGATTTCATCGTGGTAGCCATCGACCATGGTGGCAAAGACCGCATCAAAGAATTTTTACCCTACGAATCGCCGCGGTGGGGCGACGGACTGGGCCGCGCCTATGCATCCTTCCTGGCCGAAACCCTGAAGCCCTACATCGACAAGCAATTTCGTACACGTCCCGAACGCGAACATACGGGCATCGGCGGCAGCAGCATGGGCGGCCTCATCAGTATTTATGTAGGACTCATGTTTCCCCAAGAGTTTTCGAAATTTATGATCTTTTCGCCTTCGCTCTGGATCTCGCCTCGCCTTTACTTCGAACCACTCACGTTTTCCCATTTTTCGGAAACCAAAATTTACCTCTACGCTGGCGGCAAAGAAGGCGCAGGCATGGAGCAGCATATGGACCGTTTCCGTAAGCACCTGCTTAAACGAGGGCATTACGACAACCGTTTACACCTCCACCTCGAAATCGACCCTGAAGGTCAACACAATGAAGCACGTTGGGGCGCCGAATTTCCCAAAGCGGCTGCCTGGCTGTTTTAAAGCTTGATTTCACTTATTCTCCGTTTTTTTCTTGGCCTTTTTTTACGCCAATGGGTATGCCTATTGTAAAATACAGCGTTCGGTTTACCATGTTTTCACCGGAGGAGCTGGCATTCACATCCACAAGCCCATGGTAGTAACGAATGCCCAGGTTCATGCCGTTGCCTTTGAAAAGACGGTATCCCAAACCTACCGTTATGCCTGCAACGAGGGTGTGGTATCGTTTGCGAACATCCTTGCTGTAGGTCAGTTCATTGTCGTCGACGTTGTTGCTGAATTCATCAAAGGCTTTGTAAAACAAACCAAATTGCGGACTGGCCTCGGCATAAAAATTGCTTTTAAACCTGTATTTGATCAGGAGCTGTACATAGAAATAGCTCAATCTGCGTTGTACATCGCCTCCGGAAAAAACCGAATCCAGGTTGGCGTTATTCAAAGAATAGGTCGGTAAATTATCGGCGCCCATGGTTGATTTGACAATCACGCCGGTATGGATCATCCAAGGTTGTTTTTTAAGTTTGAAATAGATGTAAAACCCGAGGTTAAATGTCTTTAGGTAATCGCTGTTGTATGGTTAAACTGGCATTGCCAGAAAAGCATCTCGCATGGTTGATATTCAAAGAAAATTATAAAGATGAATACGAATGTAAAAGGACAAATTTATTTTAACACTTGAATTAACTTTCGTCACATTTATGAAAGAGTCTTCCTTTGACACAAGGGTCAAAACACTGGCAAGTCGTAAGTCCAGGGCATTCTACTTCCGGACTTCGGACTAAAAAAGAGCCACCCCAATCTTGGGATGGCTCTTCGTATTTTCAGCCGACCAGCCGACTATTATTTATTGTATGCCGAAATCCTTGCGGATTTTGTTCAGTGCCGAACCGTAACGAACCCATTCAATTTGTTGTTCGTTGTAAGTGTGTAAAACCTCAAAAGTATCCGTTGAGCCATCGGCGTGGTCGAGACGGATTTTCAGGTTTTTGCCCCGGGCGAAGGTGTCAAAACCGAGGATGCTCACTTTGTCGTCCTGGCGGATCTTTTCGTAATCGGCCGGGTTGGCAAATGTGAGGGCGAGCATGCCCTGTTTTTTCAGGTTGGTTTGGTGGATGCGCGCGAATGATTTCACCACAACTGCTTTAACGCCGAGGAAGCGTGGTTCCATGGCGGCGTGTTCACGGCTGGAGCCCTCGCCGTAGTTTTCTTCACCAAAAACAATCGTGCCCACGCCTTTTTTCTGGTAAAAACGGCCGCTGGCGGGCACCTCCATGTATTGCGCTGCTTCGATGTTGTACACCTTGTTGCGCTCTTCGTTGAACGCGTTGGTGGCACCGATGAGGCAGTTGTTGGAAATGTTTTCCAGGTGACCGCGGTATTTGAGCCACGGACCGGCCATTGAAATGTGGTCGGTGGTGCACTTGCCTTTGGCTTTAATGAGGATGCGCATGTTTTGCACTTCAGCATTGCTGATTGCCACGAAAGGTTTGAGCAGTTGCAGGCGGTCCGATTTTTTGTCCACGGCTACTTTGATGGTGCCGCCGCGTTTTGCAGGCTCGATGAAACCGGCATCTTCCACGGCGAAGCCATTTTTCGGCAGTTCTTCACCTTTGGGCGGGTCGAGTTTCACCACTTCACCATCACGGTTCACCAGCGTGCCCTTTTTGGGGTTGAAGGTGAGGTCGCCGGCAATGGCGAACGCCGTTACGATTTCGGGCGAAGCCACAAATGCGTGTGTGTTCGGGTTGCCGTCGTTGCGGCCGGTGAAGTTCCGGTTGAACGACGTCATGATGGAGTTGGCGCGTTTGGCGTCGTCAATGTGACGGCTCCATTGGCCGATGCACGGACCGCAGGCGTTGGCCAGAACCACACCGCCAATGTTTTCAAACTGCGACAGGATGCCGTCGCGCTCGGCAGTGAAACGGATAAGCTCCGAACCTGGCGTAATGGTAAACTCTGCTTTCACTTCGAGGTTTTTCTCCTTGGCTTGGCGCGCTATCGAAGCGGCGCGGGTAAGGTCTTCATAGCTCGAGTTGGTGCACGAACCGATGAGGCCCACTTCCAGTTTCACGGGATATTTGTTCTTTTTCACGGCAGCTGCAAATTTGCTCAGCGGCCATGCTAGGTCTGGTGTAAAAGGACCATTAATGTGTGGTTCAAGTTTCGTCAGGTCGAGTTCGATGACTTGGTCGAAGTATTTTTCCGGATTGGCGTAGCACTCGTCATCGCCGGTGAGGTGCTCGGCAACTTTGTTGGCCATGGCGGCAACTTTCGAGCGGCCGGTGGCTTTCAGGTAGCGGGCCATGCTTTTGTCGTAGCCAAAGAGCGACGTGGTGGCGCCGATTTCTGCGCCCATGTTGCAAATGGTGCCTTTGCCTGTGGCGCTCATGCTTTGAGCGCCTTTGCCAAAGTACTCCAAAATGGCGCCGGTACCGCCTTTCACGGTAAGGATGCCTGCTACTGCCAGGATTACGTCTTTTGGCGAAGCCCAGCCGCGCAGTTTGCCGGTGAGGTGTACGCCGATAAGTTTTGGCTTTTGCAGTTCCCAGCCCATGCCCGCCATGGCGTCCACAGCGTCGGCGCCGCCAACACCGATGGCCACCATACCGAGGCCGCCGGCGTTTACGGTGTGCGAGTCGGTACCGATCATCATTCCGCCTGGGAAGGCGTAGTTTTCAAGTACGATTTGGTGGATGATGCCTGCGCCTGGTTTCCAGAAACCGATACCGTATTTCTGCGACACAGTGGAGAGGAAGTCAAACACCTCTTTGTTTTTGTCCAGGGCAACGTTGAGGTCATTCACGGCACCCGTTTCGGCGGTGATGAGGTGGTCGCAATGCACGGTAGAGGGAACGGCTACTTTTTTGCGGCCGCAGGTCATGAACTGGAGCAGGGCCATCTGTGCCGTAGCGTCCTGCATGGCCACACGGTCTACCTGATAAAACACATAATCTTCGCCGCGCGTGTAGTTCTGAAGCGGACTGTCTTCGTGCAGGTGCGCGTACAGGATTTTTTCCGCCATGGTAAGCGGGCGTTTCAGTTTGGCTTTTGCGGCGTTTACACGCTCGGGGTAGTTTTTGTAAAACTCCCGTATCATTTTCAGGTCGAATATCATCTTACCGGTTTGTTTATTATTTTTAAAGAAAGATTGCAATTGAAAACCGGGCAAATGTAGTCATTTAGCCAACGAAAATGGAACGGAATGGCAGGTAAATGGTTGGAAAAAGGGGAAAAAACGCAAAAAATATGCAGAGCGCCACGCTCCCTTCACAGCGGAACAGGGGTAAATTTATGAGAGGTTCTGAATCGCGCCACGTCTCTTCATGCTATTTGGCGACTTTTTGCGGATTTGCCGTTTTGCAAACAAACTTTCTTCTTTGGTTTAGGTTTACTTTAGCGTGTAAATGGATTGTGTGATGCTTTTGTGAAAACCATACAAAATCAACCAACGAATGAAACGAACCTTTAAACTGTTGATGCTCACGTGCATTGTGGTGGCCAAACTGTCTTCACCCGTTAGGGCACAACAATGCCAGGCCAATGTAACCCACGGAGCGGGAACCCAAACAGTGGGCTGTACAGACGTTACCGTTACTTCCGCCGGCGATGTGGCTCTATTAGGAAATCCGATTTGCGGTGTTGGACCATACCTTATCGGGACAATAAGTGGTAATGGCAGTTATACTTTTGCATTTTCGCAACCTTTGTCTTCCATTACTTTCAATGTAACGGCCATCAACAATAATTTCGGCTCTTCAATCTACGAAGAAGTCAGTGTGTCAGTGAATGGCACTCCCTATTTTTTGGACAATGCAGGTGATCCCGGAGCGTGCTTCGTGCAGGCGGTAGTCACCCCGACGGGTACGCTAGCAGCTCCGCCGGAAGAAATTGGCATGTCGGACAACGTGCTTGTTAACGGCCCCATAAATACACTTACCATAGGGTGCCAGGGATCTGGATTCGGCGTAGTCTTCACGCTTTCCATTTGTTGCTGTCTGACGGGGACGGATGCAGGTGTCATTAATGATTCACCATTGTTCTTATGTCCTGCTGATCCGGCAACCGTGTCAGAAGCTGATCAAACATTGCTGGACGCTGACGATCTGCTTCAGTACATTCTTTTTTCCAACCTTAGCGATACACTTGGCAGCATCATTGCGACCAGCAACACGCCGACCTTTTTCTTTAATTCGGCAACCATGCAAACTGGCGTAATCTATTACATCGCAGCCATTGCAGGCAACAATTTAAATGGCAGCGTGAACCTAAACGACCCCTGCCTCGACGTGTCCAACGCCATTCAGGCTACTTGGCTCCCACAGCCGGCAGTTGTTTTTTCTGTTGCCGACCCGGATATCTGCGCGGGTAAGTGTACCATCATCACAGCAATTTTTACAGGGACGGCGCCTTTCGTGCTCACATATACCAACCCGGCATCTGGCTCGATGACACAAACTTTTTCGGGGAGTACAGGAACATTTCAGGTTTGTACGTTGGTTGGTTCACCGCCCGGAAGCTTTGTGGTGCAAGCGCAGGCACTCGAGGATGCTGTTTGCTCCTGTCCATAACAAATGTATGCAGTATGGGAAAAAGACGGGTTTTAACCGTTGCGTTTGTACATTTGCTCAACAGCTTGGCATTGTTTTTTCTCCAACTAAATTTTCCCATCGGATTTGTTAACCGCCCTTGTTTTGGATTTATGAAAAAATTGATCCTTTTTGCCGTTGTTTTTTGCTTCGGCTTTGCCTTGCAAGCCCAGGCCATCCCGACCGACGTGGTGACCCTTATTGAAAAAAACGGCTGCAATGCCTGTCACAAAGTGGATAAAAAAATGGTTGGTCCGTCGTGGAACGACATCGCTGCCAAAAAATATTCCAAGAAAAAACTCGTGGATCTTGTTTACAAACCTGTACCTGAAAACTGGCCCGGCTACGTGCCCATGCAGCCCATGCCCCAGGTACCCAAGGCCGATGCCGGCAAAATTGCCGATTGGATTGTGAAAATCTCGAAATAGGATCTATTGCCGGGGGCAGTTGATGGTATGGAAGATCAAATTGTTATCAAAATTGAGTGTATTTCTGTCTTTAAACACCATTTTTCCGTTTTTTTCCTCCATTGCACCAAAACCTTCCACGAGGTTGTTGCCCGTCTTTTTAAAGGCCACTTCGCGTACAGATCGTATGCCTTCGGAGGTGAAGGTATAATCGGCGTAAATGATGGATTTGTCTTCATTCCGGACACCCTCAAGCGACCCCTGGTTATCATCTTTTTGGGCAAAGTTGTAGGCAAGTGTACCCATTACCTTGGCGTCCATGATGGTCAGTTTGAGTGAAACCGTATCGCCGTTGGCTGCATAGACGTAACAGGAACGCGCTGGAATGGTCATGAATGGTTGTTTTTTATCTTTGACTTTGGTGTCCGGTGCATTTTCTTGTTTGCAGGCGAAAAAAGCGGTTACGAACAAGGAAAAAAGAAGCAGTTTTTGCATATCGGTGATTTTAAGTTTTGATGTTAGAAGCGTT
>Ga0105048_10010168_pt1 | contig 14918 bp, 11 predicted proteins | sample MAT05_FD_78382 | JGI IMG/M metagenome (GOLD analysis project Ga0105048, IMG submission 78382) | Freshwater microbial communities from Lake Fryxell liftoff mats and glacier meltwater in Antarctica - MAT-05 | ecosystem: Environmental > Aquatic > Freshwater > Ice > Liftoff microbial mat | place... | reverse complement strand
AGCCCGAATTAGTTGATGGGAAATCAGATTCGGCTAAACAGAGCACGACTGGTACAAACAAGTAAATGATCTCCAGAAAACCGGTACCACATCAATTTTCCAGTGACATGACGTGCGATACAATTATGAATGACGAGGTGACCAATCCGGGCAGAATTGACAGCACCAGGCGCTGGAACACCCTTTGCGGGGCCGAGGCTGATGAAGATTGGCGTTTGCACTTGTCTGCCGGTGTTGTCACTAACAACGAACCCGTTGTGTGCGACGCCAGCCTCCCTGCTGGCCTGTGCGCACTTTTTCGGCGGGATTGGTTGCCTACTTTGCGCTACTGCTGCTGATGGGGCCTTTTGATTATATCATTGTCGGCGCTGGATCGGCCGGCTGCGTTCTTGCCAATCGGCTGAGCGAAGATGGGCGCAAATCCGTGCTCCTCATTGAGGCAGGTGGGCGCGACTGGTCGCCCTATATCCATATTCCTGCGGCGATCATCAAGGCGATTGGCAACCCACGGCTCGACTGGATGCACCTTACCGACCCCGACCCCTCGCGTAATGATCGCGCGGACCTGTGGTCAGCCGGGAAGGGACTGGGCGGATCCAGTTCGATCAACGGTATGTTGTATGTTCGCGGCGCGCCGGCCGATTTCGATGCCTGGGCGAAGCTTGGCAATGTCGGCTGGAGCGCCAGCGACGTTGCGCCGTTGTTCCGGCGGATGGAGCACACCGGCTTCGGCCAGGATCAGGTGCGCGGTCGCGACGGCCCCCTGGTGGTAGAAGGGCTGCGCAGCCGCCATAGCCTGGGAGAGGCATTCGAGGCTGCCGCGGTCGAGGCGGGCGTGCCACACAATGACGATTATAACGGCCGTCTTCAAGAAGGGGTTGGCGCGCCCCAGTTGACGCAGAAGCGCGGTCGCCGGTTCAGCGCCGCGCGTGCCTATCTTGATCCGGCACGTGGCCGCAGAAACCTTACGATCCTGACCGGCGGAGTTGTCGAGCGCCTGGCGTTTGACGGACTGCGGTGCGTGGGCGTTGTCCTGCGTGGCCGCGGGGTGATCAAGGCGCGCCAGACGATTGTGAGTGCCGGCGCAATGGGCAGTCCGAAACTGCTGATGCTTTCGGGCATAGGTCCACCTGATCACCTGGCTGAGCATGGCATATCACTGGTGCTGGCCAATGGACAGGTTGGGGGCAACCTGCAGGAACACCCGCACGCCGCCGTCAGTCATGATGTTACGATGCGCACTTACAATATGGAGATCAATGGTCCGCGGGTGCCTTTGCATCTTTTGAACTGGCTGCTGTTCCGGCGCGGACCGGTGACCAGCCCATATCCGCATGCCGTCGCCTTTTTCCGCTCGTCTGCCGAGGTCGAGGAGCCTGACCTGCAGCTGATGTTTGGACCCTTCGCCTTCGGCATGTCGGAGGAAGGGGTCGTCCGCTATCACAAGCCCGCCGTCACCAGCATTGTCGCCTTATCTTATCCCAAGAGCACCGGGCGGCTTTACCTTCACTCTGCCGATCCGGACGCACCACCGCGGATTTCGCATCAATTGCTTGGGCATCCCGATGATGTGTCAGTGCTAACGCGCGGCTGCCGGATAGTCCGCGACATTTGCACGATGCCATCGATGGCCCGGCATGTCGTGGCGGAGCGGTTGCCTGGCATCCAAGTGCAAAGCGATGCCGAATGGGAAGACTATATTCGCGCCACCAGCTTGCCGACCAATCATCCAATGGGAACCTGCCGCATGGCAAGGGCAGGCGAGGGCGTGGTTGACCAACGGCTTCGGGTGCGCGGCGTCGATGGGCTGCGTGTGGTTGATGCCTCGGTCATGCCGCGCCACGTGAGCGGCAATATTAATGCGACCGTGATTATGATCGCCGAAAATGCGTCCGCCATGATTGTGCAGGACGATCGGTAGATCGTGCCTCTCAGATCGGCCCACGGTTTGGTGTAAGCTGCCTGGACACGTTCAACCCCACGGCGATGACCAGCCCGCCTGAGATGAACAGAGCACTCACCATCGTGGCAATCGAATAGCCAATCAACTGGGGATCGCCCAGTACACCATCGGTGTAAGCTGCAATCGCCCAGGGGCCAAGGCCGCTGCCCACCAGGCTGGCAATCAACAGATAAATCGCAATGATCTGACCGCGCATCCGGTTGGGAGCGATGCTCAAGATGGCGGCGCTTCCAGCCCCGAACGGCATGGCACCAAAGAACATCGCCGGGCCAAGCAACTGCAACGAGCGGGTCGCTTCGCCCGCCAGCGGAAACAGCGCGACGCAAGGCGTGGCGAGGCACACAGACAGCAATGGCACGATCAAGCCAGCATCCTTGCGTCCGCGCCGGGTGAGCCAGTCTGAGACGACGCCACCGGCGATCACCCCGCCGGTGCCGAGCACGGTGACCATCAAGCCAAACACTTGGCCAATCTCACTTGCCTGCCAGCCGTAGGTGCGGATGAAGAACGTTGGTGCCCAGGCAATCATGGCGAAGTTTGCTGCCGCGAGCAAAGGCAGGCCGATGAAAAGCGGCGCAAGGATGCGTGCCCGCGATAGGATGTATTTAAAGGTGGCAGAAAAGGGTGCCGGGGTTTCGACGGCGCCGCTCGCATCGGATCGTGGCGGCTCCCGGATCAGCAGCATCAGCACAATGAACAGTACGCCCGGCAAAGACGCGAACATGAAGGCAAGCTGCCAGTCTTTGACCGGGCCAATGACAGGGAAGATAAAATCCGGATGCTCGCCCAACCAACCCAGCAGGCCACCCAGAATGAACAGCGCAAGGCCGGAACCGGCGAAGGTTGACCCGGTAAACAGGCCAATCGCCCGCCCCATTTTCTCGGGCGGAAAATAGTCGCCAAGCAAGGACATGCCTGAAGGCGTAAGAGTCGCCTCGCCGACGCCGACGAACATCCGCGCCAAAAAAAGCAAAGTAAAGCTGGTCGCAAGCCCGCTGGAGAAAGTGGCCAATGAAAACAGCAACGTACCGCCGATAATAATGGCAACTCTGTTTCTCGTATCGGCAAGGCGGCCAAGCGGAATTGCCAATATGCTGTAGAATATTGCAAAGGCAAAGCCTTGCAAAACGCTGATCTCGGTGTCGCTTACGCCCAGATCAGCCTTAATCGGTTCCACCAACAGGTTTATGACCTGGCGTTCCAGCAGCGATACAACACTGCCGACGCACAGGACGAACACCACGAACCAGGCGTAGGTATCGCTCCGAAAGGCAAATCGCGTGGACGTCGCCGGGGGCGTCGCTTTGGTCACGGCAGGGTCACCGGGAAACTTTTGGCATGGCCCCGTTGCGGCGCGTCCAGCCTGCTTGTGGTGCTGTTACAACAGTCCGACAGGCTGGCCATCTATGAAGCCGAAACTGGTCGAAAATCGTGAGTCATTCAGTGATCCCCATAAGACTATCTGTTAGCAAATCATGCGTATCGCGTCGTCGCGGAGTTCCCGCGCTCTCCGCTAGGTGATCATGCTTGGCATGTCAGAAGCGCTGTCCGAAGTGCGGATAGTTTCGCCATCGGCCAATTCTGTTGCTTGCGAACGGTTAGAACTTGGTGATCTTTAGGAGGTTAGTTAGATGAATCGCAGAAATCTGATCGTTGGCGGAATGGCCGGAACCGCTGGTCTTGCGATGGGCATCGCACCTGCCATTGCCGCAACCAAAGCAAGCTCATCAGCCGGTCCGATCGATCGGTCGTTGCAGGGAAAGTTTCTGGACCTGAAAACGCCTGCCGGAAACAAGGAGGCCTTTGCCCGGATCTCTGGCAATACCGACATGGAATCAACCAAATACGGTTGGTATTCCGGCATGGTCCACGGTGTCCGCCCCGGCGAGAAAGTCGTCGATCTGTTTGGCTTTGCCGGGTTTTCCTGCGCCAAACTGCTACCGCAAGGCCCAGGCGAGGACCCCGGTTACAAAAAGGTGTTGCGTGAATGTGGCTTCTACACCGATTTGAAGACCGGTGAGGTCATTGAAGAATGGCGCAACCCATATCTCGACGAGACCGTTCGGGTGGTTCCAATCCTCAATGATCCGTTCAACCACACGATCACCGAATTTATGATTCAACCGCCGCGTTATGGCGGGTTGAACACCGCCGAACCGCCCAAGATACCCTTCCTGCTGGACTGGACACGGCGTGGGCCATCGCTGAATTTGGCAAGCCGGATAAACCTGTTCTACCCGTCAGCGCTTCAGCCGGACAAATGGCCGCGCGAGAACGGCAGCAAATTCAATCAGGTCTCCGAGATATTCCTTTACCAGCTGGACTGGGCAGAAATGCAGGACAAGAAAACGACGTCGGTCATCTCACGCGGCAGCTGGAACCGGATCACCCCCTGGTTGCCATGGATGCTCATGGGGCCGTCTGCGGGGCATTGCGTGTATACCTGCTTCATGGGTGCGGGCGACTCGCTCGACATCGTCGACCCCAAGATTCTGAAATATGCTGAGAAAAATCACCCGAAATATCTGCAGGCACCCGAGACGTGGGAGGAACCGTCGCTTTCCTCGCTGGAATGGTATGCGCGTGAGCAAAAGCCTGCGCCACTGCCGGCCGACGGTCAGATCCCAATCGCCAAACCGATCCGCTGACGAAAACCAAAAATTCTTTTCGGGACATCGCGATTGAGGGTTACCCTAAAAAACAAGGTGGTTCGTTCATTGGACGGGCCGCCTGTTTTTTTGATGTCCGTCTGACGGTAACGTTGCGATATTGAAAGCAGTCACAGGGAACCACCGATGCTCCAGATCGATATCAGCGCGCCGTCTTTGGGATCGGCAGCGGCAAGTTTTGTCGCTGGGCAGACGCACCGAATTTTGATCGATGGCCAATGGATTGAATGTCGCAGCGGCCAGACCATTGAAACGCGCGATCCAGCGACCGGCGAGGTGATCGGCGCGATCCAGCGCTGCGGTGCGGATGATGTCAATGCGGCCGTTGCCGCAGCACGCAACGCGCTGGTTGTCTGGAACGCCATGTCACCGATGGCGCGCAGTCAGTTGCTCTGGGCTATCGCCGACGTGCTTGAAGCAAATATTGACGAGCTGGCTGAACTGGAAACGCTCGATCAGGGCAAAGCGCTTTATGTCGGGCGCTGGGCAGAAATTCCAGGCGCGATCGCGCAGTTTCGCTATTTTGCCGGGATGGCGACGAAGATCGAGGGAGCGACCATCCCGACATCGATCAATTACCAGCCGGCGGGGAAGGAGATTTTCGCTTACACGCAAAAGGTGCCGGTCGGCGTTGTCGGTGCGATCGTGCCCTGGAACTCGCCACTGGTTCTGACCGCGATGAAGATCGCCCCTGCGCTTGCGGCGGGTTGTACCGTTGTTTTGAAACCATCGGAAGAAACCTCGCTGACCGCGATCCGCATGCTGCAACTGATGCAGCAGGCCGGATTGCCCGATGGCGTGATCAATCTGGTGACAGGCTATGGTCATGAGGCGGGCGCTGCATTGGCGGCGCATATGGATGTCGACAAGGTCGCCTTCACCGGATCAACCGCCACCGGCCGTGCAATTCTTGATGCGTCAAAAGGCAATCTGAAGCGGGTAACACTGGAGCTGGGCGGAAAATCTCCGGTCATCATTCTGCCCGATGCTGATCTGTCTGCGGCAATCCCCGGCGCAGCCAACGCCATTTTCTTCAATGGTGGCCAGGTCTGCATCGCCGGATCGCGGCTCTATGCGCACCGGTCTGTCTATGACCGCGTGGTGGACGGCGTGGCCGAGGTGGCGCGCAGCATTGTGCTGGGCCATGGCCTGAACCCGGCAACGCACATGGGGCCATTGATTTCAAAAGCCCATGCCGCAAAGGTTGCCGACTATGTTGAGGGCAGCAAGGCAGACGGTGGGTCGATCATCTGCGGCGGCGAAACGGCGGGTCCCAATGCCAGCTTCGTTTTGCCAACTGTGGTCGCCGGAGCAAACCCCGGCTCGCGCATCGTCAAGGAAGAAATCTTCGGACCGGTTGTCGTCGTGACGCCCTTTGACGAGGTGGACGAGGTTGTCGCTGCGGCCAATGACAGCCCTTATGGCCTTGCCGCCGGGATATGGAGCGAAGGCCTGTCCAGCGCCACGCGCCTTGCCAGCCGCATCCGCGCCGGCACGGTTTGGATCAACAGCCACGCAATGTATGATGCTTCACTCCCCATCGGCGGAATGAAGCAATCGGGCTTTGGCCGGGACAGCGGGCAAGCGGCGCTAGACAACTATCTTGAGCTGAAAACGGTTTGCGCGGTCGTTTAGAGATGGCCCAGGGTTGCAGTGACCGGATTGTAGTTGAAGATACCCAGTGCATCTTCGTTCTTAATTGGCATGTCGCGCAGGACATAGGGGTCCAGAGCCTGCAGTCTGGTACCGCCAAGGTTGGACTCGGTTTGTAGAAACGTCGCACGCGGCAGGCGGGTTTGCTGATACAGGGCCAACGCCTGTGCCGGATCACGCGCGGCGGCAAAGGCGCGGCCAAGCACGATGCCGTCCTCAATCGCCGAAGACGCGCCTTGCCCCATATAGGGTAGCATCGGATGGGCCGCATCACCCAACAGCGCGACCCGGCCGCTGACCCAATTTTCCAGAGGTTTGCGGATGAACAAACCCCAGCGATAGAGCGCGCTCTCATCGATCGCATCGATTGCGCGCTCGACATAGGGGCACCAGCCGGAAAAGATTTCACGCAGATCAGCAATGTCACCTTTGGCGGCCCAGCTCTCTTCAGCCCAGTCTGTGCTCTGCGTGAGCATCACCATATTGACCAGCGCTGTGTGGCGCACCGGATAGATCACAAAGTTTCGCCCGGCCCCTATGTGGTTTGTGTTGCGCCGTTGCACATATTCGGGGGAAAGCCGTGCAGGATCGACCAGCGCTCGCCACGCCACATGTCCGCTAAAGTGGGCAGGCTCCGGATCAAAAAGCTGATCGCGAACAATTGAACGCAGACCATCTGCTGCAATCACTGCGTCATATTGCGCCTGTGTCCCGTCCGCAAATGTAAGCGCTCCCGATGCATCAATCTGCGCCAGCTCCGCACCCAGATGACAATTTTGCAGCCCGAAACGGCTGGTCAATGCCTCGTGCAGCTCCGCACGGTGAACCTGCACATAGGCGGCCCCATAAGTTTCACGCGCAGTCCTCCGGTCGAATGTTCGCAGATGCTCATCGGTCTGGCCGTGGAACAGGCATTGCTCCAACGGCTCGTTGGCATGGGCATTGATCCAGTCTGCAAATCCCAGAGCGTTCAGTCCGTGCGTCGCATTGGGAGATATCGAAAGGCCTGCGCCAACCTCTCCAAATGCAGGCGCGCGCTCGTAAAGGACAGGCTCAAGCCCGGCCTGTTGCAAGGCGATGCCCGCCGTCAAGCCACCAATGCCGCCGCCGATGATTGCAATCCTGGTCACAAGCCGAGCGCCCCGGGATTGATGATATTGCCCGGATCAAGCAGCGCCTTCAGCCCTTTCAAAAGGTCATCCTCGCGCCGCTCCGCATAAGGGTAGAGTCGCCCGATCTGGAAATGTGTAGCACCGTGCCGACGCATCAAGGCGATGATCGCCTCAACCATCCCTTCCACGAGGGCGCGGCCTTCAAGGTTTTGCGCCAGTGGAGGTGTTGCATCTTGCCCGCCGGGCAGGCGAAATGCCTGATGGTAGAGGAGATGCTCGTCGTGCCAGTAAAACACCGGTTCATAGAGCAAGCCGATGCCTGCAACAGCCGCGAAAAAGCTGGCAACGCTAACCCCATGTTGCGCCATGCGATCTGCATAGCCGGCGATAAGCGCCTGATAATCGGCATGAAAACGGCTAAGGGCGCTCCAGGCAAAAATACCGTGCATCGGCAACATCCGTCGACCGTCTGGATGCACGACCGGCAGCGTTGGAAACGGGACGGCCCGCGTCATCAGGGCGACCGTGTTGACAATTTCGTTGCCGCCCAGCGCTGCGGCGCGCACGGCCCTGAACAGGCTCACCAGCTCGGCACGGTCGCGGGCCTCGAGAACAAAATGGACTGTGTAATGCGCCTTGTCGAGAAATCCCCTGCCGCCGATTGCCGTGCGTGCCATCCGGCCAATGGCTGCCAGCGGATGACCCGCTGCCGCGCCGATGCGCCACATCGCCTTTATATCACCGATCAGATCAGGCTGCCCGGCGTTCTGCCGCGCGACCTCTGCATCCATCGCGATAATTTCGCTGGCGAGACGGCGCTGGGTGACGAACTGCAACAGCTTGGTCATTGCGGCAAAATCATCATAGGCGAAGGACAGCCCGCTCACCAAAGCCGGCCGCGGCTCGATCTCAAGTGTTACGGCCGTCTTTATGCCTAGCGCGCCCGCATCTTGCGCAAAAATGCCTGTCAGATCCGGCCCGAAGTTGCGGTTGAACGGCGTGATACCAGTGCAGCCGTCCGAGCCCGTGTGGATGACCGCGCCGGTGCCCGTCACAATCTCAAAGCTTTTGACCGCGTTTGCCGATGCCCCCAGGCGGCCTGATCCAAACGTCACCGAACCCTGGCTAAGCGAGCCCCCAAGCGTCGCAACACCGCCAGACATAGGACCCCACCAGCGCGCCCGAACGCCGTGTTGGGCAAGTGCCGCATCCAGCTGTGCCCAGGTGCACCCTGCTTCTGCTGTAACATGACCATCAGCGGTATTGATCTGTCTGATGTTGGTCAGTCGAGAAAAATCCAGGCTTAATGACCGCGCGCGATCCGGCTGAAAGGCGCGTGAATAAGACATGCCGCCACCGCGCGCGAACAGTGCAATGCCTTGCCCGGCTGCGAAGCGGACCAGTGCTGCCATCTCCTCGACACTGTCGGGCGATACGACGGCCAAGGGCGTAACGCCCGCCCACATCAGATCCTGTGCCGAAAGTTGCCTTTCGGATGCATCGGTTCTGACCGCCGCCTGGCCCAACAGCGCTGACAGCTCTGCTGCAACCGCGACGTCGGCAAGGGGCTCATCAAGGGCGTTCGTTTTAATTTCCACATACCTTGGCTATGGCGGTAGCAGGCGGCAGGCGACCGACCAGCCAACGCTATTCGGCTGGCGACCAAAGTGCGTGCGAATGTGGTGGATCGAAGTGGCTCGGCTAGTTTTGGCTACTGGTTTTTCAGACGACATCCTCGCTTGATCGGCGGCGTTTGGACGTCGCGAAAAGCAGGAACGGAGTATTTCCATGGCCCTTGTTGCACTGACAGCTGGAACGAAGAGTTTCCTTGCGCGCTCGCATCGTCTTTTGGTGGGCGGCCATTGGATTTCAGCTGGTGGCGGCGAGCCCATCAGCGTCATCAACCCGGCAGATGGCAAGGCAATCTGCGAAATCGGCGAAGCGTCGGCAGGGGATGTCGACAATGCGGTATTGGCTGCGCGCAAGGCATTTGAGACAGGGCCTTGGCCTGCCATGAAGCCAGGCGAGCGATCCTTGCTGATGATGCGCCTGGCTGACACCATGGAGCGTTATTGTGAAGAGCTGGCCCAGCTTGAAACACTCGATAACGGCAAGCCGATCAACTACGCGCGGGGCGATATTTTCGCCTCTATAGGTGCCATCCGTTATTATGCAGGCTGGGCCGACAAGATCAACGGCTCCACCCACAACATCAACATGCCGGGCAATTACCATGTCTATACCTTGAAGGAGCCAGTCGGCGTCGTCGCCCAGATTGTGCCGTGGAATTATCCGCTGGTGATGGCCGCAATGAAGCTGGGGCCTGCGCTGGCCGCCGGTTGCACGGTCGTTCTGAAGCCGGCAGAAGCTACGTCGCTGACCGCTTTGCGGTTGGGCGAGATCATCCTCGAGGCTGGGCTCCCCGAAGGCGTGGTCAATATCGTCACGGGCCTTGGCCACACCGTGGGTGCCGCCCTTGCAACTCACAAGGGCATCGACAAGATTGCGTTCACTGGCTCGACCGCAACGGGCAAATCGATTGCCCAGGCAGCCGCAGCCGACCTGAAAAAGGTCAGCCTAGAGCTCGGCGGAAAATCACCCAACATCATCATGGCCGATGCCAATCTGGAGGCGGCAATCCCAGCATCGGCGATGGGGATCTTTTACAATAGCGGCCAGACCTGCACCGCACCATCACGCATGTATGTGCACACATCGGTTGCAGATAAGGTGATTGCCGGGATTGCCGCAATCGGCCAGTCGATCAAGATCGCACCCGGGCTGGATGAGGAGAGCGGCCTTGGTCCACTCGTCTCGCAACGCCAGTTTGACCGGGTCGCTGCCTACATCGAGGCTGGCAGAGCTGAAGGCGGCGAGATTGCAAGCGGTGGCAAGCGGCACGGCGACCAGGGCTACTTCATGGAACCCACCGTCATCGCGCAGACGCGCAACGACATGAAGGTGGTCCGCGAGGAAATTTTCGGCCCGGTGCTGGTGGTGCAGACCTTCAGCGACGCAGACGAAGCGATGCGCCTCGCCAATGACAATGATTACGGCCTAGCGGCGGCGATCTGGACCGAGAATCTGGGACAGGCGCACCGCATGGCGAAGGCGGTGAAATCTGGCATTGTCGGCATCAACACGGCCATGGGTGCCGATTGGGACGTGCCGCTTGGCGGGTTCAAGCAATCGGGCATCGGCCGTGAAAATGGTCGGGACGGGCTGGAACTGTATCTCCAGACGAAATCGGTGTTCACTGCCATATGATCAGGACCGAAACCCGCCGCATCGATGTTGACGATGCCGAAATTCATGTCGAAGTGACAGGCGAAGGGCCAGATCTGCTGCTGGTGGCGGGGCTTGGCGGACGCGGCGCGTTTTGGGCCAAACAGGTGCAGGATTTCGCCGCCCGCTTCAGGGTGATCACGCATGATCATCGCGGGTGCGGCAACAGCTCGCCGGGCAAAGCGATCTGGGGTGCAGAACAGATGGCCGAAGACGTGGTCGCGCTCATGGATGCCATGGATATGCCCAGCGCGCACCTTGTCGGTCATTCCACCGGTGGCGCCATTGGTCAGCATATGGCGCTGCGCTGGCCGGAACGGATCGACAGGCTGGTGCTGAGTTGCAGCTGGGCAGGACCCGACGCCTATTTTGAACAGCTCTTCCGCACGCGCCGCGAAATTCTCATCAACTGCGGGCCACTGGCCTATTACACGACTGGTACCTACCTTGCGCACCCGGGTGCCTATTTGCAGGCGCAAATGAAGGATGCCCGCGCTTTCATGGAGGCACGTATGGCCGCGTGGCCGGGACTGGAGGTTGAGCTTTCGCGCTTGGCCGCCGTTGCCGCGCATGATCTGCGCATGCATGTCCACCGCATCGGCAACCGGACCTTGTGTATTGGCGCCGCCGACGACCAACTGACGCCGGCCGGTTTCACCAGAGAGCTGGCAGCGCTGATCCCCGATGCGACTCTTCACCTGCTGCCGTATGGCGGACATTTTTGCCCGATGACCGAAACCGAAGACTATAACGCCCGCGTGCTGCAATTTCTGGAGAGCGGAACATGAGTGATGTTACCAGAGGGCATTCGGTGGTCGTCGGGCCGGACGAAGGCCGTTCATTGTGGCAGCCGATGCCATCATCCGGCTATGTGACGGTGAAACTCACTGCAGACAACATGGCCTATGACACCTTTTCAAGCGGAATACAGGTGATGCCGCCCGGCTGCGAAGTGCGCGAACACGGGCACAAGCAGAACCACGAGCTGGTTTTCATTTACCAGGGCACGGGCTTTGTCGAGATAGACGGCGAAGTGACCGAGTTGAAACCGGAAACCACCGTCCTGTTCGCACGCAATTGCGTCCACCGGATCGTCAATACCGGCGACACGGATTTGAAGATGTTCTGGGTCTTCATGCCGCCCGGGCTTGAGGACTGGTTCTATGCCATCGGACGGGAACGCACGCCAGGTGAACCGATGCCTGAGGCCTTCGCCCGTCCCGACAATGTGCAGGAGGTGATGGACAAGATGCGCTTCCTGCCGCCCAGGACCAAGATCTGATGCGATTGATTGCGCGATCCGAGGTGGAACGGTTGCTTCCCGTCGGCGCGTGTGTGGCTGTTATGCGGCGCGCCATGACGGAGACGTCGGCGCGCAATGTGTTGCTACCGATCCGCCAGTTCATGCCCATTCCGGGCGCGACCGGGAAGCTTGCGATCATGCCCGGGGCGATGAATGACCCCCATTGTTTCGGGATCAAGCTGGTTTGCAAATATGACCGGCCGCATGGTGGTCCGCTGGGCAGTCATGTCGGCATGGTGATGCTGTTCGACAGCTTAATGGGTGTGCCATTGGCAATGATCGAAGGATCGTCGCTCACCGCCATCCGGACATCGGCGGCCAGCGCGCTGGCGACGGATGTGTTGGCCCGCAAGGATGCACGGCGGCTTGCAATTCTTGGCAACGGAGAACAGGCCGCGCGGCATATTCACGCCATGCGCGCCGTGCGAGATATTGACCATGTTGCCGTATGGGGCCGCGATCCGGCGCGCGCGGCAGAATTTGCCGCGGCAATGGCCGCTGAAACCGGGCTTCATGTCGTCAGCGCAGCTAGCGCCAATGAGGCCGTTGCCGGGGCGCATATCGTTTGCACCACAACCGCGGCCAAGGAACCCGTACTTGGCGGAGCCGCGCTGGAGCCGGGGATGCATGTCAATCTTGTCGGGTCAGCCGTGCCTGCCACGGCGGAGGTTGATGCATTGGCGGTTCAGCGTTCTCGCTTCTATGTCGATTATCGCGATGCCGCGATGGCTGCTGCTGGCGAACTGTTGAAGGCCATTGAGGCCGACGTTGTCGGCGAAAACCACATCATCGGTGAAATTGGCGAGGTGCTGCTCGGTCGCATCGATGGGCGGCAGACCGATCAGGATATCACCGTCTACAAGTCGCTTGGCGTGGCATCACAGGATCTGGCGGCGGCGTATGCAGTCTGGGAAAGCGCGGAGAATGAAAATGCAGGGCAAAGCTATGACCTTCTGGATTAAACCCCTGTCGCTTGCGGTGCTGATACCCACCATGGCGCTGGCCAGCGCGCAGACCTATTGGCCTGAGGACGAAGCGCTTTTTCTGGAGCGCTATGCTGAAATCAGCAACATTACCGGACGCGGGCTTGAAACTTATAGTCCGCTTGAGCCGGTTGTAGGCGCACCGATGAAGTCGCTTCCCAAGGCCCAAAAGCTGACCATCGATGCTGCGGCACTGGATGCTGCCAAAAGCTATGCCGGCGAACGCAAAAGCTCTGTGTTGATCGTCTGGCGCAAGGGCAAGATTGAAGCTGAGCATTACTTCAACGGCTATGATGCAACCAGGCCAATCATCTCCAAATCGCTGGCAAAGCCCGTCACAGCATTGCTGATCGGGCGCGCGATCAAGCTTGGCTATATCCAGTCGCTGGACCAGCCGGTCGCGGATTTCATCACCGAATGGAAAGGCGATGCGGTTCGCGAAAAAATGAAAATCCGGCATTTGCTGGATATGCGCACCGGCTTCCTGATGCAGGGCGTGCCCAGCGGACCGCAAGATATACTGAACCGAGCCTATCTGCATCCAAGGCATGACGAGATCATCATTCGCGAATATCCGCTGATCAATGAACCCGGCGTGCGCTATGATTATTCGAATGCCACAGCGGAACTGATCGCGCCACTGATCGAGCGGGCGACAGGCAAACGCTATAGCACCTTTCTGTCAGAGGCTTTGCTCAAGCCGATTGGAGCGGCAGGTGGGTCCGTCTGGGTTAACCGGCCCGGCGGCATGGCGCATTCGGGATGTTGCCTGATGCTCCCGGCGCAAAGCTGGCTGCGGATGGCGGTACTGCTGATGAATGACGGCAACTGGCAGGGCAAGGCGCTGCTGCCCAGCGGCTATGTTGCCGGCATGCGCACGGCAACGGCGGAAAATCCGCATTACGGCCTGGGGGTTTGGGTGGCTGGCCGTTATGTCGAGCGTCGCGGCTTTGCCCATCCGTCAATTGCCATCGGCCAGGTTTTCCATTCAGAACCCTATGCGGCCAAGGACCTGTACATGTTCGACGGCAACAGCAACCAGGTCGTGTACATCGTCCCCTCGCAGGATTTGATCGTCCTGCGGACAGGCGAGGGGCCGCCCAAGACTTTGGAATGGGATAACGCCCATCTTCCCAATCTGATCATCCGGGGCATCAAGCGCCGCCCGAATGAAGCCCTGCCGGAGCCCCAGTTGCGATGATAGCAGCCCGTGTTGATGAATTGCCCAAGAGCCTGAAAATCGGCTGGGCGAGCGGTGCATTTGGAATAGCATTGCTTTTCAACGGGATCGGAGCGCTGGTTTTCTTTTACATGGTCGGCATATTGCAGATCGAACCTGCGCTGGCCGGATCAATGATTTTTGTGGCCAAGCTGCTGGGCGCCGTTACCGATGCCTCGGTCGGCGCATGGAGCGACCGGCTGAAATCGCCGCGCGGTCGCAGGCGGCCGTTCCTGTTATGGGGTGCCTTTTTGTGCTCCGCCAGCTTTGCGATGATCTTCACCACGCCGCTGTTTCATACCAGCTGGCTAACGTCGGCCTATGTCTTCGTGGCATTGTGCCTCTTTTCGTTTGGTTATTCGGTTTATAACGTTCCCTATCTGGCGATGCCGGCCGAGATGACCGACAGCTATCATGAGCGCTCCTCTATCCATTCCTACCGGATTATCTTTGTCACCTTCGGCGGCTTCATCGCCGCAGCCCTCGCACCTGCACTCATTGAACAGCTCGGAAAGACCGAGTGGAGCAGCTATGCCATTTTGGGCACGGCCGTCGCCGCGATCATGTTGATGTCGCTGCTGAGCGGCTATTTTACCACAGGCCGCGCGCGCTACACCGAACAGGGTTCGGCCCGGCCAACAATCGGGAACGATGTTACAGCAATTTTGCAGAACAGAAATTTCACGCGGCTTATCGGGGTCAAGTTCTGTCAACTGAGCGCTGTACAGATT
>Ga0105048_10010167_pt1 | contig 14919 bp, 11 predicted proteins | sample MAT05_FD_78382 | JGI IMG/M metagenome (GOLD analysis project Ga0105048, IMG submission 78382) | Freshwater microbial communities from Lake Fryxell liftoff mats and glacier meltwater in Antarctica - MAT-05 | ecosystem: Environmental > Aquatic > Freshwater > Ice > Liftoff microbial mat | place... | reverse complement strand
GCGCCGCTGCCAAGCACCGTTCCGGCTTCATTCGCTACTCCAGCGAAGTCAGCAAAAAGAATCGGTGAGCTAGCGGGAAGAAAATTGGAGTGCGCCGCAGCAGCCAACAAGAGCGTCGTCCATTCAGTGTCGGAGGTAAATACCGTCAACCCGAAGAAGAACCCCAAGTCGGAATCCTTGACTGTAATCAAGAACGCATTGCCAGTTGCGGCAAGATCGATTCCCCCCAAACCAAACGGATTCAATGTTCCCAAGAAAGAAGCCCGCGACCCAGCAGTGACCGTCGGTTCAAGCGGGGCATCTACGCCGAACACATCCTTCTTACCGTCCCACTTCAGGATTGAATTGCCAAAAGTGTTTGAGTCTGTACTATACAAATAGGAACCAAGCTCGACAACTGTCGATACTGCACCAGAACTATTTGCCAGACCACTTTTTTCAACGAATAGGTCCCGTTGACCACCAATTATGCTGGTGCTTGCCCCGTTAACACTACTGTAGAAACCGCTCCCATTAACGGTGGTGTCCCTGAGCACTTGCACCGAGCCAACCACGCCTTGGCCGACCAAAAAATCATCAATGACGATTCCCGCCTGCGACACCAAAGCCATCCCTGCAATTGCTGCAGCTACGGCCATCTTTGCAAATTTTCTCATTTCATTTACTCCTAAGCCTGTTGAAGATCTGATTGCCAGTGCTGACAATCCCGCACCCGCATAGTTCAATACGCATGGTTCGTGCCAGGTCGCGGGTTTTTATTGGAATCAACAGCTTACGGAAATTCGGCGCATTCTCGGTTCGGGCGCTCAAGCGTCGCTGTAAAGAATTCCGACTGATGTCGGCCCGGTATTTCCCGGATGGCCGGAAATTTGACCTGCCGATAAGCGAGCGAATCCATCGGATATAGTGAACCATGACCGTTGTCCTGACTACACTCGCAGCAACCCTGCTGATCCAGTTGGGCTACTTCATGTGGAAGCTGTCTGCAGACAGCGGGCAGCCTAAGATCGGCGGTGCGCCGGCTTGGGAGGTGGTTCGCTCGCTGGCCAGCGACTGGCGCTGGGTGTCGGGCTTTGTGGCCACCAGCCTGGGCTGGGTGTTGTTTGTGCAGGCCACTGCATTGGGCGACATCAGCTTGGTCCAGCCGCTGATGTCGGCTGGCGATTTGCTGCTCGTGATCATGGCGGTGGTGTTCTTGAAAGAGCGCCTCGGTGCGCTCGAATGGGCGGGCGTGTTGCTAACGGTTCTGGGCGCTGTTGCTTTGGCTTGGGAGGCAGAGGATTCGCAGGTTGCGGCCTTTGGAGGCACGCGCTTGACCGTATTGCTGGGTATTCTGATCGTCGCAGGTGGCGCCATGTTGCTGGCCAATCGCAAGTCTTTGCGACCGGAGATCGGGCTGGCACTGGTGGTGGGCATGTGTTTTGGCGCCGGCTCTATTTTGACCAAGGCCTTGACAGTCGGTTATTCGGGGCCGGGCAAGACCGTCATGACTTGGTCTATCCTGATCGACCCCTTGCTGCTCGCCGTGGTGGCCGCCAATGTGGCCGGACTGATATTGCTGCAGGCGGCCTTTCAGCGCGGACGGGCAGCCGTGATCGTGCCTTTGCAATTGGCTATGGCCAACGCTATTGCCGTGGTGGCGGGCGTGATGATTTTCGCGGAGCACGTTACTGAATTTCGCGCGCTTGGCATCGTTTTGATCATTGGCGGGACGGTACTACTGCACGTCAAGCCGCACAAGGCGTTTTGATCCGTCGCGTTGTGACTGGTCGACCCTGAGCCTGTTCAAGGCGAATCCGCCAAGCAGCCTACCCTTATGGGCCGAAATTCAACTCGAGGTCATCTGGCCAGCTCTGGCACTTCGGACCAAGCTCTATTTCATCAGGTCCACGAGGTCCAACCTGATTGACCGACTACGAGGTACGGGCGAAGTCCCTACCCGCGCCAAGAAGCCAAAATTGTCGCCCGGTGTCGCATTGGCAATCCGCTCGAAGTAATCTGAAAGTTTGAGCGCCATGTCAAACATCTCCGGCTCAGCGGAGAAACGGCGGCCAGCACGCGCATACCAGCGGAAAATTACTGGGGTCATCTCGGGCTGCAAATGGAGCCCCTGATGGGTGACGGTCAACCAGATCCGTTGCCAGATAATTCCTAGTTGAACCCAATCTTCAAGCGAAGTCGGCGTCTTTTTGGGTTGCACCAGCAGATGCGCTGCGCAAAACAATGCGGGGAGCAGATCGAGTTGGATGCGTGGTGGTATCGTGCCCATCAGGTAGCGGTTGAGGAACCGGACGCGCCCCCAACTCTTCATCACCCACTCCATCAGGCGTGCCGTAGCTGGATCCACACCAACGGCCTGCTCCGGTATCTTGTCCTTGCTGAATTGGGCGCGCCACTCGATGATCTCTTGGTGCACCGGAAATGCTTCAGGGCAGGTGAGGCGAATCTTCGCGCTGTCCCATAACAGGCCGGCGACTTTTCTGCGTTCGGATGGTGACTCGAAAAGTTGAACCGTGAAATCGTCGCCGGCGGATGCGATCAGTGCATCTCGCTGCTGGTCGGTGAGAGGGGTGGTTTCCATTGGCCGGCGTTGCACCACGCGGGTCTCGATACATCCGAACAGTGGGTCCTGCGCGATGGCGGGATCCTCCGCAAAACGCACGTCATAGATCGGGTTGCGGTGTTCACCTTCGCTCGTTGCAACCCAACTGGTCGCCAAGCCAAAGCCAGACGCTGCAACTCGCATTGTTTCAAGCAGCGCGCCGTGTGCAATGTGACTCGCGTGTCCATCAAAGTCATACAAGATGCGGTCGCGCGTATCGAACCCGTGCACGCGTACGGCTGAATCACCGACAAACGCGAAGCGCCAAACCTGCGTGTTGTCGCCGCTAGGCGTCCAGCGCGCAAGGTTAAGAATCCTCGTCAGAGTGTCACGGTTCACGGGGTTCTCCTTTCATTGCACTTCCTGCATTTGCATTCGAAATTTACCTTACCATACCGTACCTTCTAGCTTGGGTCCCAGCCTCGCTTGGCGTTTTTGTATGACGCCCCAGTTCGAATTGCGAGAGTCATCATGACAGCCCCCTTCACTTTTGATTACGACTGCGCTTTTTCTCGCAACATCGGCTGGGTCACCTTGGCTGAGCAGGCGAGCCTGAAAACGGCCCGCATCGCGATAGCCGGCCTGGGCGGTGTCGGTGGCGCCCATTTGTTGACCTTGTCCAGGCTTGGCATCGGCAATTTCAACATCTCCGACTTTGACGAATTCGACGTTCACAACCTGAATCGACAGGCCGGTGCATTCATGCCGTTCATGGGTCAACCCAAGATCACGACACTTGCCGCGATGGCGCGGGACATCAATCCCGAGATAGACGTTCGCCAGTTTCCGGATGGCGTCAAGCCGGACAATGTCGACGCGTTTCTCAAGGATGTCGACGTCTACGTGGACGGACTTGATTTCTTCGCCCTGCCCGCAAGGCGCATGGTCTTCGCCAAATGTCGGGAAAAGGGAATTCCCGTGTTAACCGCCGCGCCACTGGGCATGGGGGTCGCCCTGCTTTACTTCTCCCCCCATGGTATGAGCGCCGAGGAATATTTCCGATGGGAAGGTCATGATGTGCAGGAGCAGTACGCACGTTTCATAGCCGGTCTATCGCCGGCGATGGTCCAGCGTGACTACCTGGTGGCCCCCGAGGCCGTCAACTTTCAGGAAAAACGGGGCCCTTCGACGGTGATGGCCTGCGATTTATGTGCGGGAGTAATGGGGACCTGTGTGCTGAAGTTGCTTTTGCAGCGTGGTTCTATCAAAGCTGCGCCCTGGGGGATGCAATTCGATGCCTATCACCAAACCCTCAAGCACACATGGCGCCCGTTCGGCAATGCAAACCCGCTGCAGTGGCTTTTGTTAAAGTTCATTCGGCCTGTGTTGCGTGGGAAGTCAGGAGTTTGATTGGCGGCGGGCTCGTGTCTTCGTCCCCGAACTCGGGTTCAGGGGCGGTCGGCATTGGCGAGATTGCATTGACAGCGTGAACTAGTTGTACGTTTGGTACAAGTATTGGCATACGCATGCTGGAATCGCGTTAGCGCCAAGCAAATACGCTATATTCCCCTTCATTGATAACAGGTTGCGATTGTTTCGTGAAGGAATTGGTCATGATGAATATGTATGGTTGGGGGCGCGGCGGTCGGTTTGTGTTGTTGGTGTTGGTTTCGACCTTCGTGTTTGGCTGTGCGTCGTTTTCCACCCCGAAGTACCCTCCAGCCCCGGTCTCAGCGGCGACGCCTGACTACAATTACATCGTCGGCCCGGGAGACTCGCTCAACATCATCGTCTGGCGCAACCCAGAGCTTTCGCTGACGGTGCCGGTGCGGCCTGACGGCAAGGTCACCACTCCGTTGGTCGATGAGCTTGTGGCGCAGGGAAAAACGTCCAGTGAGATTGCCCGCGACGTTGAAAAGGCGCTTAGCAAGTACGTGCGCGACCCGATCGTCACGGTGATCGTGACCGGTTTTGTCGGCCCTTACAGCGAGCAGATTCGTGTGGTGGGTGAGGCGGCCAAGCCGCAGTTTTTGCCTTATAAGCAGAAGATGACCTTGTTGGACGTGATGATCGCCGTTGGCGGCCTGACAGACTTCGCCGATGGAAATTCGGCTTCGATCTTGCGTGCCTCTGACGGCGACAAGCGCTATACCGTGCGCATCAAGGACCTGATCAAGCGCGGCGATCTGTCTGCCAATGTGGAAATGAAGCCGGGCGATGTTCTCGTCATCCCTCAAGGCTGGTTCTGAAACTTGATGGGCGTGCCCGAGATACCAGGCGCGCCGACTCCCGTCTTTGCTGACGATGACTTAGACAGGTTGAAGTGCGCGCATGGAAGAGTTACTAGGGCAAATCGTATCGGTATCCAAGGGAATGTGGCGCCATCGATGGCCTGCATTGGCCGTGTCGTGGTTTGTCGCGATTGTTGGCATCGTCGTGGTGCTTGCCGTGCCGGACAAATATGAGGCATCGGCCCGGATTTTTGTCGATACGCAGTCAATTCTCAAGCCCTTGATGTCGGGCTTGGCGGTTCAGCCCAATGTGGAGCAACAGGTGACGATGCTCAGTCGTACGCTGATCAGCCGCCCCAACGTGGAAAAGCTCATACGAATGGCAGATCTGGATCTGGGCAGCACATCCAAGGCTGCGCAGGAAAAACTGATTCAGGACTTGACCGACACATTGCGAATTCAAAACGCAGGCCGCGACAATTTGTACACATTGTCCTATCGCGATGCAAGCCCAGATCGTGCCCAGCGGGTCGTGCAATCGTTGGTGTCGATTTTTGTCGAGTCCAGCCTTGGCGCAACCCGAAAAGACTCGGATTCAGCGCGTAAATTCATCGAGGAGCAGATCAAGACCTATGTGGCGAAACTCGAGGAGGCCGAAGGGCGCCTGAAGGAGTTTCGTTTGAAGAACATGGAGCTTCAGGGTGCCGAGGGTGGGGATATGGCGTCCAAGGTTGCCGGAATTACCGCCCAAGTCAATCAGGCGCGGCTTGAGTTACGTGAAGCAGAAAAAGCCAGAGACTCGGCCAAGCGCCAGATCGAGGCGGAAAAATCCCAGACGGCCAATGTCACGACAAGAAGCATCTTGCAGGAGTCGGCCATCAATGTGTCTACGCCCGAATTGGATGGTCGCATATCCGGGTTGAAGCAAAATCTCGATGGCTTGCTGCAAAGATTCACCGAGCGCCATCCCGACGTAGTCAATGCGCGGCGACTTTTGAAGGACCTGGAAGACCAGCGGAAGAAAGAAGTTGCGGAGTTGCGCAAGGTGGCCATGGCGAATCCAGTTGCATCCAGCGGTCAGGGGCAGTCCCTGATAACGCAGGAACTTGGGCGTATGCTGGCTTCTTCGGAGGTGCAGGTGGCGATGCTCAGCGCGCGCGTGGGTGAATACGAGGCGCGATTTGGCCGGGCGAGGGAACTGATGAAAACTGCGCCTCAGATCGAGGTGGAGTTTGCCCAGCTCAATCGAGATTACGGAATTCACAAGAAGAATTACGAGGACCTGGTTGCGCGGCGCGAGTCCGCTTCCTTGTCCGGTGACTTGGAAGGGGCTTCCGGCGTAGTGGACTTTCGCCTGATCGATCCGCCGCGCGCCTCGCAAAAGCCTGTGGCCCCCAATAGACTGCTGTTGTTGCCGGTCGCGCTGATTGCTGCGATTGGTGCTGGGCTCGGCCTTGCCTTTGTGTTGAGCCAGCTGCGCTCGGTGTTCTTCGATGCCCGCGCCGTACGCAATACGATCGGTCTTCCCATCCTCGGTGTCGTGACCCTGGTGATGTCGGACGTGACCAAGGTTCGCCAGCGGCGGGATTTGAAGAAGTTTGGTCTTGCATCCAGCGCTTTGTTGGGTATTTTTGTTGCCGCCGTTGTAGCTTTGACGGTACTTGCCAACCGGGCCGCGTGATTCGACCATGAGCAGTTTGATCGAACAAGCAACACAACGATTGGCGCAGTTGCGCCGCGCAGGTGCGGCAATGCCGGAACCCAGCGTTGCACCGCCCCCTGTTCCAGCTCCATTGCCTGGAACCGGCGAAGTTCAGCGGTCAGCCGGTGCGGTGCGCAAAGTCGCGCCGCAAGACGGAGGTCCGAAGAGGACATCGAGGCAGGTTGAGCTCAACATGGATGCACTGGCTGCGGCGGGCATCGTGACACCCAATGCACCGCGATCGCAGATTGCCGATCAATACCGCGTGATCAAACGGCCACTGATTGCCAATGCCATGGGCAAAGGCGCTGTGCCGGTTGTGAACGGCAACCTGATCATGGTGACCAGTTCAGTACCTGGGGAGGGCAAAAGCTTCACGGCTATCAATCTGGCTATCAGCATCGCTGCCGAGATGGACAACACGGTCATGTTGGTGGATGCCGACGTGGCGCGTCCATCGATCCTGCGCGTTTTGGGTCTGCCCACCGGGCCGGGTCTGCTGGATCTGCTGCAGGATGAAGCGGCTGATTTGTCGACCATGTTGCTCAAGACCAATATCGACACGTTGAGTATCCTTCCCAGTGGTACGCCCCATGAGCATGCCACGGAGATGTTGGCCAGTGAAGCGATGTCACGTCTCATTGAAGATTTAGGCAAACGTTATCCTGACCGGATCATCGTGTTCGATTCTCCACCGCTGCTGCTGACGACGGAATCACGTGTACTGGCAACCCACATGGGACAGATCGTCATGGTGGTCCACGCCGAGAAGACCCTGCGGTCCGACGTGGAGGATGCCTTGGCCACTATTGAGGCGTGCCCGGTAAAGTTGATGTTGTTGAATCAGGTGCGCACCAATGCCGGTGGTGGGTATGGTTACGGATATGGCTATGGGTACGGTTATGGCAACAAGGTTGCCTAGTGGAGCATTACTTTGCACGTGGAGCAGTGAGTTGTCGTCACTGAGGTGCATGGTTGTGACCCCCTCGGGCTTCACGCGCATCGTTGCCTTATTGGCCGGATTTTGCGTCGTGTTCCCGACTTCGGTGTGGGCACAGGAGAGTGGAGCTAGATCCGGCATCACCATTGTTCCACGTATCTCGGTTACGGAGACCTACACCAACAACGTTTCTCTCAGCAGTGCCAACAAGCAGTCCGAGCTGATCACTCAGATCAGCCCTGGGATTCGCCTGACGAGCAATGGCGGTCGAGTCAAAGGCTCGCTGGATTATTCGCTGACCGAACAGGTGTATGCCAGAGGCACCTCGGGGCGGCGCTCTCAGAACTCGCTCAATGCCATCGCCAATATCGAGGCGGTCGACAATTGGGCTTTTGTGGATGTCAGCGGTGTCATTGGCCAGCAGTCTATTTCAGCGTTTGGTGCGCCAGTTGGGGATGGCTCTGCGTTGAACGGTAACAGCACCGAAACATCGGTGTTCAGGCTTTCTCCCTATGTGCGTGGTCGGCTCGGGTCGACGGCCGAGTATCAAGCGCGCTACAGCCTTACCTCAAGTCGCAGCGGATCAGCGGCAGTATCGGATGTCGACTCAAGAGATCTTTCGTTGTATTTGAACAGCTTGGGTACGCGAAGAGGTGCGGGGTGGAACCTGTCAGCCGATCACCAGAGGGTCGATTACAGCGCAAGCCGATCAACAAGTTCCCAGCGGATCAACGGACAGGTGAACTACCCGTTCACCGATCGGTGGAGTGCGTACGTCCGAGCAAGTCACGAATCCAACGACTACGTGACCGCGACCACCCAAAGCCAGGATATTACGGCTTTAGGGATGACGTTCACGCCAAATGACGAGGCGCAGTTCAGTATCGACAGAGACAATAGTGGCGCCACTGGGCTGACAATCAAATGGGCGCCTTCCAGGCGGACCAGTGTTTCGGTTACCCGTGAACGGCGGTTGTTCGGCGAGACACAGAACATCGCACTTGCATACCGCACGTCCAATACAGCCTGGACATTCAGTGATACGAGAGGTTCTGTCACCAGTACGGGCTTGTCGACGGCAACAATACCCAGTTCTCTCTACGACGTGTTGCTGGCACAGTTCTCCGCCGGCGAGCCGGATGCGGTGAGGCGTGAACAATATGGCGCTTTTCTTCAGGCCAACGGAATCAGGCCAGCTGCCGCTGCCATTGGCGGATTTTTGACGTCAGCGCTGTCGCTGCAAAATCAGCAGCAGGTGTCTTTCGCGTTGTTTGGGGCACGCAACACGATCAGCCTGACTGCAAGCCGCAGCTCCAATACCAGGCTCGATACCGCTTCGGTTGCGGTAGACGATCTCTCAACATCCGGTGTGGTTCGGCAGAACGGACTGATTGTCAATTTTTCGCATCGATTCACACCCAACTCGACGCTCAACGTCGTTGCTGCCCGTCAGAATTCCTCAGGCACGTCGGGTCAGACCGGAACCTCCACAAAATCGGTCAACGTAAATCTTTCAACGCGTTTGACCAAGGATGCAACGGCTAACATTGGTGCACGCCGGATCGTCTTTGACAGTGTCACGGCCCCGTATACCGAGACCGCTGTCATCGGAAATCTGAATGTGCAGTTCTGATTCATGTACGAAGCGTTTTATGGGCTAAACAGCAAGCCTTTTCAACTCAATCCGGATCCCAGCTTCTACTTCGGTAGCAAGCAACATCGGCGTGCCAAGGCCTATCTTGAGTACGGCCTGCTGCGCAATGAAGGATTCATCGTCATCACCGGCGAAATAGGCGCAGGCAAAACCACCATCGTTCGCGGGTTGCTCGACAGCATGGACACCCATACGGTGACCGCGGCCAACCTGGTCAGCACGCAGCTCGACGCGGAAGACACCTTGCGCATGGTTGGCGCCGCCTTCGGCGTGCGGGTCAAGGATGTGTCGAAGGCCGATCTGTTGATGGCGCTGGAGGCGTTTTTGGTGACACAGATCAGCGAAGGCAAACGCAGTTTGCTGATCGTGGACGAAGCGCAAAATCTCACGCCACGCGCAGTCGAAGAGCTTCGCATGTTGTCGAACTTCCAGTTCGGCAAACAGGCGCTGCTGCAGACCTTCCTGGTCGGGCAGCCGGAGTTTCGCGAGATCTTGCAACATCCGAACATGCAGCAGTTGCGCCAGCGGGTTACCGCCACCTGCCATATCGGCCCGCTGGATGTGGAGGAAACACAAGGTTATATCGAACATCGGCTCAAGTGCGCAGGCAGCACGGGTAAGCCGGAGTTCGGAGCGGGAACGTTTGAGGCGATTTTCAAGGCCACTGGCGGCATTCCCCGGCGCATCAACTCGGTTTGCGACAGGTTGCTGCTGCTGGGATTTCTGGGCGACAAGGAGTTGCTGACGCTGGAGGATGTCGAGGAGGTCGTCAGCGAGTTGCATGACGAGGGGGGAGGTGGTGCTGGCAGGCATTCATCTTCGCGCGCGCCGTTGGAGTCGGTCTCCCGGTTTGATGCAGCCGATTCCATGGTGGACATCGATCTGGCCAAACTGCAGGGCATCGCGCCATATAGCGATGACGTTTCCAGTCAACTGAGCCAACTAAGCTCCGAGCAGTATGCAGACCGCCTTCAGCGACTGGAGCGCAGCATGCTGCGGCTCGAGCGGGTAAATATCGAAACTCTGTCCATGCTGCAAAAGCTGGTCGCAGCAGTGCGCAAATAGGGATCCTGGACGATGCGCGCACCGATGGTCAATGCCATGACGATTGACGTGGAGGACTACTTCCAGGTCTCCGCTTTTGCGCCGCATATCGCGCGCACAAGCTGGGACGATCGCGAATGCCGTGTCGAACGCAATATGGACCGGATCCTGGAGATGCTGGCTGCACAGGACACGAAGGCCACGTTTTTCACACTGGGATGGATCGCGCGGAGGTATCCGCAATTGGTGCGCCGTATTGTCGATGGCGGGCATGAGCTGGCCAGTCATGGTTATGGCCATGAGCGTGCCAGCGACCTCACGCAGGCTGCGTTTCTGGAAGACATCACCCGTGCCAAGTCAATCCTCGAAGACTTGGGTGGCGTCGCAGTCCGTGGCTACCGTGCGCCGAGCTTTTCGATCGGCGAAGGCAACTTGTGGGCCTTTGATGCGCTGCTGTCGGCAGGCTACCGCTACAGCTCCAGCATTTACCCGATACGCCACGACCACTACGGCATGCCGGATGCGCCACGCCATGCCCACGAGGTACGCCCGGGCCTGCTGGAGGTGCCCATCTCGACGGTCCGGCTGTTCGATCGCAATCTGCCTTCCAGTGGAGGCGGGTATTTCCGCCTGTTTCCCTATGCCTTGTCGCGCTGGATGCTCAACCGGGTCAATATCGCCGATCAACAGTCGGGCATCTTCTACTTCCACCCGTGGGAGATTGATGTGGAACAGCCTCGCGTTGACGGAATCAGCAGCAAGACGCGGTTTAGGCATTATGTGAATATTGGGCGCATGGAGCGTCGGCTGGCGCAGTTACTGAAGGACTTTCGCTGGGATCGCATGGACAACATCTTCCTTGCGGCTCCAAGTTCTGCCGCGCCGAAGGCCGCAACCATGGCGACAGCCTGAAGTCGCGTGCTGACCGTTGAACGCCTGCTGCCCGATGATGTTGCCAATGCGCAGCGTTGGGATGCGTTCGTCATGGCGTGCCCTGAGGCTACTTTCTTTCACAGAGCTGCGTGGCAGTCCATCATCGGAAGCGTGTTTCGGCACGATACCTATTTCCTGTACGCGCAGGTTGGCGGTGTGATCCAAGGTGTTTTGCCACTGGCCCATGTCAACAGCCGCCTGTTTGGTAACGCCTTGGTCGGCTTGCCTTTTGCCGTCTATGGTGGTGTGGCTGCAACGTCGCCGGCAGCGGCTCAAGCATTGGAACAAGAAGCGCAGGCCATCGCCCAGCGTTTGAAGGTGGCGCATCTGGAACTTCGCAACTTCGACCGGCGCCACGATGACTGGCCGACGCAAGACCTGTATGTCACCTTTCGCAAGCAGATATTGCCGCAGGAAGACGCCAACATGCTGGCAATTCCGCGCAAGCAGCGCGCCATGGTGCGCAAAGGCATCAAGAACGGATTGGTCAGTGCCATCGACGCAAACGTCGACACGTTCTTTGCGCTGTATGCCGACAATGTGCATCGCCACGGCACACCAGCCATGCCCAAGAAGTATTTTCAGACCTTGTGCAAGGCCTTTGGTGCAGACTGCGAGGTCATGACGGTCAAGTCGCGGGACGGACTGCCGTTAAGCAGTGTCATGAGCTTCTATTTTCGCGATGAAGTATTGCCCTACTACGCGGGCGACGACGAGTCCGCACGTGACCTTGCGGCCAACGATTTCAAGTACTGGGAACTCATGCGCCGTGCGTGTGCCCGCGGATTGAAGGTGTTCGACTACGGGCGCAGCAAGCAAGGTACGGGTTCATTTGCGTTTAAGAAGAACTGGGGGTTCGAGCCGACACCCTTGCACTACCAATACTGCCTGTACGCGCGCGATGCCATTCCGCAGAACAACCCGTCGAACGGCAAATACAAACTGCTGATCGCAACCTGGCGGCGCATGCCGATAGGGTTGGCGAATTGGCTGGGGCCGTTTGTTGTGCGCAATCTGGGTTGAGGCGGCATGGCGAATATTCTGTACTTGGTGCATCGACTGCCGTTTCCGCCGAACAAGGGCGATAAGGTGCGGTCGTACCATCTGCTCAAACACCTTGCGGCCAAGCATCGGGTGTTCCTGGGAACGTTTGTCGACGACCCGGAAGACGAGGTGCATGTGGAGGCGGTGCAAAGCATTTGCGCCGAGCTGCACGTATCTGCATTGAAACCGCGTACGGCTAAGTTTCGAAGCCTTGCCGCGCTGTTGGATGGCCGACCACTGAGCCTGGCGTACTACGCGGATCGGGCGATGCGCGAGTGGGTCGCAAAGATAATGGTAGAGCAGTCGATCGATGCGACGGTGGTGTTCTCATCAGCGATGGGCCAATATGCGGTTAGCCCGACAACGATCCACTCCGGTCCGATTCTGGTTGATTTTGTTGATGTCGATTCGACGAAGTGGACGCAGTACGCGTCGCAGCACCGCTGGCCGATGTCCTGGATCTATGCCCGAGAAGGCAGGCGCCTGCTTGCCTATGAGCGTGAATTGGCGTCAAGCGCGCGCATGTCGTTTTTCGTGACGGAGAACGAAGCAACATTGTTCAGACGGTTGGCACCCGAGTCCGCAAAGCTTGTCCGAGAGATCGGCAACGGGGTCGACTCCGATTTCTTTGCATCCCATCTGGCACGTCAAAGTCCGTTCGGGTCAGGCGAGATTCCGGTTGTTTTTACAGGTGCGATGGACTATTGGCCCAATATAGACGCGGTCACCTGGTTCGTCGCAGACATGCTGCCCCAATTGCGCCAGACCGACCACCGCATTCGCTTTTATGTTGTCGGGCGTAGTCCGGTGCCAGCGATCAGGTCACTGGCGTCGCAAACTGTCGTAGTGACCGGCACCGTGCCGGATGTGCGCCCCTATCTGCAGCACGCCGCTGTGGTGGTGGCACCCATGCGCGTGGCAAGAGGTGTTCAGAACAAGATTCTGGAAGCCATGTCGATGGGGCGACCTGTGGTTGCCGCTCGCGATTGTGCCGATGCCATTTCGGCGGTCGATGGCCAGGAATTGATTGCCGCGACGACGGCACCTGAGTATGTCGACGCAGTGAGACGATTGATCAATGGCGCCGCATTGGCAAATCTAATCGGCGCGGCGGGTCGTCTTTGTGTCGTCAATCGTTTCAGCTGGGGCGCACATTTATCCAAGCTGGATGTTTATCTGTCCTCCCCCAAACCCGATCAAAGGGTTGCAGTTCAGGAGTGCCATGAGCCAGCCTAGGCAAGAGACGGCAGGTGCCCTACTGCCCCACGGTCGAGCAATCGAGTCAAGCCACGCAAAGCAGTGGCGCGTCGCGTTGCCGTTGCTGGTGTTGGTTATTGCGTTGGTCTTGGTCATATATAGGGAGACCGTACTTGCAATGGTCTCCATCTGGTACCGATCCGAGACCTTCACCCATGGTTTTGTGATCTTGCCGATTGTGTTGTGGCTGGTATGGCGTAAGCGTGCGCAATTGGCAACGCTGCGACCGCGCGCCAATATGTACCTGCTGGTGCTATTGGCCGGTATCGCCTTGATGTGGTTGCTCGGCGATCTGGTTGCGGTCAACTCGGTAACCCAATTGGCGCTGGTGGCGATGCTGGTGGTGGCTGTGCCAGCCGTGTTGGGCCTGCCGATTGCGCTTGCGATTGCGTTCCCGCTGGCTTTCATGTTCTTTGCGGTTCCTATCGGCGAGTTCCTGATGCCGCGGCTGATGGACTGGACCGCGGAGTTCACGATTCTTGCGTTGCGTGCGTCTGGCGTACCGGTTTTTCGGGAGGGACTGAATTTTGTCATTCCGTCCGGCAATTGGTCGGTCGTGGAAGCCTGCAGCGGCGTGCGCTACCTTATCGCATCGCTGACGGTCGGTACGCTTTACGCATACCTGAATTACCAATCGACCAGCCGCAGGTTGTTGTTTGTCGGGGTTGCGATTCTCGTCCCGATCGTGGCGAACTGGATGCGCGCCTACATGATCGTGATGCTGGGACATGTTTCTGGTAACACCATCGCGGTTGGCGTTGACCATTTGATTTACGGCTGGGTCTTCTTCGGGATTGTCATCCTGTTGATGTTCCTGATCGGTGCCCGTTGGTCGGAGCCCGAGCCGGTGTTCGATGCCCCTGCTGTGAAACTGAACGCTACGCCCCCGCCCGCTCGGTCGACGCGGATGCTCTGGGCGGTTGCTGCGATATTTGTGTTGATCGTGTCCCTGCCCATGGTAGCCAAGCGTAGCCTCGAAGCGAACGTGGCATCAGTGCCTGCAAAACTGGCGCTCAGCGACAGCCTTTCGCCGACTTGGCAGCACAAGGCAGATGCAGCAACCTTCAACTACAAGCCGAATTTCGAAGGGCCATCTGCAGAAATCGAGCGAGTGTATGCAGGCCCGGATCGGTCGGTCGGTGTCTACCTCGGGTACTACCGTGACCAGGACTACAAGCGAAAACTGGTCAGTTCCAACAACGTTCTTGTGATCTCCCAAGCCCCGGTCTGGAGCATGCTCAGCCGGGGTACAGCATCGGCGATGTTGGATGGAAAGCCAGTCAAAGTCCGTACTGCCGAGTTGCGGCGCTTGCCAGGCGCCATTGCCGATTCGCCCGATCGCTTACTGGTTTGGCAGCTCTATTGGATCAACGGACGCTGGACCAGCAACGACTATCTTGCCAAACTCTATGGTGCCGTATTCCAGTTGCTAGGGCGTGGTGATGACTCGGCCGTATTAGTCGTCTACACCTCTTTGGACCGCGCTGATGACGCCGAACGGGCTCTTGGTGCGTTTCTTACGGACAATCATGGGGCGATCAACACTGCGCTGCGCGCAACCGCAACTAGTCG
>Ga0105048_10010166_pt1 | contig 14919 bp, 14 predicted proteins | sample MAT05_FD_78382 | JGI IMG/M metagenome (GOLD analysis project Ga0105048, IMG submission 78382) | Freshwater microbial communities from Lake Fryxell liftoff mats and glacier meltwater in Antarctica - MAT-05 | ecosystem: Environmental > Aquatic > Freshwater > Ice > Liftoff microbial mat | place... | reverse complement strand
TGTCGCGCAAAAGTCGGCTGACTTTTTTCGCTCCGCATTGAAAGCGCAAAGCAATTTAATTTTTTTTTTGCGCTTTGCTTGTAACTATCGAAAAGGTATTAACTTAGTTTAAGGGCGCGGTCAACAAATTTTAGGCTAGGTCCGTTATGGGCAATTTCTAACCGTTACAATTCATTAAAATGAAAGATAAAAAGGATTTTTTGCTTAAAGAGAAGGAAACTGTGGGTTACTATAAAAATGCTCTTAAAGAAATTAATTCAAATCCGAATCACGATTTTTCCGAATCAGAAGTCAAAAGAATCAGAGAAGTTGCAAAGGATATTTCTGAACTGAATGAAAAAATTTCATTTAGAATGAAAGAAATTCACAATAATTTCACAAAAGGAATTGAAGCCATACAAAAAGTATTTAGCTATTACGGCGCTCCAGTTTTCCAGAATTTAAAACTCGCGAGTGAAATTGGATGGTATATTAGTCCAAAAATTATTGCAGAAGATAAACTCGGCAAGTTGAGTGAACTTTTGACTCCAAAAAAATTAAGCCAATTCGAAAATTTAATCTTTAAGAAAGGTGACAAACTGGTGCCCATTATTTTAAATGAATGTTCAGTTTCATTTCCTCATAGAGCTTCTATCTATAAAGAACTTGGTAAACTATATAAAACCAAAAATTATCATGCTCTCATTGCACTTGCATATGCACAGGCAGATGGAATGTGCAATGAAAAATGGAAAGTGGCATTTTTTGACAGAGAGAAAATCGAAAAAGTACATCAACTTAAATTGATAAAAAAACTAAGTACAACTGAAAACTCAGTGAGTTCAATGATTTCAAATCAACTCGATATTTGTTATAACGAAATCACAATGTGGTCCGAATCGTCGGAGTTAAAAGACAAACAACGCAGACAATCTTCGTTCAATCGGCATCTTGTAATCCATGGTCATTCATTTAACTTTGGAACAAAAATGAATGCATTACGAAGTTTTTACTTACTTGACTTTATAAATTATTTAAGTTTGGAAGAAAACTGCCCATAACAAAGCCTAAAATTAATAGCGCTGGCGCAGGGTTCACGGAAGGTTTGGAACTCTAATCACCAGCGCAAACAAAAATTTTAGTAAAAAAATAAATTACAAAAATGTTTTGTTGGCTTGTGGTTAAAATCAAATGCATATCTTTAATCATGCTATAGAGCTACTTAATTTTAGGCTGAGTTTGATATTTAAAACACCAAGCCAGCATACAAATTGCCATACAAATAATTAAAAAAAAGAAATGAAAATCAGCGATGGTACTTTAAAAGAAAGTTTTGGAACATTATCAGAAACTTTAAATGCGTTAATAAAATTGGGCTACACGCACGACTTTAATATTCAGGAAGAATGTTTAGTTTGTCATGAATTCAATGTCACGTTATCTCCTGACGATTTTCAAATTGATAAAGTGTATCGTTTTGAAGGAATGTCTAATCCAGATGATCAATCAATACTCTATGCACTATCTTCTTCCAAATTTAAAATTAAAGGAACTTTGGTAAATGGTTACGGTATTTCATCAGATCAAACAAATTCAAAACTGGTAGAAAAATTACTCAAAAATAGAACAAATCTTTAAGGAAAATGAATCAAAAATTGAATCGTAGAAACCATTCAATTTTTTTTAAATTTTTACGGTGTTGACAGAATTTTTTTGATACAAACAATAGCAATTAATCAAAAAATAAACGTCATAAAAAAAAAGCACATCCAACGAGGATTGACAAAAAAAAGTAGGATTAGTGCTTTAACTAATTTTTGTGCCAGTTCATTCGCGGATTCATTGTTGGCTAATTGTTAAACACTTAGAATGGAAAACCAAAACACTTATTTATGAATCAATTTACTAGGTTGTAAAGTACCCAACGTTAGGAAAACTATTTCAGGATATAGTAACTTCATTTGGACTTATTAAAAATAAAATTTTCCGTATATTGTTCGTGTAAAATAGATTTTTATGAATTCAATCTACCTTGAAAATAATGTTAGTCTTCCAAAATTTAATGACAGCGACATTTCATCATTGAAATATTATTTTGAATTGAACAAAAGATATTACGACAAAGTAAATGCGGAGTTGCAAACGGAACTTGCAGAACATCCTGTATTTGGACCACTGATAAAAATGCAGACGCCGCAGCAGCAAAAAGCGCAGAATGAACGTTCACATGAAATGCAACGAGCAGCAATTTTTGATGGAAAATGGCAAGAGTACGCAGCAGAACTAATGACGCAGGGAATAATGTATGCCCGAATGAATATTAGTTATGTAGACTGGTATGAATTAATAAAATTATACAAAAAACTTCTTATTCCTCATCTTAAAAAAGATTTTCCTAAATCAGACGATATAATCTCCTTTTTAGATGGAATGACAATCTTGATAGATTATGTGATGTATGCTCTGGCAGACGCCTATTTTAGAGAGAAAAATAATATTATAAAAACAAAGGAAGAACAATTCAGAGCCATATTTGAGAACTTGGCCGACACTATTTTATTGATTGATAAAAATTTAACTATTAATATGATTAATCGAGTTGGGGTTGGTTTAAAAAAGGAAAATTTTATTGGTAAGTCATTGTTAGATGTTCAAATGCCAGATAGTTATGACACTGTTAAAAATGCAATTGATTCAGTTTTTAAAACCAAAGCTCCATCCACGTTTGAAACAAGATATATCCTTGATGGACTTAAAAAATATTATTCAAGTTCAGTCAGTCCCATTCTTGGAACAGACGGTGAGGTTGAAAACCTTGTTCTAACTTCGCGTGATATAAGTGCAAAAAAAAGAAGCGAGAATGAAATTAAAGAAATGAATGTTACACTTGAAAGTAAAGTGAGCGAAAGAACGGAACAACTTAAAAAGTCAAATTCGGAATTGGAACAGTTCGCTTATTCCGCTTCGCATGATTTGCAGGAACCGCTTAGAAGCATTACTAATTTTTCAAAGTTATTGTCCATCAAATTAGAAAAATATTCTGATAAAGAAATTAATGAATACATGAATACCATAAGCGGTGGTGCCAAGCGAATGTCAAACCTCATTTTTGATTTACTGAATTATTCCAGAATTGGAAAAGAAATGAGTAAGTCAGAAATTAATTTTGGTAAATTATTGCCCGAAGTTTTAACCGAATTGTCAGCCAGCATTGAAGAAAGCGGAGCAGAAATTCATTTAGAAAAATTGCCCACTATAAATGCTTACGAAATAAAATCAGTTTTTCTAAACCTAATAGGCAATGCAATAAAATTTAGAAGGAAAGACGTTCCATGTGTTATAAATATTTCTGCATCTGAAAAAGGAAAAGAAATAATGTTCGCTATAAAAGACAATGGTATTGGAATAGAAAAAGAATATTATAACAGAATATTTATTATTTTTCAGCGCCTTCACACCCTCGTTGAATATGACGGAACAGGAATAGGCCTTTCACAATGCAAAAAAATTATTGAACAACAAGGTGGAAAAATTTGGGTTGAATCCGAATTTGGAAAAGGAAGTACATTTTATTTTACACTATCAAAAATTTAAAAAAATGAGAAAAAAATTAAACTGTATTTTATTAGTTGATGATGATACAGATGATAATGATTATCATCAAATCGTTCTTAAAGAAATGAACATTGTCAACTCAATTAACATTGTTTCAAATGGCTTAGAAGCTTTGACGTATTTAAAAAAAGAAAATCTTGTTCTGCCAGAAATTATTTTCTTAGACATCAATATGCCAAAAATGAACGGTTGGGAATTTTTAGAGCAATACAAACAATTGAATAAAAACCAAAAAGCAAAAGTGTTGATTATAATATTAACCACTTCGGCAAATCCCGATGATTTAAAGAAAGCAAAGGAAATACAGGAAGTAACGGGCTTTGAAACAAAACCGTTAAGCAAAGAAATAATGAACCAAATTTTGCAAGAACATTTTCAAGACCACTTGTAAATTTTTAGATGGAAAAAATAATAAACATACTTTTAATTGAAGATAATCCGGATGATGTAAAATTCACGGAAATTCAATTGAACACTATTTTTGGTCGTTCACATACTTTGCAAGTGTCGGATTATTTTTCAAAAGGTTTACAACTTTTGGAAAGTAGTATTTTTGACATTATTATTCTGGATCTTACTTTGCCCGATGCGAATGGTTTGGACGGGTTAAAGAAACTTTTAGAACATCATTCCAAATGTCCGATTTTAATTCTTACCGGTTTTGCTGATGAATCGCTTGGCATAGAAGCAGTGCAACTTGGTGCTCAGGATTATTTGATTAAAGGAAAAGCCTCTACGCACAGTATAAAACGTGCCATTAATTATGGGATTGAACGAAGTCGCTTAACGAATCAACTTGCTGAAAACATTAAAAAAGTAGAAGCAGGAAAAGCAAGGCAAGAATTTTTTGCGGCGTTAAGCCACGAAATACGCACACCTTTGAATGGTATTATCGGTTTTACCAATGTACTATTGAAAGAAGAACTTACACTAAATCAAAAAAAATACCTTGAATCAATTAAACAATCAGGTGACATTTTGCAAGTGCTCATAAATGATATTCTTGATTTTTTAAAAATTGAATCTGATAAAATAAATATTGAAATTATAGAATTAAAATTAGCTGAGTTAATCAATTCGGTACTTGGTAGTTTTGAAATTCGATTGAAAGAAAAAGAACTTGTATTAAACAAAAGCTATGATGAGCAGATACCTTTTATATTAAGTGGAGACCCAGTTCGAATCTCTCAAATATTATTTAATCTAATTGGCAATTCAATAAAATTTACTCCTAATGGCGGACAAATAAATGTAAGCATCGGCTTGCAATTATATGACGAAGAAAAAGCAAACATTGAAATTATTGTTTCCGATACAGGCATTGGAGTTCCTCCAGAAAAATTAGAAAGCATCTTTGAACCGTTTGTTCAAAGCAGTAGCGATACTACTCGCAATTACGGAGGAACAGGATTAGGTTTAAGCATTGTGAAACGATTAGTGAACATGATGGACGGAACTATTTCTGTAAAAAGTAAATTGAAAGAAGGCACCACTTTTACAATTATTTTGCCGCTAAAGAAAACTACCGCTACTGAGATTTCTAAAAAAGTGGAATCAACAATATCCGCAGATGAACCTAAGCGAATAGGAAAACTGAAAGTATTGTTGGCAGAAGACAGTAAACTCAATCAGCTTTTAGTAAAAATAATTTTAGATGGTTTTGGTTTTGAAACGGATATCGCTGATAACGGAAAAATTGTAATTCAACTTTTAGCGGAAAATAATTATGATATAATCTTAATGGATTTGCAAATGCCAGAAATGGACGGCTACCAAACCACACAATACATTCGATCAGAAATGAAGTCTACCAAATCTACTATTCCAATTATCGCATTAACTGCTAATATATCTGAAATTGATATGGATAAATGTAAAACGATTGGAATGGATGATTATATCTCAAAACCATTTAATGAAGTTGATTTACTGAATAAAATTTCAGGCTTAGTAAAGAAATTCAAAAAGTAACAGTCGGTTTTCTTTTTAATTACTCTTAATTAATTGACAAGGTTTTTTTTCTTAAGAAACCATGCAGAGGATCGTCAAAAAAGAATTGAAACGGAATGAATCAAAACCGTCGAAAAAATAATTCATGCAATAAATGTGTCAAAAAAAACTGAACATCCTTAAACTTGCCTGCAAGAATTATAATGAGTAAGCTATTTTAAAGCGACGAAGGAGACTCTACAATAAAAAAGTGTGAACTATGTAACTTGTTTCATAATTATATAAAATTTAATCAACCTCAGTATATTAATTTTGTTGGTAGTTCAAGTAATGAGAGTATTGTATTAAAACTGATTCTACTATGAAAACCAACAGACGTTCAAAAAAACTTACTGCTTCATTAAATGCTCAATTGACAAGGGGGCACATGCTTCGCAAATTACTCACAAAAGTATTAATAAAGAAAAAGTAAAAAACTTCTGCTAATTTTTTACAACAATTTTATTTATTCTTACTATTTTACTTCAACACAATATATGACAGGATTAAAAAGGACATTGGGTCTTGGTGAATGCATTTTTTTTGGAGTAGGTTCTATTTTAGGCGCAGGCATTTATACCTTAATAGGCAAGGTTGCTGGCTTGGCAGGCAATTTTATTTGGCTTGCATTTTTGATTGCTTTTATTGCTGCATTGTTTACAGCATTCTCGTATGCCGAATTAAGTGCGGCATATCCAAAATCAGGAGGAGAATTTGTATATGCAACAAAAGCATTCGGAAAAAAAACGGGAATATTTTTGGGAATAATAATTTCTCTCAATGGTATTATTAGTGGCGCAACTGTTTCAATTGGCTTTGCTGGTTACTTAGGCGCACTCATTGGAATAAACTTACTTGTAGCTTCACTCGGAATAATTGTCTTAATCTTTTTGATAAATATTTCAGGCATAAAACATTCTTCTACGATGAATATTATTTTCACCATCATCGAAGCCATAGGTTTGCTGTTTGTAATTTATATTGCTTTCCCTTCTATCGGCGATGTTAATTACACAGAACTTTCACCAAAAGGAATTGATGGATTGCTGACGGCTTCCGTAATTGCCTTTTTTGCATACATGGGTTTTGAAGAAATAGTAAAACTGGCCGAAGAAACCAAGAATCCAGAAAAAACGATACCTAAAGCATTATTTATTTCTAGCGCAATTGTTATTGCAGTTTATACGTTGGTTGCAATATGCGCTGTAAGCATAATTCCTTATCAGCAATTAGGAGAATCACAAAGTCCACTTGCAGATATTGCTGATGCAAAATATGGCCATACTGGAATCGTTATAATTTCTGTGATTGCTTTATTTGCTACCTCCAACACAATATTATCCAACATGATTGGAAGTTCAAGGGTTTTATTTGGCATGTCAGAAGAAACCAAACTCTTAAAACTTTTTTCGTATGTTTCCATCAAAAGAAAAACGCCAATTGCAGCTCTTATTTTGATTTTAATTATAACCTGCGGTTTTGCTTTAATAGGCAATATTGAAACCGTTGCGCGCATTGCCACTATTTTTATTTTCATCACATTTATTGTTGTAAATCTTTCCGTAATTGTTTTGAGAGTAAAGGAAAAAAACATGAAACGTCCGTACCGCATTCCTTTAAATATAAAGAACATACCCGTAATAAGTGTTTTAGGAATTATTATGACGCTAATATTACTTGGTTATAATATTTATGGTTTTATTAAACCTTAACTCAAGTGTTGCATTTTTATTTACAGTATTTGTTTCTCTCTATATAGTTTAGACAAAAATAATGACGTAGCTAAATATCGCTTTCATTTTCTTTAAACTCTATCTAAAAGTTTTATTAAACTATCTTTTTATTTTCAAAATTAGTTTAAGAGAATTCTTTTCAAGTATAATTGCTGTTAATGCACTCACTTTACAATTTTTCTTGATTACTTTACAGTATGAATACGTTCGAAGATTTTAAAATCAAAAAACCATTACTAAATGCCATTGCTGATTTAGGTTTTGAAAAGCCTACTCCCGTTCAGCAGGAGTCCTACTCTACTATACTTGGTGGTGCCGATTTTGTTGGAATTGCGCAAACTGGAACAGGAAAAACAATTGCCTACTTACTTCCAATTTTGCAAGATTTGACTTTTTCGGATCAACCAAATCCTAGAGTATTAATTCTTGCTCCAACGCGTGAGCTTGTGATTCAAATTGTAGAGCAAATTGTAAAATTAACGCCCTACATCAATGTTAGAGCGCTTGGAGTTTATGGTGGCTCTGGCAATATAAACTCGCAAAGAAAGGCCATTGTTGCAGGAATAGATATTATTGTTGGTACACCAAGAAGATTGTATGATCTTGCTCTTTCGAAAGTTTTACGACTTCAATCAATTAAAAAATTAGTGATTGATGAAGTTGATATCATGCTTGATTTTGGCTATAAAACACAATTAAAAAACATTTTTGAATACCTACCAACAAAACGTCAAAACATTCTTTTTTCTGCAACCATGACTACTTATGTAGATGAATTAACGGATGGTTTTTTGGTTAATCCTGTAAAAAAAACCATAGCAGTTAGCGGAACACGGTTAGAAAATATTAGTCAAGAATCTTATGCTGTTCCTAACTTTTATACAAAGGCAAATTTATTAAATCATTTATTAAAAGATAAAGAAGAATATAATAAAGTATTAATTTTTGTAGGCACCAAAGTGAATACTGATAGGCTATTTGAACTATTGAAATTTGAAAATGAAATTTCGATAATTCACTCGGGCAAAGAACAAAATATCCGAACTAGAGCTATAGAAAAATTCGAAAATGGAAAGAGCAGAATTCTAATAGCGACTGATGTAATTGCCCGTGGAATAGACATAGAAAAAATTAGTACAGTAATTAGTTTTGATACACCTTTTTATCCTGAAAATTATATTCATAGAATTGGACGAACCGGCAGAGCCAAACAACAAGGAAAATCCATCCTCTTTTATACAGAAAAAGAAACACCATTAAAAGATGCCATTGAACATTTGATGAAATACACAATACCTTTAAATGAATGGCCTGATGAAGTACAAGTATCTACCCAACTAGCACCAGAGGAAAAAGAAAAAGTGTTAGAACCAGTTGAACAAAACCACAAAAAATCAACCACTGAAGGTGGTGCTTCATTTCATGAAAAATCTGCAAAAAACAGTAAAGAAAAAACCGTAAAAAAAAGTTACACGCAAAAAGTAAAAGAGAAATACGGAAAACCAATCCGTCGCGGTGACAAAATTCAAAACATGAAAAAGAAAAACAGGAAGAAATGAGAAAAAAATTAACCGCAGAGTTAAAGGAGTTCTTTCAAAGAGTTGATTATATGAGTAAATGCTCTATGAAACTCTGAGCCTAACTCTGCCAACTCTGTGTTGAAAAAACAAGCTCATATATAACCTACAATTAACAATTACCGCTGGCACAAAGTTCAAATATAGTCAGTATGTCAAATCAACAACGTCAACAAAAAAATAGCACAAAATCCTGACTTGCTGAAACAAAAATGTTTTGTTGACTTTAGTTAAAATCAAATTCATACCTTTAAACAACGTACAAGACTACCAAGTTTTGGCTTGTTCCAATTTCCATATTCGCACTACACAAACTAATAATCTTTAAAGATGGAATTTTACACACTAACAATAAAAACGCCGCAAGGTAAATTAATTTCAATGAGCGATTTTAAAGGAAAAATTGTTTTAATTGTGAACACTGCAACACAATGTGGGCTTACTCCCCAATTCGACGGACTTGAAAAATTACATGAAACGTACAAAGATAAAGGGCTGGTTGTGATTGGAACACCCTGCAATCAATTTGGTGGACAAGAGCCATTATCGAATGAAGTGATGTCAGAAACGTGCCGCATAAATCACGGCGTTACTTTTCAATTAACAGAAAAAATTGAAGTAAATGGTGAAAATACACATCCCCTATTTCGTTTTTTAAAAGGAAAATTGAGTACTTGGCTTGGAAGTAAAATCAAATGGAATTTCACAAAGTTTTTAATTGATCAAAACGGAAAACCAGTAAAACGATTTTCGCCGACAACAAAACCGGAGAAAATTGAAAAATACATTGTTCAATACTTAAAAAATAAATAGAAGAAATTTCTTAGCAACAACTTTAAAACGGACGCAGTTTAATAAAAATAAAATTTATTGAAACACTTATAATCGCTAGAATTTATGAGTGACAAACCAAAAAAACGAGCCTTTATGGTTGATAAGCTTTAATAAAATAATAATATTGCTGCACTTGCGGACCCAACCAATGAAACACTTACACATTAAGCAAATCGATGTTCTTTTTTAAACCATTTGTGGTTCATCAAATTGTTGTATATCAAATTTAATCGAACAATAATAACTATATTAGAACGCTCGCAAAACGTTGTGTCTATTAGCCAACGAGACAATGTCGTGCACCAAGCATGCTAAAAGAAAAATAAAATAAACAACCCTTTTTTCAAAGAAACAAATATTAAATTTTGAAACTATACCCACTTATCAAATTCGTTTTGTGGATAATGAAAAAGAAAATACAATTTACGGTTTCAGAAAATAATTCAAAACAAGTCATTCAAACCTACAATGGCGAATACAGAAATTTAATGTTTTTGCTCCGGGAGAAATTGTATTTGGAAGGTTTTGGTGAATGCGGTGGCGTGGGTAGATGTGCGACTTGCGTAATTAAAATCACTAATCTAACTGGAAATTCAACTATAAAAGAAAGAAATGAACCGACGACACTTTCAAAAATGGGTTATGTAGATGACAACATTCGTCTTTCGTGTCAATTATTTATTACCGACGATTTGAATAACGTAGAAATTGAAATTTTGGGATAAACTCAGGATGCTAAACTTATATTCTAGAAGTCATAAAATCACATTCCAAAAAAGTTTTAAAAATTTAAAACTTTAAGTATAAAGTCTGCCGAAAGTAATTCGTTCATGCACGATTCAAAGAATAGTTATCTTTAATGAATAACCTAAAAAATTCGTGACGATTTTATCACTTTATGAGGAAAAAAATCAATAACTTTATAGGAATGAATAGAAATCATTTATGAAACCAACATTAAAAAACAAAACAAACAAAATATGAAAATATCTCGCAGAAAATTTATGGGCGATTCGCTCAAAGCAACTATAGCCACTACAGTTGGCTCTTCATTGATTTTTGAAACTGCCTCTGCAAAGACTCCGCAAGTTGACCTTGCGCCTTCAAATGCATCTTTAAATTCTTTCACTCCATTTGTGTTTGTACAAATTCCATTACCGTATGAAAAAAATGCGCTGGAGCCTTTTATTGACACAATGACAATGGACATCCACTATACTAAGCATCATGCCGCTTACATAAAAAATGTAAACGAAGCAATTGTTGCTGAAAATATCACTTATCAAACAGAAAAAGAATTTTTTGACAATGCGTCAAAGCTCTCCCCTAAAGCACGCAACAATGCCGGTGGCGCCTGGAATCATAATTTTTTCTGGCAAATAATGAAACCGCATGTCGAAGGAACACCAAACGGAAAAGTGTTAGAGGCAATAGATAATTCGTTTGGTTCAATGCCTAAATTTATTGAACAATTTAATGCCGCAGCAATGGCCAGGTTTGGTTCTGGCTGGGCTTGGTTAATCAAAGATTCTGATGGTAAATTAGTTATCACATCAACACCTAACCAAGACAATCCTCTGATGGATGATGCTGAAATTAAAGGCACTCCACTATTGGGGCTGGATGTTTGGGAACATGCTTATTATTTAAAATATCAAAACCAGCGCAAGGAATATGTTTCAAACTGGTGGAATATTGTGAACTGGGATGAAGTGGCTAAATTGTTGGGATAAAATTTTCATACTAAATAAAACCCATCACACACTATTTACAATCTTTGACTGTCAATTTTATGTCTTAACTTAAGTGATAAGAACAAATCGGTATGTAAATAAATGTCCAGTTTTTGTGTGTAAAAAAAACAATCATTTTGGAAAATTATTCTAATAAAGATGTAAGTTTTGTTTTTCTATTTTTTATTTGAGAAACACTTACAAAGAATTCAAAAAATCGTGCAAATGGTTATTGAACTCATCTGGTTGTTCAAGATTAGAAACATGCCCAGCATTATCTATGACTTTTAAAATAGAGTGTTCAATGTTTTCATTCAAAAATTCAGATTCTTCCAGCGGAGTTACTTTATCTTGTTTACCACAAATAATAACTGTTGGAACATGAATATCATCTAAACTAGAACAGGTTTCTGAACGCTCTGCTAAAGCAATTAATCCAGCTGTAATTATTCTGTCGGAATTTGCGAACACCACACTTCGTAAATTTTCAACTAGATCCTTTTTATTTAACAATGAGTCAGGATGAAAAACATTATTTATAAATTTTTCGTTAAAGTCAGTGGTACCATTAAGTTTAATTTGTTCAATTGCTTCTTTTCGTTTTTCTTTTATTTCAGCAGTATCACCAATGCATTGTGTATCGCATAAAACCAAGGCATCAAAACGTTCAGGAAATCTAGTTATGGCATTTAATGCAATAAAACCACCCATTGAAAGTCCGCAAATAATTGCTTTCTCAATTTTTAATTTATCCATAAAGGCAATTAAATCATCTGCGAACAATGTCATACTCAAAGACGATTTCTCATCAGTTGATTTTCCAAACCCACGAATATCGCAAGCTATAGCTCGATGCGAAGAAATTAAACTATCTAGTTGACCCATCCACATCGATTTATCAAATGGAAAACCATGAAGAAATATTATAGGAACTATTCCTTCACCCACATCATAATATGAAATAGTAGTATTGTTTACTTCAGTTAAAAAATTTTTATACGGACTAGTTATTATCATGTTTATGTTTTTAGTTATTGATGCGATTAATATTCTTAATGTATCGGATTCCTTTAAAGATTACGACTTTTTTTGTTAAAACAAAATTAAATCATTCAATAATCATTAGTCTTATATCAACAAAGAATAGAGTTACAACATTTACTTATTTTTAAATTTACTAGCATTCTATTTTTTTCAGAATTTGTTGCGGATCTTTTTAGACGATTTAAATGTGTGTTTAAAATAAATTTGATTTTTTATCAGACTTTTAATTTAAAAAAAAAAATAAAAACAAATTGAACTGACGTTCGGAATTATTCAAGCAAACAACTCAAAATTAGTATGGGTCTTTTGGTCATATTAATGGATGAATGAATGAATAATGTAATTATTTTGTTTATTTATATAATAACTAAAACAACTTTACTCCGATCTTTGTTTTGTAAACATTATAAGCGGAGATTTGATTTTTGATGATGAAAACCAGCAAATATTTTTAAAAAATAATTCTTCTGGCTATCTTATTTTAACAGAAATTATCTTCAACTAGAATTAATTTACATGAAAAAAATACTTGGATTTGTAGCATTCTCATTGATTCTCTTCGCTTGCAAAAAAGAAGACAAAGATAAAGGCGTGTGCTATTGTGAATTTTTTAGTGAAGACAAACAAGAATACGATTTGACCCATTTATCTAGACAAAATCAACAAGACACTTGTAATACGCATGATTCGAACGCCGCAAATTTTGGCGGGGAATGTGAATTGGAATAAAAAATAATTCCGACAAGTCAAAAACGGCAGTAAGTTTCTCATAGGTCTTGCTGCCGTTGTGCGTTATATCAACTCCTTCAACTTAATCTTTAGAAATTCTTTTAGTTTTATTTACTGATGCTTGTCGGTTGGTTTCAAATTGATATCTTTAATCCAGACGCAGTACTTTATAATTTTAGTCAGAGTCGGTTGACAGTAATAAAAAATGAGTATAAAAACTATTGCAAATCTTATTACCAAAACGACTATTGAATTAATTGAAATTCCGGACGCAAATGAAATTATTTTAAGCAGTCTAAATGAAGTCTTTAAAGTTGAGTATAATTTTTTAGTACGTATTGGTTATCGAACGCTTGCGATTTTATTTCTCTTTGCTCCTTTCACAATTTATTATTATCAATTCAGAGAATTTAATTTAATATCACTTCTTGCTGGGGTTGGACTTTGTTTACTGATACTTGCCATTCTGCATAATGCGAAAAAAAAATACTGGATTCAGTGTATCATATGAAGGAATTACTAGCAGGAATTCCCAGTTACTTTGGCAAGAAGTAATACGTGTCCAGTTGGCAATGATTCATAAACCAGGAGTTAGAACAACTCAGAAGCATATTAGAATTACAAATAAAAAAGGAGCTCATTTAGACTATGATATTACTGAGGTAAATGACTTGAATTCTGACATTCCGAAACTTGTAAAAGCATACTATCAATTGTATTTAAAAACTACTGTTAACAAAAAACCAAAAGGCCTTCTCCGCGTTTCTCAACGGTCTGGAAGTTTTAAAAAGAGCGCCTCAAAAAAAAATATTAAATTAGACAAGTTGAAAAATTTGTTGTGTGGCTTGTGGGTTAATACCAATGTGATTTAGAATTTATGCCAATAATTATAAATCTTACAGTGGTATATGCCGATTGGAAAGAAGTTTGGTGCAATGCAGTGAAACGGAATTGGACCATTACTTATTTCACATCGGTATAATTACAAGTGCATATCTTTATTCAAAGCGCCCAAGCGTCAGCCGCTATAGCAAATTGGCAAACAAGAATATTTTACAACTATTAATTGAATTGGCTTTCAACTGACTTGTTTTCGTATTTTTGAAATATGAATTTAGAAAACGCAAATAGCTCACAATATATAAACTGGATAACTGATTTAAAGTCAAAAATTCAATCGGCACAATTAAAAGCAGCGGTAAGCGTTAACAAAGAGCTTCTAAATCTTTACTGGGAGCTTGGCAAGTCCATTTCATTAAAAATCTCTGAATCAAACTGGGCAGCTTCCGTTGTTGAACAGTTGTCAAAAGACTTAAAAAAAGAGTTCCCAAATCAAAAAGGGTTTTCCAGATCAAACCTGTTTTCGATGAAACAATGGTTTGAGTTATATTCTGCTTCAAATATTGAGATTGAAAAAATCCAACATCTTGTTGGACAAATTCCTTGGGGACATAATTTAGCAATCATTACAAAGTCAGATTCTGTTGAAGAAGCTACATTTTATTGTAACAAAACAATCGAAAATAATTGGTCACGTGCGGTATTAATAAATCAAATTTCTTCAGACTTTTATAATCGACAAGGCAAAGCAATTACAAACTTTAATAATACTTTACCCGAACCTCATTCTGGACTTGCAGTAGTGACCCTTAAAGATCCATATAAACTTGATTTACAAGAGAAAAT
>Ga0105048_10010165_pt1 | contig 14920 bp, 14 predicted proteins | sample MAT05_FD_78382 | JGI IMG/M metagenome (GOLD analysis project Ga0105048, IMG submission 78382) | Freshwater microbial communities from Lake Fryxell liftoff mats and glacier meltwater in Antarctica - MAT-05 | ecosystem: Environmental > Aquatic > Freshwater > Ice > Liftoff microbial mat | place... | reverse complement strand
GAATGACGGCCCCGTTACCATTATCCTGGATAGCTCTTGTTAGCCCGACGCGCCAGCGAGGGAATGTTTTGGTACTGTCCCTCGCTGGCGCGTCGGGCTAACAAGAATCTAGCCCGTTGACGCGAACCAGACGGAAATCTAGTATCTTCACTATTCCCACGTGTTCCGCCCGCCGGAGTATGCCCGTGAATCGCAGGCAATTCGCCGTGATGCTGCTTGCCGCATCCATCCTTGGCCACAGTGGCTGTGGCAAGGACCCCGCCAAGCCGGGCGACCCCGCCACCATCAAGATCGTCTCGAGCTTACCGAGAACCGGCAGCGCCAAGGGGCAAACGGATGCCATCGTCAACGGCATCCGCATGGCATTGGAGGAGGTCGACAATAAAGTCGGTGACTTCAAGCTAGTCTACGAAGACCTCGACGATGCCACCGCCGCTCAGGGGCAATGGACCGCCGAACGCGAAGGTGCCAACGCCGACCAGGCGGTGAAAGACGGGGATACGATGGTTTACATCGGGCCGTACAACTCCGGCGCGGCGAAGACTTCGATTCCGATTTTGAACAAGGGTGGCGTGCTGATGATAAGCCCAGCCGTCACTGGGCCAGGCTTTACGAAGCCAGGCAAGGGCGACCCTGGCGAGCCGGGGGTTTACCAGGCTAACGGCAAGAACTTCACCCGCATCGTTCCGGCAGACGACTTGCAAGGGCCGTTGGGTGCCGTCTGGGCAAAACAACTCGGCGTGAAAAAAGTTGTCGTCCTTGATGACAACGAAACCTACGGCAAGGGCATCGCCACGCTGTTCAAGGAAAAGTGCCTGGAACTCGGCATCAAAGTGATTGGCAAGCAGCAGAGCATCGACACCAGCCAGCCGAACTTCCGCAATCTCATGACGCAGATCGCGGCTGGCGAAAAGCCCGATCTCATCTACTTTGGCGGCACCTCGCAAACCAAAGCACCGAACATCGCCAAGGAAATCCTCGCCGCCGGGCTGACCGACGTAAAGATGATGGTGCCGGATGGCTGCTTCGAGCAGACCTTCATCCAGCAAACGGGTGCTGACACGTTCAAGACTTTACAGTGTTACTTCACCTTCGGTGGTGGCCCAATCGAGAAGGCCAGCGGTAAAGCCAAGGCCTTCTTCGAGAAGTACGAAACGAAGTACAAGCACAAGCCGGACGGCTACGCCATCTACGGTTACGAAGCCGGGAAGGTGGCGATTGAGGCCATCAAGAAAGCGGGCAAGAAGGATCGCAAGGCCATCCGCGATGCCTGCTTTGCCATCCGCGATTTTGACGGGGCACTGGGCAAGTGGTCGTTCGACGAAAACGGCGACACGACCGCCCGCACCATGTGGGGCTACCGCGTCAAAGATGGTAACTTTGAAGCCGTCTCCCAACTCGACGAGTTCGAGAAGTAAGCGAAACTCACGTATTGGCGAGCGGCCTGCGTAAGCGGGCCGATTCTCTATGTCACAAACCAGAATCAGCCCGCTGACACGGGCCGCTCGCCAATACTGCAGAGCGCACAGGATTGTGCATCTGTAATCTTCGAGGTGCCTTTGTGCCCGTTGCCTTGTTCGCAGAGTCTGCCAACATCTATTCCCAGTCACTCGTCAATGGGCTGACCGCCGGTAGCCTCATCGCGCTCATCGCCCTCGGTTACACGATGGTCTACGGTATCGTCGAACTGATTAACTTCGCCCACGGCGATGTCTTCATGCTCGGCACCTTCTTCGCCTTCACTGTGCTTGTACCGCTTGGTTTGACTGGTTCCGCGACCTCTTCTGCCAGCGGTGGGACAATCCTGTTGGGCCTCGTGTTGATGTTCCTGCTGACACCGATTTTCTGCGCCGGTTTGAATTGGGGCATCGACCGCGCCGTTTACAAGCCGCTCCGCCGCGCACCCAAGCTGGCTCCGCTGGTCTCCGCCATTGGAGTTTCCTTCTGCCTCATGAACCTCGGCATGTTCTGGAACGGCGTGATGCCTGAGGACGGCAGGAAAGTGCCATCCGCTAGCGGACGCAACTTCCCGGCGCTGTTGGATACGCCATCCACTGTCGACAACCTTGTCGATTGGGGCGTGAGCGACAGCAAGGGGAATGTCCTGGAAGGCTCGATCGCCAAAGGCATCCTCGGCGATGCGGGTGGCCTGCGATTCACTGTGAAAGACTTGCTTGTGGTGCTGGTGACCCTGCCGCTGATGGTCGCGTTGACATTGTTCGTCAGGCGCTCGCGGCTCGGCAAGGCGATGCGGGCCACTGCTCAGAACCCGATCGCTGCCCAGCTCATGGGCATCAATGTCGACCGGGTCATCGGCCTGACGTTCATCCTCGGCGGGGCACTCGCTGGCTTTGGTAGCGTGGTCGCCGCTCTCACGCTTTATAACACCATCGATTACCAACTCGGTTACCAGCAGGGTTTGTATGCGTTCACTGCCGCCGTACTTGGCGGCATTGGCAACATTCCGGGTGCCGTGCTTGGTGCCCTCGTGATTGGCTTTGTGCAGTCGTATGGCAGCGTGCTGATCGGTGAGAAGTGGACGAGTGCGCTGGTATTCGTGATCCTCATCGTGATGCTGGTCTTCCGGCCGACTGGGCTACTCGGCTCCCGAACGCGGGAGAAAGTATGAAGCTGCTTGGTCGCTTTCCGTGGGATTTGACCGCACTTGGACTGTGTGCCGTATTGCCGCTGATTCCTGGGCTGTTTGATGGTCTGGATAGCGAGTTGAAAATACCGGTTGGCAGCGAGTTCACCACGTTGTTCATCATGGCTGTGCTGGGGCTGGGGCTGCATGTCGTGGTCGGCTACACAGGGTTATTGCAACTCGGCGTGGCCGCGTTCTTCGGCATCGGTGCGTATACCACCGGCATCCTGACGGTGCCATCATATCCGTTCCAAATTGGCTTCCCGGCGGCACTCTTCGCGGCCACTACCACCGCCGCTGGTGTGGGATTGTTATTAGGCGCTCCAACGTTGCGTCTGCGTGGCGATTACCTCGCACTCGTGACACTCGGCTTCGGCGAGGTGGTTCGCTTCGGCATCAAGAATCTGGAAGAGATCACGAACGGCACCAAGGGGCTGAACCCTATACCACCGCCATCGATTCCCGGCCTCGGTGGCGATTGGGCGACCGACTTCCGCTACTTCTATTACCTCTGCCTGGCGATCTTGTTTGTGGTACTCGTCGTCCTCCGCAATCTCGAGCGATCGCGCATTGGTCGAGCGTGGGTAGCCCTGCGGGAAGACGAACTCGCCGCCACTTGCATGGGCTTGAATACCAACCGATTGAAGCTCACGGCGTTCGCGCTGGGTGCTGGCATCGCGGGGATGGCTGGCTGCCTGTACGCCACCAAACTCGGTAACACTGCAGGCCCGGAAGCCTTCGGCTTCAACCGCTCCATTACTATCCTTTGCTGCCTGATTCTGGGCGGGCTTGGCAATCGCTCCGGCGTCCTGCTCGGCGTGCTGCTGGTGGTCGGCTTCGACAACATCCTCGCGCCGGTGCTGGACAAGTACATACAAGCCGGTCGTGGCACCAACACCGAAGTGATCGACTACCAGACGTTCACATTCTGGAAGCTGATGATCTTCGGGCTGGCGCTGATTCTGATCATGCGCTTCCGCCCCGAAGGGTTATTACCTTCAACCCGCATGAAGCATGAATTGCACCCGGAAGAACTCGCGCCGGAATTAAACGCCAAGGAGGGTGAGTGATCGTGCCGCTGCTCCAACTCCACAAACTGACCATGCGCTTCGGCGGCATCACCGCCGTCAATAGCGTCGACCTGTCGGTGGAACCGGGGCAAATCTTTTCGGTCATCGGGCCGAACGGCGCAGGCAAAACGACCGTCTTCAACGCGGTGACGGGCATCTACCAGCCGACCGACGGACAAATCCTGTTCGATGGCCATTCACCACTGCGACCGTTCACTCTCGGCGTCATCCTCACTTGCTTGCTGGCGGGGTTCCTGGTCGCCCTACTGGCATTCTTTTCATCGGTGGGTATCGAAGGGCTTTGGTATGCGACCGTGAAACGCCCGACTGCCGGCGGCATTGTGCCCTTGCGAACATCGGCTGTCGTGACCGCTGCAGTTGCATATGTGAACGGCGAACCGGCAACCGAGAAGCAGCGTCGTAGCAGCCTCTGGCGTGTGACCACTGCGGATGGCGCGACCGAACTCGCCGTGGTGCGGACGGAAGAAGAAGCGAAAAGCTTACAGGAACACTTCGCCCGTGCGCTGCTTGGCAAAGCAGTCAGCAATTCACCTGAAGTGATCGAACAGGCCGCAACACTTGCAACCCTCCGCTCCAAGACCGCTCGAGAACAGCGAATCTTGCTGATACTCACCGTCATTGGCTATATCATTGGAGCAGGTGGCGCATTCGTCATGTGGCGGCGGTCGCGGCGGGCCGCGGACTTCCTGGTGCTACAGGGCATCGCCCGCACTTTCCAAAACATCCGCCTGTTCCAGAACATGAGCGTGCTGGAAAATGTGTTGATCGGCCGCCATCAGCGGTCGTCTGGTAACTGGCTGCTCGCTATCATTCGCTGGCCGGGTTTTGTTCGCCGTGAGAAGCAGTGCGAATCCAAAGCTATCGAGTTACTGAAGTTCGTGGGGCTAACGGGCCGCTCGGGCAACCTCGCCAAGAACCTTCCTTACGGCGACCAGCGCCGTCTCGAAATCGCCCGGGCACTCGCCACCGAACCCAAATTGTTGCTGCTCGATGAACCCGCAGCCGGTATGAACCCAAGTGAAACCGCCGACCTCATGACGCTGATCCGCCGCATCCGCGACACCGGCATCACGGTGTTACTCATCGAACACCACATGAATCTGGTCATGGGCATCTCGGACCGCGTCGCCGTGCTCGATTACGGCGTGAAGATCGCCGAGGGATCGCCCGCCGAAGTGAGCCGTGACCCGCGTGTGATCGAAGCCTACCTCGGCAAGGAAGAAGTAAGCTGATTCACACTCGCATTTATCAGATACTTTACTATATATACTGGGCTGACTCCCGTACCGTCGACGCGAGGTTAAAGATGTTACGTTATGCACTGGTGTTTCTTATCGTGGCGATCATCGCCGCCGTCTTCGGCTTTGGCGGCATCGCGGATGAGGCCGCTTGGATCGCGAAGATCTTGTTCTTTGTCTTCCTGGTGTTGTTCATCGTGTCGCTCATCACTGGCCGCCGAGGATCAGGTGGTGGTTGAGTTGCAATAGGATTCACAATACATCTGGCGTGTATACATGCCCCCATTACTGTCCGTCGACAAACTGCGGGCCGGTTATGGCCCCATTGATGCCTTGCACGATATCTCCCTTACGGTGGAACCGGGTGAGATTGTCGCGCTTATCGGTGCCAACGGCGCAGGCAAGACGACCACGCTGATGTCGATCTCCGGCGTCCTGACTGCGCGTGCCGGCAAGATCGTTTTCGATGGCCAGGATTTGGCCCGCACTCCTGCACACCAGATCGTGAAACTCGGTCTCGCCCAATCGCCAGAAGGCCGCAAGATTTTCCCGCGGCTCTCGGTGCTGGAAAACCTCCAAATGGGTGCGTTTACCCGACACGACAAGGATGGCATCGCCACCGATATCGAGAAAGCGTTCGTCATGTTTCCGATTCTTCGGGAACGAAAAGGGCAGGCCGGCGGCCTGCTTTCCGGTGGCCAGCAACAGATGCTCGCCATCGCCCGGGCGCTGATGGCACGGCCGAAGTTACTGCTACTCGATGAGCCTTCGCTCGGTCTCGCGCCGCAGATTGTGGTGCAGATTTTCGACGTCATCCGCGATTTGAATAAACAAGGCATGTCCGTATTGCTTGTCGAGCAGAATGCCCGCATGGCCCTACGGGTGGCCCACCGAGGCTATGTGTTGGAAACCGGTCGTATCACCTTCGGGGATAAAGCTTCCGTGTTGCTCAACGATCCGCGTATCCGTGCCGCCTACCTCGGAGAGTGAGCGGATGAAAGTGATCGGCGTCGAAACTGATTTACTTCGTGTGCCGTTGCCACGTCAGGTTTCCATGCCAGCGGCGCAGGACGCCCGCCCGGCCACGCACGTCGATGTGGTCATCGTTCGCCTGCTGACAGACGGCCCGCACACGGGCCTCGGTTTCACATATAGTTTCGGCGGCGGGGTTGCACTCCGCTCCATCATCGACACTGTCATCGCGCCGATCATCGTGGGGCACGATCCGCTCGCCACCGAGTGGCTGTTCCTGAAAGCGTGGGCCGAACTCGAAGGAGTTGGCTTCGCAGGACTCGCGGCGCGTGCTTATGCCGCCGTCGATTTCGCACTCTGGGATGTGAAGGGTAAAGTTGCCAACATGCCAGTTGCACGCGTGCTCGGCGGTTACCGCGCGCGGTTAAAGGCGATCGTTTCCGACACGGCAACACCTGCGCTGGGTGCCAAGCAAGCGGTGAAAGAAACGAAGTTGGCGCTCACCGCTGGAGCCGCAGGCGTGCAGGTCGAAGTGGGCACTGTTGACCCGGAACTGGACGAGGAACGCCTGAAACAGCTACGGGAAGGTGTGCCCGATGGTGCGTGGTTTGAAATCTCCGCGGGTGGCCGGTACGACTTTTCCACGGCCGCGTGGATGGGGCAAATCGGCGAACAAGACTTTGGCATCGACAGCTTCTGCGATCCACTGCGGCTCGACGATCTCGACAACCTCGGCCGTCTGATTGACCGCCTGGAAGTGGGCATCTCCGTCGGCGCATCCGCCGACCGCCCCGCGGATCATCTGCGCATCATCGACCGCGGTGGCATCTCGGCCATTCGTATCGATCCGCTGCGCCTTGGCGGCATCACACCCGCACGCAAAATCACGCTCGTCGCGGAGTTGAAGCAGATCGCTATCTACCCTGCGCGATTGCCGGAAATCGGCGTCCACCTCTGTGGAAGCGCCGTGTACGGCCGCATGTGCGAATACGTCGACTGGTTCGCGGAGCTATTCGCAGGCGGGCCGCGCTTCGAAAACGGCCAACTAGTCGTGCCAACCGGACCAGGACTTGGAATTTCAGTTTGCGATGATGTCGCCGCTAAGTGGCGAGTGTGATTTGTCTTGGTAGGTCCCGCGAGCCGAGCGGGACTCGCCGCTTTATTACCACCTTGTCCCGCTCGGCTCGCGGGACATACCAAGAGATACCCATGGCCAGCGATCCAGAAACACGCGTTCTTGAACTACACCTCACCTTGCCACCAGCGCCGAAGCCGGTTGCGGTTTACAAGCCAGCGGTGAAGCACGGAAACCTGCTCTTCGTCTCGGGGCATGGGCCGTTGAAGGCAGACAAGACGCTCATCCTTGGCACTGTTGGCAAGGATTTAACGCTCGAGCAAGGCCAGGAAGCTGCTCGACAGGTCGGCCTCGCGGTACTTGCAACCGTGAAAGATACGCTCGGCTCGCTGAATAAAGTCAAACGACTCATCAAGACGCTGGGCTGGGTGAACTGCTCGACTGAATTTGTCGATCAACCGAAAGTGATGAACGGCTTCTCGGAACTGATGCGCGATGTGTTTGGCGAAGACAAGGGCATAGGTGCCCGGAGTGCTGTCTCGGCGCACACGCTTCCAGGTGGCATCGCCGTCGAAGTCGAGTGCATCTTCGAGGTGGAGTGATTTTGCTGGTTTTGGCGAGCGGCGCGGCGTAAGCCCGCCGTGTGAACCAAATAAAAACACGGCGGGCTTACGCCGCGCCGCTCGCCAAATCTAAATGTTATTCCCCAACAATCAGCCGCGCCACTTCGGCCATGGGCATCGCGTCAGTCACATAGGCAGCGGCACCCGCGAACAGTGCGAAGCGTTCCTGTTCTTCATCCGCTGGGCCAATCAGCACGACTCGCACATCCGGTTGTGCGGCAACCAATTTGGCGCAGGTCAAGAAGCCGCTTTCGCAACGTCCGCCGACGGGCAATACAACCGCCTGGGCTCGGTTCGCCAACTTGCGGGCGTTCGCGCCATCCTCGGCGATTTTCACGCACCAGCCAAGCTGCCGGAAATAATCGTCGAGTGCAACTGCCTTTTCGCCCAGATGCCTCACAATCACCAACCTGGGGGCCTTCATGCGCATACCTTCCTGATCTCGATACCGCTGGCCATCACTCATGGTCAATCCGTTACAAGTCAGCATTGCTTTCTCCCAAAAGTCCTGATTCACGCCACACAGACACGCCCAAGTTACAGGATGTTCGCTCGCCGGTGTCGAAACTTGCGCCAGAACACGAAAATCACATCCGTTCTTCATGTTCGGAAACGACATTTCGCAGTCGATTTCTCGCTATGCTTTTCGCTTGTCCTGGCCAGAAGTACTGGCTAGAACCGCACTTCCGTCCGATTTCGCGAGTGCAACCCAGGTGTGAAGAGTTTGACTCCTTATCTGGGCATATACAAAGTCGGTTGACCAGACCTAACATGATCATTGGCAGCGGACAGCCGCCCACGATACGCTCTCTCCGAGGATTTCCGTCATGTCGAAGGCACGAATCTCGATCGGTACCTGGGCCTACATCTTCAACCAGACCGAACCGACCAACGATTTCCATGTGATTTTGCACAAGCTGCAAGATCTGGGCTACGACGGCGTGGAACTCGGCAGCTTCGGCCCGCACCCCAGCCCCGCGTCGCACCCCACCAAGGCGAGCCGCCAGAAACTGAAGAAAGAGATCGCCGACCACGGGCTGGCACTTTCCGGCATCGCCGTCGATCTGTGGGCGTTCAAGACGCCGGGCACGTCCATCATGGACGAGATTCCCGCCGCGTATATCACCGCGTTCCTCGGCTGGTGCGTATTCGCTTCGGAATTGGACGCGAAAACCATCCGCGTCGATACTGTCGTTTCTCCCAATTACTTCGAGGAAGATGTCGTAGGGAAGAAACTTGGCACCGCGAAGGGGCTGGAGCGCTTCGTCAACGTCTGGGATAAATGCAGCAAGATCGCGGCGGATTACGGCCTGAACGTCTGCTGGGAATTCGAGCCAGGTTTCGTGTTCAACAAGCCATCGGAAATTATTGCACTGGTCGACGCCGTGCGGGCCAAAGGGAACCCGAACTTCGGCGTGCTCTACGATACTTGCCATGCCCACATGTGCGCGGCGATTGGTGCCAACCACGTTGGAACCAAGGAAATCCTACCCGGTGGAGCACTGGAACTGCTCGAAAAGCTGACTGGCAAGATCACCCACGTCCACCTGATCGACAGCGATGGCAGCTTGAACGAACACAATACGAGCACGCACAACCCCTTCGGCACGGGTCACTTGAACTTCGACCAGCTCGCACCAGCTCTTCAGAAAGCGGGCGTGCCCAATAACTGGTGGTGCGTCGACCTCTGCTTCTGGCCGGACGCCTGGGCCGTCACCGCCGATAGCAAGAAGTATCTGGACAAGCTCCGCGCCAAGTACGCCGCCGCGTAAAGTTTGTTATCCTGTAGCTGTTTCAACTCGGGGTGATACATGGTTGTCAAGGCACCGTCGCTATTAGACATAAAAAGCATAGCCGACCTGCACGAGCAGCTCGGCTATGTGCCGCTCGATCGCATCCGGCTGTTCCCTAGCCCAGGAACAGCAACAATGGATGATTTGATTCGCACACAAAATGATAGCCTACGTCGATGTGAATTAGTGGATGGCAGCATTGTGGAGAAGGAACCAATGGGGGCAAAGGAAGCTTTATTCGCCATGTATCTTGGTGGACTAATCTCACGATTCGCTGAAGAACATGATCTGGGGGTGGTATTAGGTCCGGACGGCTTGACGAAAATGGATGAAGACCTGGTTCGCATCCCCGATCTTAGTTTTGTCCCGTGGTCGCGGATTCCAAACGAAGAATTTCCAGATGATGCGATTTCCAAGATCATTCCGACACTTACTGTCGAGATAGTTAGTCGGAGCAACAGTGAACAAGAAATTGCGCGTCGACTCAATGACTTCTTCAAGGCAGGGGTGAAATTAGTCTGGGTGATTGACCCCCGTAAACATTTAGCTCGGGTTTATACATCTGAAACACGATATAAAGTGATTGACGAAACCGGCACTTTGGATGGGGGCCGAGTTTTGCCCGGATTTAAGTTGCCGCTCATTAAGATTTTTTCGTCCACTCGTCGCCGACCCATGAATTGATATGCCACCACATCAGGAGGAATCCCAATGGTCACCACCGTAGAAATCGAATCGAACACGCTGGCCGATCTACATGAACGGCTAGGATATGTACCGCTCAATCGTATTCGAATGCACCCACTGATCGGCGAAGCAACCGAAGCCGATCTCTTAGGCCATTTGGCAGGATCCAACAAAAAACTATACGAACTGATCGATGGCACGCTTGTGGAGAAAGCCATTGGTACACGAGAATCCATTCTGGCTGCCTCATTAATAATCCGGATCGGTCAATTCGTTGAGGAACACGATCTCGGCATGCTTTCCGGGGCGGATGGGCCTTTTCGAATGTTGAATGGTAACGTCCGATATCCCGATGTCAGTTTCATTCCCTGGAGTGCGTTTTCCGATCGCGAAATTCCTGAAGAGGCGATCTGGTCTATCGTGCCAGCTCTGGCCATCGAAGTACTAAGCGAGTCGAACACAGAAAAAGAAATTGACCGCAAGATTGGAGAACTCTTTGATTTGGGTTGTGAACTCTGTTGGGTTATCGACCCATTTACTCAAACTGCTAAAGTGTATCCAGGTGACATGGAGTATGAGTCAATCGATATGAATGGCACGTTAGATGGTAGCACGGTATTGCCCGGCTTTCGATTGTCACTCGCTACAATCTTCACGAAGTTCCGCAAATTCAAGAAACCTTCCTGATTTTGTTAGCCCGACGCGCAAGCGAGGGAGTCTGACGCTGGCTTCCCTCGCTTGCGCGTCGGGCTAACAAAAGGGTGGTGGATGCATGCATAATCCTTACTCTCCCAGGTTCTATTCATGGCCAAGAAACCCTTTCGCATCGGCATGGTCGGCTACGGCTTCATGGGCCGTGCCCACTCGAACGCCTACCGTCAGGTCGGGCAGTTCTTCCCGTCCGACCATCAGGTCGTGTTGAAGGCGGCGTGTGCCCGCAACAAGGACGCCATCCAGGCGTTCGCCGACCAGTGGGGCTACGAGTCGATCGAGACCGACTGGCGCAAGCTGATCGAGCGTCCGGATATCGACGCCATCGATATCTGCACGCCGAATAACCTGCACGCCGAGATTGCCATTGCCGCAGCGGCGAACAAGAAGGCGATCCTGTGCGAGAAACCGCTGGCGATGAATGCAGAGGAAGGGAAGAAGATGGTTGCCGCCGTCGAGGCGGCGAAGGTGCCGAACATCGTCTGGTATAACTATCGCCGTGTTCCGGCAGTGTCGCTCGCCAAGAAGCTCATCGACGAGGGCCGACTCGGCAAGATCTTCCACTACCGCGCCAAGTTCCTGCAAGACTGGACTATCTCGCCGGACCTGCCACAGGGCGGCAACGGCCTCTGGCGGCTCGACGCAGCCGTCGCTGGCTCAGGCGTTTCCGGCGACCTGCTCGCCCACTGCATTGACACCGCCATCTGGCTGAACGGCCGCATCAGCAACATCTCGGCAATGACCGAGACTTTCATCAAGGAACGCAAGCACACGCTGACGGGGCAGGTCGAGAAGGTTGCAATCGACGATGCCTGTATCTTCTTCGGCACCTTCGCTAACGGGTCGCTCGCCAACTTCGAGAGCACCCGCTATGCTCGCGGTCACAAGGCGCAATACACATTCGAGATCAACGGCGAGAAAGCATCACTGGCGTGGGATCTCCACGACTTGCAACGCTTGCAAATGTTCGACTATAAGGATGAAGGGAAGATTCGCGGCTGGAAGTCGATCCACGTGACCGACAATGGCGTGGGCAAGGATGGCAATGCCGAGCATCCGTACATGGACAAGTGGTGGGTACCCGGCCTTTCGGTTGGTTACGATACCAGCTTCACACACCAAGTGGCGGACTTCCTGGCGGGGCTAGATTCGGGTAAGCCAGCAGGGCCGACTTTCCGCGATGCCCTGGATACGCAATTCGTGTTGGATGCGATTCTGGATTCGGCGAAGAGCCATCAATGGGTGAACGTGGGTCAGTCGTAAGGTTTTTATTTAGCCGAGCGCTGTTTGTGGACATCGCTCGGCCAAATGACAGATCAGCGAGCGAAGCCGCCTGAAATCGGCGTGATCGTGATTTGCGTGATCGGATTGTACTGAGCACCCGTGAGCGGGTTGGTGTAAGTACCAGTAATCGGATTCAGAGTGAAGATGCCACCATTGCGAATAAACGTTTCCGAGCGGGCATCGTAAAAGCTATTCGTGTTCGGATCGATGGCCGTCCACGCCGAGATGGGAATGTAGTTGCTGTTATCCTGGGTTATTACTGTCGCTGGCGTCCAACTTGGTCCGATCATCGATGGCGGTGTCAGTCCACCCCAAGGATTGATGGTAGCTGGGAACACCAGCGCCGGGTGGAATTTGGCAGGGGTAACGATTGGCTTGATAAGTGCGGGCGTTGGCGGCAAACCTGGGCCGCGCACTATTTGATTCGCGAATGGATTCGCCTGGAATGGGTTGGCCAGAGGATTGAATTGATTCGGCAATGGATTCACGTTCATATTAAACGGATTGGCAACAGGATTGAAAGGGTTTGCCAGCGGGTTGAATTGATTTGCCAGCGGATTCACATTCATGTTAAACGGGTTTATTAGCGGATTGAATTGATTGGCGAGGGGGTTGAATTGGTTAGCCAGAGGGTTGATATACGGGTTTGCATAGGGATTGTAGGCTTGGTTCAGGTACTGGTTTCGTATGTACGGGTTCACATTGAACGTATTTTGATTGAGATACATTCGTGGGTCAGCTATCTGCACCACAGGCTTGCCAGTCACAACCGGCACAGGGCGGATGAGCGGCGGCTGAGGTTGAGCCTTGGGCTGTTCCTTCGGCTGCGGTTGAGCCTTGGGCTGTTCCTTCGGCTGCGGTTGAGCCTTGGGCTGTTCCTTCGGTTGAGGAGGCCGAATGGCCTTCGGCGGTTCGGCAGCACTCACTGTGCTGAGTACCAGGACACAATTAGCCAGTATGAATAAACGTAGGTTCATGGTACGCTCGCATCTGATGAGTTCGGGGCAAATGCAACATTGTAAATGATAAAGCAAACTCACACGACGCGAAAGTGCGATGTGTGAATTAGTGATCGAATTCACCCTTCCTTCCTCGGTCGTTGTCGTTTCACGATCTTCTGCACGGAGGTACCCTGGTTGGGTTTGGCGGCTTCAATGACGGCGGCGGCCACCTGCTGGCGGCGTTCGTTCTCCGCCGCGATATCAAGAAAGCGCTGCTGGCTACGCACTAACGGCTCGCCCTTTTTCGGGTGGACGCGAATGTAGCTGCCATCCGCCTGGAGTTCGCGAGCCTTCACGTTGTCCGCCAGGGAGATGGCCAGGATTTCGTCGATCATGCGCGCCTTCAGATCCGGCTGCTCAATGGGGAATACGACCTCTACGCGGCGGCTCAAGTTGCGGTCCATCCAGTCGGCACTGCCAATGTAGACTTCCGGATCGCCCGCGTTTTCGAAGTAGAAGATGCGGCTATGTTCGAGAAAGCGATCGACTACGGAGGTCACGCGGATGGTCTCGCTGACACCAGGTATGCCGGGACGAAGGGCACAAATGCCACGGCAAACGATGTCGATGCGAACGCCGTCCTGGCTGGCCTTGTAAAGCGCCTTCACGATCGCCGGTTCCAGGACGCCGTTGATCTTGGCGATGATTCGCGCTTTATTGCCAGCACGCTGGTTGACGGCTTCACGCTCGATGCGTTCGAGCATGAAGTTTTGCATGCGACTCGGCGCGACGATGAGCTTGCGATATTGCGGTAGTTCCGCATAACCCGTCAGGTGATTGAACAGCAGCGTCACATCATCTGCGTAGGCGGGGTTGCAAGTAAACAGACCAAGGTCGGTGTAGATGCGGGCCGTCTGCGGGTTGTAGTTACCCGTCCCCAGGTGGACATAGCGGCGAATGGTGCTGTCTTCATCGCGGCGAACGACCAACGCCACCTTGCAGTGCGTCTTCAATCCGACGAAGCCGAATACGACGTGGACGCCGGCCTTTTCCAGCTCCTTGGCCCAGAGGATGTTTCGTTCCTCGTCGAGGCGAGCTTTCAACTCGATGACGGCGGTGACTTGCTTGCCACGATCTGCGGCGCGCTGCAGTGCGCGCACCACCGGGCTGTCGGAACTGGTGCGGTAAAGTGTCTGCTTAATGGCCAACACGCGGTCGTCATCCGCAGCGGTTTCGATGAACTCAACGACATGCTTGAACGATTCATAGGGATGGTGAACGAGAATATCTTTGGCGCGAATGGCGGCCCAGGGGTTGATCGCACTCAGAAATTCGCGTGCCGCGACTGGTACGCAAGGAGGGTCACGCAGCTCGGCGAAACCAGGCAAGGCGTGAATCTGGAACAGCCCGGTGGGGTCGAGCATGCCTGGAATCTGGGTGACGTCGTTGGCCAGTAAATCGAGCGATGCGATCAGGAATTGCTCGACTTCGGGTGGGCCGTCCGCCTCGATTTCCAATCGTACTGCGTGGCCGCGTCGACGCTGTTTGACGTTTTCTTCGATCGCCCGCATCAGATCGTCGACTTCGTCATCCAGTTCAAACTCGCTATCGCGGGTAACCCGAAACACTACGGAATGCTGGATAACCATGCCCGGAAACAGCTCGGACATGTTCAGCCGAATGACGGTTTCCAGCGTGGTGACGGCAACCTGACAGCGCCCATCCGCCGGTAAGGACACCAACCGCTGGAGGACGCTCGGCACCTGCACAACGGCGAAGAGCGGATCGTCATCGCCGGGGCGGCGCAACATCACCGCCAGGTTCAACGATTTATTCGCGAGGTGCGGAAACGGGTGGGCCG
>Ga0105048_10010162_pt1 | contig 14920 bp, 12 predicted proteins | sample MAT05_FD_78382 | JGI IMG/M metagenome (GOLD analysis project Ga0105048, IMG submission 78382) | Freshwater microbial communities from Lake Fryxell liftoff mats and glacier meltwater in Antarctica - MAT-05 | ecosystem: Environmental > Aquatic > Freshwater > Ice > Liftoff microbial mat | place... | reverse complement strand
TCCCCCTGGTAAGTAAAAGGTCTCCATATTCTGTAAGATGAAAAGAATCATAATAATCGGAATTGTGAAACGGCAACTGAAATATATTCAAAACACAATATCCTAATTTATTTTTAAAAACAGCGTGGTTTCCTGGATAAATAATGGTATCAAATACCATTGGTAAAATCAAACTATCAGGTTCTATAAGTACACGCTTTTCTGGTTTTTTTGAATTGATAAAAGCAAGTTATTGCTTCTGTGGTATTCTGCATCTTCAATATGGTGATTTGCCGGAATGCGGTAATTTAATGCTGCATAATGGTCAATACTATCCACGATTTTTAATTGGCTGAAGGTTGAGTAAATCATTTTGAATTTCCCTCTAACAAATGCTACAGTTTGGCTTTGTTTAAAGGGGAATAAAATGGAATCATACACATTGGATACAATACTTTCTTCTTTTATATCACACAAACCTATTTTCCCTTTTTTAAAGGAAATTAGTGGCCTTTGCAAACGAACATCTCGTCTGCGCATAAGCAATCTCCACTCATCAAAATCAGGGAAAAAATGAAGACTATCATATTTGTAAGTCATAGCAGTTCCAGAATTTAAATGAAAGAAAGCTTGTTTTTTTCCATTCGAAATTATTGCAATGCTATCCCTGTAGCGGATAAATGTAGCCTTTTTAATCCTTGTTATTTTTTTTGAATCGGTCTCGTATGAAACTAGTTTTTTGTGTATTTCAGCCAAGAAATAGGGCAATTCCGTGTTGCTAAAAATTGATGTAAATGAATCTTATAAAAGCAAAAATATTGCTACATCAAATAAAAACAAAAGACCATTTTTGCGCTATAAAATATATTTTTCCTGCATGCTAAATCTACCAGAATCATAATCTAAATTCAATATCAATTTCCAATGCATATCGCAAATGGTATATTTTTTAGCAGGGGTATAAATGAGCCGGATACTATGGGAATAGAGCCCGTTCAGAATTGATATCTCTGGCGTGATGCGGTTTCCCAAGGTATCTATGACATAAACAAAATCATTATTCTTCCTACACATGAAAAAATTCTGATTGTAGAAAATATTTGTATACTCCACCGGAATAATAACAGAATCTGTTTGGCTAAGCATTACTCCCTTTTTATGGGGAGGCGAATTGTCATAAGCGATTTTAAATTGATTGTGCTGGCCACAAAACTCATATCTATACCTGCTAATTTTAGCAGCTTTGTGAATGATACCGCTTGTTCCATCGGCAATACTGTTATCGCTAATATACCGAAATTCAGTTTTCCAATCGTTTTTTTCAGCTATTTGTTTTTTGATTGCTTTAGGTTTCTTTGTATGAAATTCTGCCAGTTTTTCTCTCTATTCATTTTTGAGAGCATCAAAAATTCCCGTTTATTTTCCTTGTTTTAAATGCACCAAAGCTTCAGAATCATTTAGCAGCATAGTTATATTATCGTAACTACAAGGAAAGATCTCTGTTGTTTGCTCTGTCACTTGTTCTCCATCTTGTCTCTCAAATTTACAGAGCCCCCAATATTTTTCATAACGCACCGGAATAAGCCAAAAATCAGCCACATATGGCATTCCGAAATTCTGTGGCCTAGCAACCTCCTGATAAATTGGGTACATTATTCGACCTTGACTTAAAGAATAGTAACCAACCAAACCATCGCTATAAATCTGAAACATATCACTATCGGCGCAGCGTTGGTCAAAGCTATCTAAATTGGGTTCAAGCCCACAGTTAAAGGATTCTAATTGGGCCTTCAATTTGTTACCCATTGCACAACCGATTAGAAAGATTAATAAAAACAGCAGTTGGTATTGATTCTTAAAACCATTCATCCTTCAAATTTCTGGTATATTAAATTTCCAGAATGAGCAAAGATAGAATATACCAGGGTATCCAAATATTTTCCTTCAAAATAACAATCTTCTTTGAAATGGGCTTCTTTTACAAATCCATTTTTTAAAAGTGTTTTTTGCGAGGCAATATTTTCCAACCCCACACATCCTGCAACCGAATGAAAATGCAATGTTTGAAATCCATAGTTCAACACAGTTTGTATGGCTTCACTCATATATGCTTTTTGCCAATAACCAGGGTGTAAAAGGTAGCCAATTTCTGCCCTAGCATTGGTTTTGTCTATCTGCCAAAAACCAATCGTTCCTATTAGTTTAGAGTTCCCTTTTTCTGAAATGCCCCAGGTAATGCCTTCGTTTTTATGGATGGCAGCTATAATAATTTGCAGCAAAGTATTTGCGTCATCCATTGTTTTTGCCAATGGCCTGGCAATGTGTTGCATAATTTGTGGGTTTGATCGCATGGCAAACAATTCGGGTAAATCTTGTTCGGTTATTTCGCGTAAAATGAGTCGTTGGGTTTGAAGTATTGGAAAAGGTAAAAAATCTAATTTTAACATTTATGCTTTCGTTTTTACGAATTTGTTTAAAACTGATTTTAGAATAAAAAAACCAACAATTTCTGCAATAAGTACCATTGCGAAAAACAAATTGTCTGGATTGTATCTGCCACTCAACCAAAAATAAAATATGGCCATGGAAGCGCATATTCCACCTATAAGTGCAATGCCCCATTTGGAATAAACCACCGCTGTATAAATAGCATGGGACATTTTACCAGAAGGCGTACTATCTGGATGAATTTTGCGTAAAATATAAGCGTTCTCAAAAATATCGCAAAGCCAAGCAAATACTTGCAGCCAAGCCAAAGTTTCAAATACCGCAGGATTTATGTGCATGGTTTTGTGTGCCACATGCATGCACAACAAAAAGATACAACCATAGATTGCTGGCATAAATAAAAAATCAACAATTAATGTAAATTTTAAGGCTTTCAAACATTTTTTAATCTCCATTTCAGGCATGCGATAGATGCCATTGATTACGTTTACCATGTCTTGGGCAGAAGATGGAAATTCCAAATCCATGATGCTAAATTTATGCAAACTACCGTCGCGGGTTTTCAATTGGTTACCCAATTTTTGCATCCATAAGCTTGTAATTTGAACAAGCGCAAAACCTACGCAAAACCAGAGCCAAGGATGATTGATAATGATATTAAATTGCATGATTGTTTGGATTAAAAGTTGAGGCATAAGTGTTGGGTTGCGTCTTTTCTATTTCTTTTTTCAGCGCTTCGCGGGTGGTTTTATAATCTTCCCAATCAAATTGCTTTAAAAAATCTGTAGCAGCCCGAGCCCCTTTTACAAACATTTTCACTTTGTCTTCGTCCGTCATAAAAAAGTTTAACCAATTGAATTCGTACAATTGAATTTTACCAATCCCTTTTTCGTATACTTTATTTTTTAAAAGAAAATCTTTGTCATAATAATAACGAATGGTATTAAACATGCGCCCAAAATAACCACCCAAACTCCAACTTTCGGCGTCTTTGGGGTCGTCCTCTGGCTTTGTATCGTCTAGATCGATGCCAAATGAAGGCAAGCGGGGTATGGATATTTTAGGATTGTAAAAAATGTTTATCGGAAAATTAGAAAGAATTCCGCCATCTACAAAACGCGCGGAAACGGGGGGCTTATCTATATCAAAACGGGTCTTCCAAGCTTTTTTTATTTCATCGTTATTTATATCAATGTTGTTTATAAAATAGCTTTCAAAAAATACGGGAATCGACATGGATGCCCGAATAAAACCCGCAGGTTGCATTGTGTTTATTTCAGTTTTGGGTTTAAATAAATCGCACATTTCTGGGAATTGAATTTTATTTTGGGTCACCAATTCGCTGGCAATAAAAGTAACGTCTCCGTTTAGTTGTGTCATGCCTTGCGTATTGTCGTGCCGTAGCTTCATACCTGCAATGCTTTGGCTGGCTTTTGCATTTAAATCAGATACATTATTCACCCCATTTTCTTTCAAGCGGTCTTTGATCCAATCGTAAAAATAATCACCGGGATTTATGCCAAAACCTGCATTTTTTAATCTTTGGGCTAAACTGAGTAAATAATACCCAATGACACAAATGAGCACAATAAAAAAACCGGTAAGCACAAAACTGAGTATCGTAAATCTATAGAGCCATGGATAATGATTTTCCAAGCCCAAAAGAACCACATTGGATGCGATGAGCAAACCGAACAAACCAAAAAACAAACTGAACCACAATTTAATGCGTTTCATAAAATTGTCATTGGTAATAAAATTGCGTATAATCCACCTGGCGGCAGGATGACCGTCTACCAATTGAAAGAAATCCAAATCGCAAATCACTTTTAATATTTTTTCTGATTTTGCATCTTCCTTTTTGTCGATAGCTACCATCATGGCTGTGTTTATCGCCCCAGCGCTGGTTCCCGCAAGGCGCATAAACCGAATCCCCATTTTCTCTAAAATATAGGTATAACCCACCAACGCTATACCCAACATTCCACCACCTTTTTGTACCAAATGCACATATTGATTGCCGTTCTCATCGAGCACATCCGAGACCACAAATGGTTTTGAAGCCGCATATGCATTCATTTCTTTCAGGCATTGCTCCACTTCTGGGTGTTGCAAAAAGTTGTCAATCTCCAACTCTTTTGAATTGTCAGTGGGTTTACTCATTTTGAGGTTGATTTAAGCATAGTTAAATACAAACTTATTCATTTTTGCGAATAAAAAAAATCTAAATGTTACAAGTTGAAATTTTATTTTATATTTGTAATGGATGGATGAGTTACAAACCTTGATTGCATATAACCATTTGCACGATGCTACTTTTGCAACGGGTTTATTAGAAGCAGCTGGAATTTATTATATTGTAGATGATGTTTCGGGTGCGGTGTTTAGCCAACCCAACAGGGTGCGTATAAAAGTGTTTTCGAGGGATATGAGTCGTGCGGCTGACGTGCTGAAAACGAATGGTTTGGAGCCTTTAAAACCAAACTCAAAATCGGATTTACATGCCCCTTCAGCAGAAATTTCGGACGAGGAATTTGAGAATCGTTTTAAGTATTCGGCGTTTGCAGATCCGGAGCCAGATAGGTTGGGGTATACCGAGATGGAACCACAACAAACACCCATCAGAGCTAGAGAGAAAAAAACATTTTTGGAAGAGAACAAATTTGTTCGTTGGATTGTGCTTTTTCTATTGATTCAGCTGGTGTTTTTTATTTTAAAACATATTTAAACATTTGTTGCGGAGGATATTTTTTCTCATAAATTTAAAAGACACTAAACTTGACGGGTTTTACCCTTGGTGCCTGCGTGGATAATTTCTGCTATCAAATAGTATTGCGACTAAGATAATTAGGGAACCATTTCACCTCTTCGGAGGTCACAAATAGAGCAAACCTAACTCTTTGTTTTTGGTGCTGTTCTTCTTACTTTTGCGCCATGGAAACCACCGATTCTATTCTCAAGAATCTGATAGATTGCATTGAGTTAGAAGAGAAGGAACAAATCAAAAGATTTGGAGTGGATGGTGAACATACCCTAAAGAATTTAAAGGCCGAAGGGCTCGCCATACAGCCCATTTCCATTTCCAAAAAAACCTTTGGTTATGCCGATTACCCAGAAATTTATTTTAGAATCAATTATCCCACCGAAACCAATTCATTTAGGGATGGTTCTGCCATTGAATGTTTTATTTCGGGTGAAACGCCTATCAAAGGAGTAATGCTTTTTTTGGATGGCAACAACGGTGCTTTTCGCTTGTATGCACCCGATTTTCCTGATTGGATTGAAGACCATGGAATAGGGATAAAATTGGCTCCCAACCAACGCACCAATACCATCATGAAAACGGTATTGAAAGAATTGCCAGAAAATAAAACTTTGCTTTCCCTTTTCGAACGAATACATGGTTTCGCTGTTGATGAAAAACAAACGGATTTAACGAATTCACCAGCCTATAAAAACCCAAATTTGAATCGAAGCCAAAAAGAGGCGGTAAATGGAATTGTACAAAATAAAAACATTTGCATCATCCACGGTCCGCCTGGTACTGGCAAAACCACTACATTAATAGAAGCCATTGTGCAATTGGTGCATTTGGGTGAAAAAATACTCGTTTCAGCGCCCAGCAATGCGGCGGTAGACAACATTGCGAAAGGATTGATTTTCCAAAATTTAAATGTATTGCGTGTAGGCAACAATACAAAAATAGACGATGAAATATTTGCGCATACCTTAGAAGGGAAAATGAACAATTCCAAAGAATTGCGAGAAATAAAAGACCTCAAAATTCGTGCAGAAGAATTCAGAAGAATGGCGCACAAATACAAAAGAAGTTTTGGAAAAGCAGAACGCGAACAACAAAATTTGTTGTTTAAGGAAGTAAAAAATATCCGGGGTGAAATAAAAAAACTGCAAGTTTACAACGAAGATAAATTGTACGAAAATGCGCAAGTGGTTTTAGGCACACCCATTGGTTTGTACGATGCCAGTTTAAAAAAATATAAATTTGATACTTTGCTGGTAGACGAAGCTGGGCAATGTATTGAGCCCTTTGCATGGTGTGTTTTCCCATTGGCCAATCGCTTTGTTTTAGCAGGTGATCACCTGCAATTACCACCCACAGTTTTAAGCAACGAGGCGGTAAAAAAAGGATTTTCTCAATCCATTTTGGAAAGTGCCATTGCCCATGTTTCCAACAATTATTTGTTGAATGTGCAATACCGAATGCGTGAATCCATTGCGGGTTTTAGCAACGAATATTTTTACAAAGGTTTGTTAAAAACCCCCGAACATTTACAAAATATTGAACAGCATATTTGTTTTATTGATACTGCAGGTTCGGGTTTTGCAGAAAAGCATGGCAATGCAGGCAATAGTTTGCAAAATGAAGGGGAATTAAAAATTGCAGAAAAAATCATTGAAACGGAATTGATGGAAGTGCAAAATATTGCTTTTATTTCTCCGTATTCTGGTCAGGTAGCTGCGGCCAAAGAATTGTTGCCAAAGAAAGTTAGAATCAATACCATTGATAGTTTTCAAGGACAAGAAAAACAGTTTGTTATTCTATCGTTGGTGCGCAGCAACGACGATGGAGAAATTGGATTTTTAAAAGATTACCGGCGCATGAATGTGGCCATTACCCGCGCCAAAGAAAAGTTATACGTCATTGGCGATAGCGCCACCATTGGTGGCGATAAATTTTACCAATTGTTTTTAGATTACATCCAAAAAAATGGAGAATACCGTTCCGTTTGGGAATATGATATATTGTAGGTGGTGATAATTGATAACCTGATGCCAGCGTTCAGTTTGTCGGTGTTGCCACTGACCTGCTGGCTAAATACTTTTTATAAAACAATTTGCAAACTAATATTGCGAATAAATGTGAACTTTCTCTTCGCTTTCCTGGTAGATGAAAATACAACGTGTAATAAAAAATGACCCAAGGGTGATGCGTTTCATTGAATTATATGACGGTTGAATGCAATACTTTTGTTATTTTTGTTTTTCAAAAAAATGTAAATATTTGCAAATGCGAAAAAAATTATACTTTATTTTTATTTTGGGAATATATTTTTGGCAGCTCAATGCAGCGCATATTATGGGTTGCTATTTGTCTTATAGTTTTCGCTATCGAATCAATAATGGTAATTCGTCAGTTTATCAGTTGCAATTGCGCGTATTTAGGGATTTTACTAATGACGGAACCTTCAACCAAGTGTTTAGCCCAAATGATGCAATTGTTTGTGTCTATAACCCTGATGGTGTCTTATTTGGCTCGGTAAGCCTAAATCGCTACTCTGAGAAATTGTATACACCATCAAGCACAGGGTGCAGCCAATCTGATTGGGTCTGTGCAGCAGAATGCATTTATGTAGGCGAAGTTACTTTGCCCAACAATACAATTGGTTATAAATTGGAATGGAAACGGTGTTGCAGGTCAATTGCCCAAAATGTAAAGCATAATAATGGGAATTCTTATCAAGGCTTTACTGCCAGTTGTAACATTCCAAAGGGAGAATATAAAAACAGCACACCTATACTTGAATATTCTGCTATCAAAACCATATGCCTAAATGATACTTCAATATTTAAACTTAAAACCCATGATTTAGATGCGGACTCCATCAGTTTTCATTTTGTAACACCAATCCAAGGATTGGATATGTCTAATTCATCTGTTGTTGTGTGTGATGCTCTGCAAATAGGAAAAACTCCAATAGATTATGCCATTGGGTATTCATTCCAAAACCCATTCGGCGCTGGCGGATTGGTAATTCTAGATTCCGTAAATAACAATATTACTTTTTTTTCTAAGCAAACGGGTTTATTCAATTTTGCTTTTGAAATGGAGGAATGGCGAAACGGGAGTTTAATAAATACAACGATAATTACCGAAACTTTATTCATTGGTGATTTGCAAACACTCCCATGTAAAGGAAAATTTAGCCCGCTGCCAATAATAATAAATCCTGTAAGTGATTTACAAATTCGTCTTTCCCAAAACCCCACCACAGATTATTTTTATATTGAAGTCAATGACAACATTCAAATTCGTTGGCAACTTTATAATGCCGTAGGACAAAAAGTAAATTGGGGAAGCGGCTATGTAGGTGCCACCATTGATACACGGCTACTGCCGCCCGCCACTTATTTTTTAAAAGCCCATGCAGGGGATAAACAAGAGATTTTTAAATTGATCGTTTTGTAACCTTATTTACCTATTTTTTGTGAAAGTATAATAGCCTATTTATCGAGAATTTAACTTCCAATTCTTCTGCGTAATTTTAACATTGTGTGCTTTTTTCCATAGGTGGGTGTTGCCACCGACCCCTTACAACAGCGTTTTTTAAACCCAACTATTTTAATTGGATTTTGGTCCGAACAATTTATACGCAAATGAAATGGAATAATAAAAGTTGTTCGAATTTAAATAAAATTGAAAATAGCTGCCCTTTGATTTTGCATACCCAGTGCTGGTTATATTGTATTTATTGGTGTTCCAATTGTATCCCATTAAACCAATATTTGTGAGCAACATAATGCGTTTCGTTGCAAGCCATGCAACGCCACCCGTAAGGTTTACCGCTGTATTTTGTGACTCCGTTTTAGAAGTGGTAGTTACCGAAGTTTGTGTATTCGTTTCATCTATAGTTCCTTTTTGGGGACTCATGCCTATTGAGAATCCCAAAAAAGTCTTTAGCTTTTCAGATGCATCAAAATATTTATAGAGACCCAAGCTTAAACTGGTTCCGGTATATGAGTATTTTGTGGTCTTTTTGCCACTTATATCATTGGTCTTGTTTGTGCTTTTATCAAAACCGACACCCAAGCCCACCGATAAATTGTTTTTGAAAAAATACTGAACCCCAGGGCCGATATTGAAGTTTGTATAACTATACTCTGCTGTTGCCGTGCTGGTGGACCCATTTACCTTTGAATAATCCGATTTGGAGTTATAAAATGAAAGGTCAAGCAATCCATAAAGTGTTCCTTTAAGAATTTGTGCATTTGCGGTAAAAGCAAGGCATATAATCCCGAGAATGGTGGTAGTTTTTTTCATGTTATTTTTTTTAATTGAACAAAAATATTATTAAAAGCACATGAATAAGCAAAACAATTACTTTAGTTCTGCACATTCCAAATTAAGGTAGAGTAAATTATACAGATTTTCAGGTATAATTTTGTTTATTAACCCTACATCTATTACCAGGATGAACAAAACCACATATCCAAAAAGTAGGCTTATTTTATTGATTATTGACATCACCATCCAATAATAGATACTAAAAAACATTTTACCTCCGCCCCAACCGCAGCAATTCCCCGGCCAGATTGTAACTTAAAAATACGGTAATATCAGAAACATTTAATGGGTGCGTATACGGATTTGTGATGGGTGAATCTTTGCGGTTTAGGTATTGGATGTTCAAGGAGAAATTGTGCTTTTTGTGGTAGGTGTATCTGGCTCCGCAGCGCAGGTTTAAAACATTGCCCGATGATTTTTGGTTGGCGTAGGAAAGGGTTTTGGAAATGCTAAATTGGGTTTGTATTTGTTTTTTATAAAAGGGTTTTGAAATGGAAAAAACGGGTGATATATTTTGAACCAATATTGTGCCTATGTTCATTTGGCCTGCATTGGCAGCGGCGGATATTGATAATCCACTCTTTAATTTTAAATAACTCAAACCCATAGAAAAATTGTAGAATGCGTTTCCCGTAGATTTCTTTTCACCAGTCTGTTCTATGTTCAATTGCCTTGTTCCATTGAGGTTTAGCGTGAAAGATTTTACCGTGTCTGAAACAAGCGAAATATGTGTTCCCAATTGCATGTTTTCTGCAATTTGGCGAAAGTTTAATGTATCCCATGCCAAATAAGGATTGTTGGTGTTTTGGTAATCGGTAAAAGGGCGCAAATTGGTGTAACTTAAAAAATTATTGTACCCAGCATTGATTCCAAATTTAGTCGAGGGTTGAAAGTTTACGTTGGCACTGCCAACTGTGCGCGTCATTTGGCTTTGTTTTTTTGAATCCAGATTGTCGTGCTGTTTCCCAAACGTTCCATTTACATTTAATTTTCCTTTCCACAATTGTAGGCCCAGTCCTGCTGTAATATTTTGCAAATCATTGTTGAAATAATAAGCGCCCAAGGTGCGGTAATTGGGGTCTACCTTTTCATACCCAGCGCTAATTTGCAAAAAGCGAATGGCATATTGCAATCCCAATTTCAAGGCTGTATTTTGGCTTGTGGTATTTGCTACGCGGGAGTCCGCGGTAAGTCTGCTGATACCTATATCTGCAGTGCCCCGCAATTGCTTGCTTATCTGTTGTTGCAATTGCATTCCTGCGCAAATATTTTGCATGGGCGTACTGTTGGAATAAGCAGGAATATGAATGCTATGGATTTCATCCGCAGCATGAAAAAGCTGACCTGAAATTTGTGTTTTGTTGCCTGCAAAACCAATGCGAATTCCTTTTCCCATTCTTTTGTAGGTTGCGGTTGCCAGCGAAACCGCGTTGGTGTCGGGTTGGTTTGCTTTTTGAAAACGGCCATAGAATAAGGCTATGTTCCATTTTCCTGGAGTCAATTCCAATCCAGCGCCTCTAAATACATGTCCATTTACGGTATAACTGCCCCAACTTTGGGATATTGTACCTAGGTGCAATGCAATCCATTTGTAAGATGGGTGCAAACTGCTTTGGTTAAAATTGGGTTGGGTAAATTGATTCCCCAAATTGCTATAGTTGAAAGAAAACGGAGCATTGATGATGTCAAAAAATTTAAAATTTACGTTGCCATTAAATACCCAAGTTTGCGCTTGGCGCGCTGGAGTTGCCCTGTTTGTATTGTAAAATATTTGGTTCCAACCCACATTGCCAGAGCCTTGCAAAGGATCCGCCGTTTTAAACTTCTCCAAATCCTGCGCCGAAACAGCATTAAAAAACAAACCTAATATTACCAAACAAAAATAAAATGGTGCAGTATTGTTTTTTAATTTTACCATTTCTAATTAATCGTTAATAATTAATTCACGGAATAACAACCACTTTAATCGTTTTACTCTCATTCCCTGCCACCAATTTAAGAAAGAATATACTTTCGGTTTGGCTTTTAAATGCAGTTATTTCATAATATTTCTTCTTGTAATAATCTATGTCGCCAACGATATCTCCACTGATTGGATCTATCTTATAAATTACAATATTGGCAGTATCTCTAAGGGTTACTTTTATTTTAAAATTCTGCCCGTCATTGGGGTTTGGATCTATTTCAAATTTCTGAATTAGCGGACCGGTATACCCATATTTGGTTTTGATGCCCGCGCTGTCGTTTTTCCCAACGATGGTAATGTTTTTACTTAAAGTATAACCGCAACCTGCATACCGATTGTTTAATTTAATTGTAAATGTTCCCGTATCTGGATACCGCATTTTATTGGTTGTGGCTTTTAAAATGCTGCTTACAATTCTGTTGTCGCTATACTTCCATTCTGACTTGTCTGCTGCGGGTTTGCTCACATCCACGGCAAAAACAGAATCGGTTAAAAAAGCTTTTGTCGGTACCAGAAAATCATGCAAAATAGTTAAGTTTTTGCGCACCAAACTTATGGTATCTGTATGCATACATGCCAATGAATCTTTGACCGTAAGCACATATTTACCCGCATTTTTTAAGGTGATTGTATCTTTGGTAGAAATAATTCCTGCATCCCCTTTAATTTGGTAAGATTGTGCCTTTGGGTCGTGGATATTTAAAAACAAATTTTGGCCAATGCACAAGGTTGTATCCAATTTAATGGCAGTATAAAATTTAGCAGGTTCTTTTATTTCTATAACATTAGAAACCACACAATTTAAATTGTTTTTTACCCAAAAAGTATATTTACCTCCTGCTGTATTTTTAAGGGTATCTGGCAAAGCATGCCAATTTATACTGTCTCTGCTGTAGTATCTTTTTGACGTATCTGTGCCACTAGATTTGATTTCAATTGACGCATTTTTATCGCCAAAACATTTAAGAAATTCGATTTGTTTTATGTCTGCCTTAAAATCACCTACAAAATCATCTTTTAAAATGAAAGTATCAAAAAACAATTTACAGGTAAATCCATTCCAAGGGGTAAAATCGTACATAAAGCGATATTGACCTCTGTTCAATGGCAATTGCACAATGGTGTTTGGCGTTACCGACATATTCAACCAATTTTTGTTTGCCAAAGCCAAAGGCGACCTACCCACATTCAGCAGTTGGTATCTGTATTCTTTGGTGCTGTCGGGGTGTTTGTAAAAAACCCAAAAACGCGGCACTACACCATTGGCATTAAAATCGCTGTCTTGAAAATAAACGGTTACATTTTTTATGTCTGCGCAAGTTTTCCCGGTTTGGCGAATAGAATCCAAATGCCAACCCAAAAAGAAACGGACAGGGCCTATGGGGTTGGAGAAAACATCCACTTTGTTGCTCACATTGCTGTTTTCCACTTTTACTTTATAATAAACCCTTTCACCGTAAAAAACACCGCCATGGTAGCTGCCTTTTGCTGGATAAAATACAATGCCTGTATCTACGGCTGTCCAAGTTTTCATGCCATCTTTGCTTTCATACCATAGACAACGTTCTCCTTTTTGCTGCCAGCCTAGGCCACAGGGTAGACTTAATTTAAGTGGGGCTTCAAAATTATATTGATCATACCGGCAGTAAATTTCAAACGGACGGCTAAAATGTCCATCGCTGTTGCGGATGTTTTCTACCGGAAAATCTTGCTGAAAATAGGCGTCTACACTGCCACAAATGGTACCAACACCGCTGTCGGTAAAGCTAACACAGGCATCGCCACCAAACGGATTTGTGCTGTTAAAACCCGAACAAGGTTGGGCATACAATGTGCCACCCGCCATGTATTTTTGCAACAGTATTCCATTTTTTCTGCGCAATTCTACCCAAAACACATCTATCACAAAGTTGTCGGCCCAAACGTGGGTTACAATTTGGTCTAGGCCTTTGTAACTTAGTAAAAAACTATCCGTTTTGGTGGTGGGGCCATTTTGGTAATGCAGCAATACTTGCACCTCCTTGTCCATGTATGGGGCATGAATGTAGCTCATTTTTACATGCACCCCTTGGTAGGTAGTGGCATGCAATTGGCTGCATATTAGCAGAATAGAAAATAAAATATACCTCATGGAATGCTTCTCCTTCCATCGCGAAGATAAACAATGATACTGTAATTTTGCACTTTGTACTTTTTTGGAATAGGACATTGAAAGGTGGTTTCATTTTCTTTGGCTGTGCCCAATGTTTTGATTACACCATTTGCATTTATTTCTAGAATTCTGTAATGAGATATTTCTGTTTGCATCGGTTTTTCCCAGTAGAATGCCAGTTTATTTGTGGTGGAATCCATGGCAATACAATTGAATGTAATTTTGGGTAAAATGGGGTTGTTAAATGTACGCACATTTGTGGTAGGCAGAACATCGGATAGCTTTTGGTTTTTACCCATAGCCATCAGAGAATATTCATACACACAACCAGCTTCTATTATACTGTCTGAATATTGGGTAGAATCAACCGAGATTCGAATGGTTATTTCATTGTTGTAGGATGCACAATTGTCGTTGCGTTTTAAAATAAAATAACCAATATTGTTGTTGGAATTCGTCCAAAAAAGTGTAATGTCTTTTTTAGATACGGTTGTTTTGTAAATAACAGGTGTTGCAGGTTTTCGTAAGTCTGGCAATTGAATGCCAAATGGAATGCTATGTAAAGATTCGTTGAAACGATTGTCTGCCGCAACCAGTTGATAAAAAATACTGTCTCTATGCATGGAAATATCGATGGTATCTATAAAAAATGTATCTTTTATAAAGAATGGTGTGCGTACTGCAAATTCGTCATTTCTAAAATTGGATTGGTACACTTTGTATCCATAAAAATCTTTTTCAAAAGCGCGGTTCCATTCTATTTTAACTATGCCATTTGAATCAATCTGGTGTTTGTTAATTTGTGGAATATTGGGTGGAGTAGAATCTGTAAGTTGAAATAGCAATGGTAAAGAGGCGATTGAATTCCCGCTGCTGTCTATGGTTAGGATTTTATAATATCCGGATTGGTAAAATTTATATCTGCGTGTTGAAGGTGAAATTATAGGTACTTCTAAATTTTGATAATTCCCATCTATCGAATCGCAAAACGCAGCTTTGAAACCTACAATTCGTGTTTCCAATTCAGGTGCAAAATCCCAATGTAAAAAATCGGTTTTTTGGTACAAATACGAAGCTGGAGTGGAATTTGTAGAAAAAACCCGAATAGAAGTTTTTGCGGAGGGTGCGCCTTCGGATCCGAAAAAACTTATTCCCAAAATGCGATAAAATATTGGATTCGGATTGTCGCCAACGGAGTCAATAAAATTATTTGAAATAGCCTTGTTTACTGATGTTCCAAAAAGGATGGCATTCGCATTTATTTTAGAAAAAACATTCCCATTGTCAATTG
>Ga0105048_10010161_pt1 | contig 14921 bp, 18 predicted proteins | sample MAT05_FD_78382 | JGI IMG/M metagenome (GOLD analysis project Ga0105048, IMG submission 78382) | Freshwater microbial communities from Lake Fryxell liftoff mats and glacier meltwater in Antarctica - MAT-05 | ecosystem: Environmental > Aquatic > Freshwater > Ice > Liftoff microbial mat | place... | reverse complement strand
GGGAAATTCCCGTTCCGCGGTTGGTGCGACTGTCGCCTGGTGAGAGCACTCCGCTCGTGTTCAGCCGCAGCGTGCACCCCCGATTGCTGCCCGCGACTCGCGCCTTCACCTTCGAGCCCGGCACGTCGTCGTACACCAGGCGCATTGCGATGGGCGCGGCAAGCGCCATCGCGACCACCGCATGACAGCTGACCGCGGGGTCGGCTGCTTCTTGCTCACCCTGCTGGTGGCAGGCTGCGCGAACGCGGCGGGCGACTATCGCTACCTGGCCATCGGCGACAGCTTCACCATCGGCACCAATCAACCCGAGTCGCTCAACTACCCCACTCAGCTCGTAGCGATGCTGCGCAAGCGCGGTGACTCGGTCAGGTTCACCAACGTCGCGGTCAACGGCTACTCCACGCGCGAGGTGATCGCCGAAGAGCTCGCCGCGATCGACACGGTGAAGCCCAACCTGATCACCGTGGCCATTGGCGCCAACGATCTGGTTCGCGAGAAGAAGCCCGAGGTCTACCGGGCCCGACTCAAAGAGATCTTCGCCAGGCTGGCCAAGACCAAGGCGCGCATTCTGGTCTTGCCGCAGCCTGACTGGTCGCAGGCTCCCATCGCCGAGGGCTTCGGCCCGCGAGATGCCTTGCGCGCGAAGATCGAGGCCTACAACTCGGTGCTGGCCGAGGAAGCGAAGCGGGTGGGAGCGACCTACGTGGAATGTTGGCCGCTGATGAAGACCCAGGGCGCGGCGGGGTGGTGGTCTGACGATGGGCTGCACCCGACCGCCAAGGCCTACACCGGGTGGGCGACGGTGCTGCTGGAGCAGCTGCCCCGGTGAGGTTTGTGATACCAGGCCGCTTCAATGGCGACCGACTTCGTTCAAGAGCTCACCTGGCGCGGCATGCTGCAGGACTCGATACCGGGCACCGATGCCCTGCTGCGCACCGAGACGGTGAACGGCTACATCGGGTTTGACCCGACCGCTGATTCGCTGGGAGTGGGCAACCTGGTGCAGGTGATGTTGCTGCTGCACTTTCAGCGCGCGGGTCACAAGCCCTTCGCCCTGGTCGGTGGAGCGACCGGCATGGTCGGCGACCCCTCAGGTAAGTCGGCTGAGCGCAAGCAGCAGACCGAAGAAGAAGTGCAGACGAACCTGGCGGGTCAGCGCAAGCAGCTCGAGCGCTTTCTCGACTTCAACCCAGGCCCGACCGGCGCCGAGATCGTCAACAACTACGACTGGGTTCGGGGCATGAGCTTTCTGGAGTTCCTGCGCGACGTCGGCAAGCACCTGACCGTCAACTACATGATGGCCAAAGACTCGGTGAAGAACCGAATCTCCGGTGACGGCGACCGCGAGGGCATGTCGTTCACCGAGTTCAGCTACCAGCTGATTCAGGGCTACGACTACTACTGGTTGTGGAAGCACAAGGGCATGAAGTTGCAGATGGGCGGCTCTGATCAGTGGGGCAACATTCTCACTGGCACCGAGCTGATTCGCCGCATGGGCGGAGGCTCTGCGTTCGCGGTGACCTCGCCGCTGATCACCAAGGGCGACGGCACCAAGTTCGGCAAGACCGAGAAGGGCAACATCTGGCTCGACCCGAAGCGCACCTCGCCGTACGAGTTCTTTCAGTTCTGGCTCAACGCCAGCGACGACGACGCGAAGAAGTACGTGCGCATCTTCACCGTGCTCGACCGTGGCACCATCGAGGGGCTCGAGGCGACGCACGCTGGCGCTCCGCATGAGCGCGCGCTTCAGAAGACGCTGGCCCGCGACGTGACCGAGCGGGTGCACGGCAAAGAGGGCATCGAGGCGGCGCTGGCGGCGACCGAGGTGATCTTCGGCAAGGGCACCATCGATCAGCTCAAGGCGCTGAGCGACGAGCAGTTCCTCTCGGTGTTCGTCGGCGCGGGCGTGCCGGTCGCCGACGTATCGCGCGACGCGTTGGCGGCGGGGCTGCCGCTGCTCGACCTGGTCACTGAGCACACCAAGCTGATCGCCTCGAAGGGTGAGGCCCGCAAGTTGATCGAATCGAACGCGGTTGCGGTGAACAAGGTGAAGGTCACTGACGTGAAGGCGACTGTCGGCCTCTCGCAGCTGATCAACGATCGCTACGTGCTCCTGCAGAAGGGCAAGAAAGACTTCTGCCTGGTCAAGACCGTCGGTTGAAGCGCGATGTCTGACTTCGAGAACCGCCTCAAGAAGAACGCCAAGCATCGCTTCGCCTGGGCCAAGCGACAGGGGCTGACCGCGTTTCGTCTTTACGATCTCGACATGCCCGAGTGGCCGGTGGCAGTCGATTGGTACGCGGGCTCGGTGCACGTGATGGAGTTTCCCTCCCGGCGCAAGCTGCGTGACGGGCTCGAGCCGATGCGGGCAGAAGTGCGTCGCAGCATCGCGAGCGCGTTGAGCGTCACCTTCGATTCGATCTTCATGAAGACCCACGAGCCAAAGGCGTGGGGTGAGGCGCAGTACGACAAGGTCTCCTCGACCGAGAAGATCGTGGTCGTCGAAGAGAACGGCCTTAAGTTCGAGTGCAACCTTTCTGACTACCTCGACACCGGGTTGTTTCTCGATCACCGGCAGACGCGCGCGCGGGTCAAGGCCGAGTCAAAGGGCAAGCGGGTGCTGAACCTCTTCGCGTACACCGGCTCGTTCAGTGTGCACGCCCGGGCCGGCGGAGCGAGCGAGACCACCACCGTCGACCTCTCGAAGACGTACTGCGAGTGGGCGCAGCGCAACTTCGCGCTCAATGGCTTCGAGCCCGAGTCGCGCGCTCATCGAGTGCTGCGTGACGACGTGTTGGCCTGGCTGGAGAACACCAAAGAGCGCTTCGAGCTGATCGTGCTCGACCCGCCGTCGTTCTCGACCTCGAAGAAGATGGGGCGTCGCTTCGAAGTGCAGCGCGATCAACGATGGCTGATCGACACCGCGTGCTCGAAGTTGAGCCCCGGAGGTGAGCTCTACTTCTCGACCAACTATCTGGAGTTCGAGCTCGACGACTCGCTGAAGCCGGTCGAAGAACTCACGCCGCGCTCGATACCTGAAGACTTTCGTCGCACCGTGCATCGGTGCTGGCGCTTCACGGCAGCGGCGCCGGTGGCAACTCGGGCGTGACCATCTGGTAGGCGAAGTACATCGCGGCGAGAAACACCAGCACGGCCAGCGCGACTTTGGTCGGGGTGGTCAGGCCGGTTTGCTCGGCGTTGGCCCAGGCGGCCGTCGTCGCAGCGGGCACGCCCACGTAGGCCCCGGCGTATCGCGCGACCCGCTCATACGACTCTTCGACCGCGGCACCATCTCGCTCTGTCACCGAGCGGCCCAGCTGAGGGTCGACGAACTGAAGGGTGCTGATGGCGGCAAAGGCGCTCGCCTTCTCGAGCACCTCGAGCAGCAGATCTGGTCGATCGCTGAGGGGCACCCGCACATCGAACCCGACCACCGCGCCGGCATCGTTCAGCGCAGTGATCACTGTCTCACCTTTCGAGAGCTTCCAGTCCCACGTGCGGTGGTCGCGTTGGGTTGCTCCCAGTGAGCGCAGGGCGGTCTCGAATTGACCTCGATCGAAAGCCAGGCCGCCGAGAATGGGCTGCCAGATGAAGTCGTACGTCTGCATCGCGCGACCGTACTTCTGACACCCGCAGGAGACACCTGTCTCCGAGGGTCGTCACCAGTCCCAGGACATCCGTGCTCCAGTGACGTGCTGCCGCGGGGCAGATGGGGCGGCATCGGTCTTGCTCTGAAGAGGGGTATGGAACTCTCGAGCCGCCGTTCTCCGCGCGTATTGGTTGGGGTCGGAACCGAAGCAACGGTCACACTCGGCAAGATCAACATTCGGTGCAAGCTGCTTCAGGTCAGCACGGGCGGGGTGTTGTTGGGCGTCGATGGCAACACCGAGCTGCCGCAGCGCTTTGAAATGACCTTCCGGCTCCCGAACAACAGCACCTCCTTTACGGTGAAGCTGGAAACGAAGCACCGGCTGACCCGCGGCGGTTTTCGGCCTGATCTGGAGCAGCCGACGCTGGGGTGCTCGTTCTTCTCGCAGCCGGCGGAGTGCAAGCAGGCGGTCACGGCCTACGTCGAGCAGCAGCGGCAGACCCTGAAGCAGCTGCAGTTCAGCCTCGCGTTGGTCCCGCCCTCCTCGAAGGTCAATGAATACGCGACCAAAGTCGGGGTGCGAAACCCGATGCCGGTGCCTCAGCTCCAGCAGTTCGTGACCTGGAGCATCGCCCAGCTCACCACTTGATTCGGGTTACCTGGCGCCTTGCCCATGAGGCAGGGCGCGCAAGAAAGCGCGAACGTCGGCAAGAGATTGCCGGTCGCGCTCAAAGTTGCCGGGCATCAGCTCACTTTTGCCGACCGCTTTGCCGCCTTTGAGCATTACCTCATCGAGCGCTGCATCGGTGATCGACGCCTGCCACATCGGGTCAGCGAGGTTGCGGGGCTTGACGGCGAGCGCGCCAGCCATCGCACCGTCGCCTGCGCCGGCCTTGCCGTGACAAAGCGCACACTTCGATTGGTACTCGGCCGCGCCGTGGGCGAGGTCTGGCGGCGCGAGCTGCGCGGTGGCCGTGAGCGCGAGCACGACGAGTTGAAGGCGCTTCATGTCATCACCACCAGGGTTTGGCCGGCCGAGACCTGGTCACCGACCTTGACCAGCACCTGCTTCACCGTGCCATCGACCGCGCTGACGGTGGCCTGCTCCATCTTCATCGCTTCAAGCACCAGCAGTGGCTGACCTCGGCGCACCGCCTGCCCATCGACCACGTGCACCTGCAGCACCTAGCCGGGCATCGGGGCGATCAGGCCGCCACTGAGGACGACGTCTCTATGAGCGGGGTAACGGGGCTTTGGCTTCAGCACCACATCGCCGAGGTGGGTGTGGACGAAGGTCTTCGGCCCGGCCTCGATCACCCGCACCCGCACCTGCTGACCGTCGGGCGTCTGCAGCGCGAGACTCGGGCCGTCGGAGGCGAGAATTCTCCACGGCAGGTCGTTAATCAGCACGGTGCCGTCGGCGGTGGCCCGGTAGGTCAGGTCGCCGTAGTCGGAGCGTTGGTCCGCGAAGCGATTGTTGCGAAACCCGCTCGGCAGGTGCGGGAGGTGCGAGCTGCTGGCCTTGTTGCGCTCGAAGGCGAAGAGGGTGGCGGCGACGGCTGCGAGCTGATCTCGGGTGGCGAGGGGCCGCGCCTCGGTGAGCTTCGGGTGCTCGGCGATGAACCCGGTGTGTATGCGGCCAGCGAGGAAGTCAGGGTCACGCAAGAGGCTGGCGAGGAATTCGCGATTGGTGCTGACGCCTTGCACCGAGAGTTGATCGAGCGCGCGGGCGAGCAGCTGCGTGGCGCCGAGGCGGTCTTCGCTCCAGGCGATGATCTTGGCGATCATCGAGTCGTAGTGCACAGAGATCTCTGCGCCCGATTCGATGCCGGTGTCGACGGTGACATGGTCAAGCGTGGGCGGGTGCCAGTCGACGACTCGCCCGGCAGAGGGGAAGAACGACTTCGCCGGGTCTTCAGCGCAGAGCCTCGCCTCGATGGCGTGACCGCGCGGTGTGAGCTCGGCCTGGGTGAACGCGAGCCTCTCGCCTCGCGCAACGCGCACCTGCTGCTCGACCAGATCGAGCCCGAGCAGGCGCTCGGTTACCCGATGCTCGACCTGCAGGCGGGTGTTCATCTCGGAGAAGGAGAAGGTACCGTCCTCCGCGAGGATCAGCTCGACGGTGCCGGCGTTGGTGTAGTTGGCAGCGCGAGCCACTTCGAGGGCGGTCTGGCAAATCGCTGCACGCTGCGCGGGGTCGAGCGCGGTCGAAGGCGACTCTTCGATCAGCTTCTGGTGACGGCGTTGAATCGAGCATTCGCGCTCGAAGAGGTGCACCAGGTTGCCATGGGTATCGCCGAGCACCTGGACTTCGATGTGTCGGGCCCGCTCGAGGTAGCGCTCGATGATCAGCGTCGAGTTGCCGAACGCGTTCTGGGCTTCGCGGCGGGCCGACTCGATGGAGCGCTCGAGCTCGGCCTCGGTGCGCGCGATCTTCATGCCCTTGCCGCCGCCGCCCGCGCTGGGTTTGAAGATGACGGGCAGGCCGACCTCGCGCGCGTGGTGCTTGAGCTGCTCGGTCGATTGGTCGCCCCCGTCGAACCCTGGCACCAGAGGTACGCCGCGTTGCGCGACCAGGGCTTTGGCCTCGCGCTTCAGGCCCATGGCGCGAATCGTCTCGGGGGTAGGGCCGATGAAGGTCAGGCCAGCGGAGCGGCAGGCGAGGGCGAACTCATGATTCTCAGAGAGAAACCCGTAGCCGGGGTGCACGGCCTCGGCGCCGCTCAGAGCAGCCGCGCGAAGAATGGCCTCGATGCTCAGGTACGACTCGCGTGCCGGCGCAGGGCCGAGTCGCACGGCGTGATCAGCGAAGCGAACGTGGAGCGCGGAGGCATCGGCGTCAGAGAAGACCGCGATAGTGCGCAGGCCCATTCGCCGGCACGTGCGCATGATTCGCAAAGCGATCTCACCGCGGTTGGCGATCAGCACTGATTGAAAGGCGCTCACTGTCGCACCACGCCCCACCGGCTGGTGCCTTCGACCCGCCTCGAGTACGCGGCCGAGAGCGCGATCGCCAGAATCGTGCGCGTGTCGCGAGGGTCGATGATGCCGTCGTCCCACAGACGGGCGGTAGCGTAGAGCGCGGTCGATTGCTGCTCGATCTGATGCTCGAGGAGTTGCTTCATGCCGGTCAGGTGCTCTTCGTCGACGGGCTCGCCTCGCTTCACCGCGGCGTTGCGCTGAATCTGTTCGAGCACGCCGGCCATCTGCTTGCCGCCCATCACGGCGATCTGGTGCGAAGGGTAGGTGAAGACGAACCGAGGCTCGAAGGCGCGCCCGGCCATGGCGTAGTTGCCGGCGCCGTAGCTGGCTCCCATCATCAGGGTGATGGCGGGCACGGTGCTGTTCGAAACCGCGCTGATCAGCTTCGCGCCATGCTTGATGATGCCGCCCTGCTCGTAGCTTTGCCCGACCATGAACCCGGTGATGTTCTGTAGAAAGAGCAGCGGCGTGTTCGACTGGTTGCATAGCGCGATGAACTGAGCGCCCTTGTTGGCTGATTCGCTGAAGAGAATGCCGTGGTTGGCCAGAATGCCAACGGGGAAACCGTGCAGGTGCGCCCAGCCGCAGACGAGGGTGTTGCCGTAGAGGGGCTTGAGCTCGAAGAACTTCGAGCCATCGACGATGTGGGCGATGACCTCTCGCGGGTCGAAGGGCACGCGCGGGTCAGGCGAGATGACGCCGAGCAGCGATTCGGCATCGAGGCGCGGCGGTTCGACGAGGCGCGGCAGCGGGTGCGACTCCTTCTGCCAGTTGAGTTGCGCGACGACCTCGCGCGCCAGCCGCAGCGCATCGAGCTCGTTTTCGGCGAGAAAATCAGAGACGCCTGAAGTGCGGGAGTGCATCAGCGCGCCACCGAGCGACTCGTCGTCGGTGATCTCTCCCGTGGCCATCTTCACCAACGGCGGGCCACCGAGGTACACGGTCGCCTGATTCTTGACGAAGATGGTGTAGTCGCTGAGTGCCGGCACGTACGCGCCGCCCGCGGTCGACGCGCCGAAGACCACAGTGATGCTGGGCAGCTTGCTCGCGCTGCGCCGCGCGAGCTCTCGAAAGGCCGCCCCGCCGGGCACGAAGAGCTTGTCCTGGTTAGGCAGGTCTGCGCCGCCCGACTCGGTGAGGTTGATCAACGGGAGCCGGTTCTCGGTCGCGATGTCGAACAGTCGCTGCGTCTTGCGCATGCTGAGCTCGGACACCGCCCCGCCCTTGATGGTCGATTCGTTCGCCGAGATCAGGCACTCGACGCCTGAGACCAGGCCGATGCCTCCGATGATTGAGGCGCCGGTCGAGTGATGGTCGACTTGGTGGCCTGCGAGCGGGCAGAGCTCGAGGAAGTACGAGTCGCGATCAAGCAGCATCTCGATGCGCTCTCTCGGGAGCAGCTTGCCGCGCGAGCGATGCCGCTGGTTGTACGCGTCACCGCCGCCGGCACGAGAGTTGGCCAGGGCCGCGTCGAGCGCCTCGAGTGTCTTCAGGTTCGCAGACCGGTTCGATTCGAAGACTTCACTGCGTGGGTCGACGTGCGACTGCAGCGTCGGGTACGGCTGCTCGTTCACGCGCATGGGCCGCGTAGTATCTCACGAAAAGCGACGAATCGCGTGGTGCACGACCGACAGGGTCGGCTACGGCTTGAGCTTACCGTTCTCGAGGGCGACCACGCGGGCGCGAAGGAACTCGACGTCGCGGGCGTCGTGCGTCACGAGCACCGTGGGCAACGCGAGTGTGGCGAGATGTCTGACGAGCTCGTTGAGCAGCTCGACTCTCAACGCATCGTCGAGCGATGAGAACGGCTCATCGAGCAACACCACCGACGGGGCGCGCGCGAAGGCCCGAGCCAGTGCAACCCGCTGCGCCTCGCCTCCACTCAGCGCGGCCGGCTTCCGTGCAGCGAGGTGCCCGATTCTCATTCGCTCGAGCCACTCGCTCGCCATCGCGTCGGTCGCGGTCGGCCCGAAGCGAACGTTCTCGCGAACCGTCAGGTGGGGAAATAGCGCGAGCGACTGGAAGACCAGCGCGACGTTCCGGCGCTCCGGGGCGAGGCCGCTCAACGAGGTCTGACCAAGTCGCACGTCAGCGTGATCTGGTCGAAACAACCCGGCGATCGCATGCAATGTCGTGGTCTTGCCCGAGCCAGAGGGCCCCTGCAGCACCGTGATGCCCGGCGGCACTTCAAATGCGATGTCGAGCGAGAAGCGCGCGTCGAACCGATGCTTCACCGAGACTCGAAGCACCCGGTCAGACATGCGGTCTCCGCGCGAGCAGGGTAGCGATGGAGACCAACACAATCGCCAGCCCGGCCATCATCATCGACAGCTGCAAGGCCTCGGCAGGTCGGTCGCCGAGAAACGCGTCGAAGATCGCCAACGACGCGGTGCGGGTCTCGCCGCTCAAGTTCCCGCCGACCATCAAGGTGACTCCGAAGTCACCGAGCGCACGGGCGAACCCCAACACCACCCCTGCCGCGATGCCGCGCGAGGCCAATGGCAGAGTGACGCGAAAGAACGTCGACCACGGCCCGGCTCCGAGGGTTCGCGCGGCCTGAATCAACGTCGTGTCGACACCCTCGATCGCAGCGCGCGTTGACTGGAGCACCAACGGGAGCGACGTGACGACCGCGGCGAGCACGATGCCGATGCGGCTGAACACCAGTGGGCTCCCGAAGACCGCCTGCCAGGCCTCGCCCAACGAGCTGTTGCGCCCCAGCATCACCAACAAGAAATACCCCAGCACGGTCGGGGGCAGCACCAGCGGCGTGAGCAACACCGCCTCGAGAATCATCAGGCGTCGATGCGCGAGCATGACGCCGAGACCCAACGCGAGGCCGGTCGAGAGCATCGTGGCGAGGCTGGCCACCTCGAGCGAAAGAATAACCGCTTCGATCATTGGGCCTCGAAACCGAACCTGCTGAACAACGCAGTCTCGTGGCCCAGCGCCTCGAGGAATTGCTTCGCCAGCGGCTGCCGCGACGGGTCTGTGCCGCACACCACCACGGCCTGATCAATGGGCGGATGAAGCGACGAGTCGACCAACAGCATCTGCCCGTCGTGCAGCTCGGTGACCAACGATCGGGCGATCAACCCGGCCTCTGCGTTGCCCGAGCGCACCATTTGCAACGCGTGGCTCACGCTCTCGCCGAAGACCAGTCGCTTGTTCACGGCGCTCAGAATGCCGGCGGCCTCGAGGGCAGCCTTGCCGGCGCGGCCGTACGGAGCGTGCTCGACGTTCGCCAACGCGATTCGTTTGAAGCGCTCGTCGGTGAGCCCCTCGACGCTTGCGGGTGCGGTGATGCCAGGCGCGGTCCACACCACCAGCCGGCCGCGGGCGAAGACTGACTTGGTGCCCTCGACGCAGACGCCGCGGCTGATCAGCGCATCGATGCTGGCGACGTCGGCTGCAGCGAAGACGTCGAACGGCGCACCCTGCTCGAGCTGCTTCGCCAGCAACCCGGTCGACCCGAAGGTCAATGTCACCTCGCGCTGACTCGATTTGCGAAATGTCTCGGCGAACTCGCTGAACGCGACCGTGAGATCAGACGCGGCGGCCACCCGAAGCGGCTCTGACGCCTTGGTCGAGCGACACCCCGAAAGCAGGGCCAAGACCAGCCACAGCACGCGCATGAAGCGACGGTTAGCACGTCAGGCCTTGCGCGTAAGGGCCTTGCGACCGGGCGGCTGAGGCAAGCCAGCCAGCAACCCACGCAGTGGCACGCCGAGCACAGGCTCTTCGCGCAGACCTGCCTCCCGCAAGATTCCGTTGGCCGCCCAGAGCCCACTCGACGCCGCGCACTCAAGCAGCATGGCCGGGAAGGGGAGCTTCACCCAGTCTCCCGCGCAGTACAGGCCGGGTACGCCCGTCTCGACCGTGGGCCGGTCGGCGTATTGGCCTACGTGAAACGCAGTGAAGTTTCGCGGCAGCTGAAAGTGCTCATGCACAACAGAGAGGCCCGTGAGCTCGGGGAAGAAGCGGGTCATCTCGTTGAGGAGCGTGGCCTTGATCTCCGGCGCCTCGAGCCCGTCGGGCACCGCATAGCAGTGGAGTTCATAGATGCCGCCAGTGCCTCCATGGCGAGCGACCCACTCAGCCGAGTCTGACTCGACGCGGTGATAGGCGGTGAACGCGTCGAGCAGGTCGATGCGATCAGTGATCACGAATGGCGGCATCTCGGCCCGCACGTCTTTGTCGGTCCAAATCCGTAACACCGCGTAGCGTTGCCCAGGCTTCAGCTTCTCGAACTGCTCGATCAGCCGCGGCTCGAGGCCCGTCGCTTCGGTCACGATGGCGCGCGCGCCGACCACATCGGTCGCCAGCACCACCGAAGCGAAGGCCTCGCCGTTGACTCGAAACGTCTCGGCGCGCTCGAGCGAGGTCACCGGAGTCGAGAGTCGCAACGTGGCGCCGTGTCGTGCGAGCTCAGCGCGAATGGGAGCCAGAATCGCAGGCTCGTAGTCGCGCGTGGGGTAGCCGTAGACCAGACCCCCGTCTTGCCCGAGGTAGTAGAAGTGAAACGACTTGAGCAGCTCGGCGAGCGAGAGCTTGTCTTCGTCGGCGAAGAAGGCCCGAGCGAAAGTGCTGAAGGCGAGCTTCAACTGCGGAGGCACCTGCGCCAACTGATTGAACTGCGCGAACGAGAGCGAGTCGTATTTCGCGAAGGTCTGGTCGTGCTCGTATTCGAGGAACAGCCCGTAGAGATCGCGACCCGGTGCCTTGAGCGTGTCGCCGATGCGAAACACTCCGGCCTTTGCGAGCGCGAGCAGGTTGAAGATCGGGGTGGTGTCGAGCTGACCGAAGCGCACGGTGTGCTCGGTGCCGACGATGACGTACTCGCCGATCGATCGAAAGCTCTGGCGCAGCGACATCGAATCAAGAAAGCGATTGAGGTTCAGATAGTGCGGGAAGAACGCGTGAAAGCCATGACTGACCCATGCGTTCTCGGTGGGCGAGAGCGCCACTTGCCAACTGCCCAGCTTGCCTCCGATGTGCGCGGCGCTCTCGAAGACGGTGACTGAGAAACCGCGACGGGCGAGGGTGACCGCCGCAGTCAGGCCAGCGACCCCGGCACCGAGCACCGCCACCCGTTGGCCATCGGCACGAAGCGGCAACCGGTCATCGACCACGTTGTGCGCGACGCGATATCCGCGCAGGCGCCATCGAATGACGGCTTTGAGCGCCCGCGGCACTCCGAACCACATCGCCATTGTCAGGAGCACCAGACCCACCAGCCAACCCATCGAGCTCAGCTATCAGAAACGTCTCGATAACTGGCCATTAAATTGAATTAATAAATATTGACCTTGATAAATTGAATGCCTTGCTTCAATAACTGAAGCCCATGGCGGTTCCCAATGTCTGCCCAGGCTGCACCGGTGCTCTCGAAATCGTGCGGCTCTCGTGCCTGACCTGCGGCACCTCGGTCGAAGGCCACTTCTCGCTGGAGTGGGTGGGCGCGCTGAGCCGGGAGCAGCTGGCCTTCGTGAAAGTGTTTCTGGCCTCGCGGGGGAAGATTAAGGACGTCGAGCACGCGCTGGGTCTCTCGTACCCGACGGTGGTGGCGCGGCTCGATGAAGTGGTGGCGGTGGTCGCGCGCGCTTCCTCGCGACCCTCTTCGCCGACGACGAAATCGAACGCCGGCGCCACGGCTCGGCTGGCTGCTCTCGCGCAGCTCGAGGCCGGTGAGATCGACGTCGACACTGCAGAGCGCCTCTTACGTGCAACCAAGGAGAAGTCATGAACCCGCGAACTGTCTTGCCCTTTTCGGAGCTGCCCCAGCTCCACCTCGAGACGCAAGGCTCGGTGGTCGAGGTGATCGGCATCACCAACGGTGAAGCGCCGTACCTCGAGGTGAAGGGTAACCCGATCAAAGTCGAGAACGTCGATGGGGTGGTGCGGCTGAGCTCGCCGTGGGGCATGGGCGACCAGCGCATGACGCTGCACGTGCCGCAGAACCTGCGCGCGACCATCGCCTGCGACATGGGCAAGCTGCGGGTGAGCCAGCTCGCGGGCTGTGACCTGAGCCTGAGCTGCAACGCCGGCTCAATCGATCTGCGAGAGGCGCGCGGCCGCTTCACCCTCAAAGCGCACGCGGGCGAGATTCGCGCCGAGAACGTGGGAGGCACCTTCGAGCTCGAGGCGAGCACCGGCTCGGTGCGGCTGGGCATCGTGGCGCTCGACGCGGGCACGCACCGCATTCGCTCGACGATGGGGTCGGTGAAGATCGCTCTCGCTCCCGGGCTCGACGTGCGCATCGAGTCGCGCACCGTGATGGGCTCGACCCGCACCGCCTACCCGAGCAACCCGGCCGCCGCGGCGCACCTGCTGCTCGAGGCCGAGCTGGGCTCGGTGAAGGTGCGCGAAGGCTCAGGCGCGAGTGATGCGCGGCACGGCGACTGGCCCGACTGGCGGCGCTGGTGGGCGAGCGCTGCGGCGGCGATCGAGCGAACGATGCTGGCACCCATCGTCACGGCGGCACCGGCACCTGCGCCCGAGACCTCTAGCCCGGAGCTGCTCAAGATTCTCGGCATGGTGGAGCAGGGCACCATCTCGCCTGATCAAGCCGACAAGTTGATTCGCGCGGTGGCTGATGCGCGCGGTCAGGCGCGCTCGGCGGCCTCGAGCTCGTAGAAGATCACATCGCCTTCGCGCTTGGCCCACAGCCCTCCGCCGACCTGGCGAAAGTGCGGCTTGAGGGCTTTGCGGTACCAGCTGCCGGTGCGGCGGTGAATGCGCATGTCGGTGAGGCTGGGGTCGACCGAGTCGACGGTGTCGGCCTTGGTGATGGCCTCGAGGTACATCAGGCCGCGTGACATCGCGCCGAGGTTGTCGATGGCGCGCTTGGCGGCGGGAGTCTCGAGGTAGGGGAGAACCCCCTGGCAGATGACGAGATCGAACTGCTCATCGAGGCGCCAATTCGAGATGTCAGCTTGGAGGTGACCGTAGGCCTTGCAGGTCTCGGCCTCGTACTCGGTGCTCACCACCCGCACCCCGGGCCGGTGCTTCTTGAACCACTGGCCCCACCAGCCCAGACCGGCGCCCACATCGAGCACCGAGCGAATCTGCACGCCGAGCCAGTCGGCGAAGCTGACCGTGCCCAACACCAGCGACCACTGCCGGTTGCGATCGTAAATTCGCGTCTTCGGGTCGAGGTAGAAGCGCCGGTAGTACCCGGTGTCGAAGCGAAGGGGCGATTCGCTCACGGAGTGCCAGCGTCGGCTTCGATGACGACCGGCGCGACAGCGACCGCTGGCTCGACGACGACCTTGGCGGCCTCGGTCTCAGCGAGCGTCTTCATCTCAGCGAGCCCCTTCTCGAAGTCACCGCCGACCATCTTGTCCATGTCCATCACCAGGCCAAAGGCTTTGCTCATGAAGTTCTTGTGGCCGGTCATCGACCACACCACTTCGGTCGCGGGGCCCGACGGCTTGAAGGTGAAGGTGGTCTTGTTGCTGGCCTCGACGGGCTTCGTGAAGTTGAGGTCGATCGCGATGCGTTCGAAGGGCTGAGCCTCAACGATGGTCATGTTGCCTTCGCCGGTCTCCTTGCCGGCCCAGGCGTAGTGCGCGCCGACGCCTGATTCGGGGCCGCTGTACGTCTTGTTGAGATCGCTCTCCATTTTCTCCCACGGAGACCAGCTCGCCCATTTGTGAAAGTCGTTCACTTGCGCATAGGGCAGCGAGACGGGGGCGTTGATGGTGGTGCGGCGCTCGATGGTGAAGGCCGCTGGCTGCATCGCGATTACCGTCACCAGAATGACGACCATCACAACGAGAGCGATCAGGATCTTCTTGGCCATGGGTGGGCTCCATACCAAGAACGGGTCGAGTTGCTGCCGGAATGATGCTGCCTTGCGTCACCGGGCTCCGCGCAACTTTTCTCGGGCGCTGATGAGCCAATGCCCGATATCCGGCGGTTTCAGCGACAGCGCTCGACGATCTGAGCCCTTACCGGCACGAGCCAACGAGTTCAAGTACCAGCGGCACATCGCGCTCTCGTATTCGATGGCCGCTCCGGCGGTGGTGCCGTTCGACGTCTACATCAAGCAGGGCCAAGACCGTTCTACGCAGCGTGCTCCACGTGGTCAACACGCTCGGCGACAAGCGGTTCTTCTCGCTCTACCTCGACGGCTCGCTGTTCAAGAAGTTACCGACCCGCGCGACGCTGATGACTCCGGAGAAGCCGGCGGCGAGGCCGGTGGCGTTCACCGATGACCCGAAGCACAACCGGGTGATCATCACGATACCGACCTTCAACCTCTGGTCGGTCGTGCAGTTCGAATAGTTTTGGTAGACGCCTGCGAATGAAACCGACGGTTCTGGCATACGCGGGCTGCAGCACCTGC
>Ga0105048_10010160_pt1 | contig 14922 bp, 6 predicted proteins | sample MAT05_FD_78382 | JGI IMG/M metagenome (GOLD analysis project Ga0105048, IMG submission 78382) | Freshwater microbial communities from Lake Fryxell liftoff mats and glacier meltwater in Antarctica - MAT-05 | ecosystem: Environmental > Aquatic > Freshwater > Ice > Liftoff microbial mat | place... | reverse complement strand
CCCCATGTTGGCACCACAAAATATCAGGCTGGCGTTTGAATTTGTAAGTGTATTCGCGCCAACGCTTTTTAAAGTATTACCGGTAATGATGTGTTTACCATAAGTTGTTGCGTTGCTGGTACAATTGCTCAGCTCGATGCCCCTTTGCGCCATGCCGTTCGGGTCTTCTTTCATCGTGATGGTGTTGCCGGAAATGAGCGTGGGAAAGCTTCGGATGCCGCTAACTCTTATACCTCTGTAAACATCGGCCATGCTGTTGTTCTGTATAAAAGTACCAACAATGGCCGGCGAATAGTTTGGGTTGGCCAGCATCGCCCAAGTGTTGACCCAGTTAGCGCTAAGGTCTATGGCCTGACTGATATAATTGCCTGAGCCCGAGCCAGCACTAAAACTATTATTCTGTATCGTAAGGTTACCGGCGAAAATACCGTAAGGGGTGCACGTAGAACAAAGCATAGCCAGGCTGCTTGAACCAGCGGTTAATGGAATATTAATTCCTGTATTAATGTTTGTAAATTCACTATTAAGCACCCAATACCTAAAGCGGTTGGTATTTAAAACAATGCCGGTATTGCCCTGCGAAAACACTGTGCCCGAGGCTGTACTTTGCGTGCTGCGGAAGATTGCGTTTTTTATCTCAAAACGGTAAATGTTTTTGCCCTCAACGCCCCTGTGGCAGTTCCAGAAGCGATTGCCAGTGCTGCTGCTACTGCCGTTTAAATCGAGCAAATTGTCGGCGTTAAAGATTATTTGAGAGAGAAAGAGGGGCGAAGGCGCGATGTGATAAATTGCGCTTCCACTCCCTGCTGAACCGCTTGTGTACTTTGTATTTTGAAATACCGAGTTGATACAACTTAGGTTTGCGGAATTGGCCCGTATAAACGTATGGTGATTATCAAACAAATTAAATTCAGAAGCAGTGGAACTACCAAAGGACAGCCCGTAATAAACATCGTTCCAGTTATTCCCAACTTCCTGAAGGTTAATGGCGATAGAAGATGTTTGCCCTGCATAAGGATATAATAGTGAAGTTTTGGCAAACGAAGACAGATAAGGTGATGCCAGACCAGTGGTAGGATTTACCACGGCTCTTAAGTCGCCTGTGCTTGCAGAACGCCATTGTGGAAGACTGGTTGTGAAATTTCTACAGCTAAATACAGAATTGCGAATCTTGAAGGCGTTATTATAAGTTGTACTTCCACGATGGTAATTGGAAATATTTATGTCAATAAAATTTTTATTAAAAATGACTTCGTTAATGTCAAGTATTGTTGTGAGTGTGGATGTTGCATGATTGCCAACATCAATCGCAGTCTCAGCATCTTCGAAGAGGTTTCCCGCCCCAATTGAAACCATTTGCACATGCCCCCCGTCTTGTACCACAATTCCTTGCCACATAGTGGCGGTGCAAGCTGCTAAGTGAAAATTGATGAGTTGTAATGCAGCACCCGGGGCGATGGTAATTTTCACATTTTTGTTCATCATAATCTCGTCTACCATCGTAAACACTCCGGCCTGAACGGTAAAATCGTTAACGACCAATCCGCCATTTATAGATCCATTAGGTGTCGTAATCGACTGAGTAAAGGCTGTAAGGCTTGCAGATCCGCAACAATTAGTATAGACTGTTACCGATATTGTTTTGGTAACCGAACAAATAGTCGAGCTGGAAGCGCTAACCGTATAAATGGTCGTTATGGTGGGGCTCACCACTTGGCTTGGCCCGGTCATTCCACCCGGTTGCCATAGATAAGAAACACCCGCTACAGACCCTGTATAGCTGGCATTTAAGGCAATGCTGTTTTGTCCTAACGTTAAGCAAAGCGTAGCATTACTGCTGGCGCTCAACGAGATCTGGCCTACAGATACGACTTGCCAAACTGTGTTGTTACAGCCATTATAGTTGTAGCTGAAAGAAATGGGAAAAGTGCCGGTGGTAAAGGTGGGAGGAAAATTAAAGTTATCATAGCCAAAACCGCTTGTACTTAGGCCCGTGCCTGAAAAAGTCCCGATAGTAGAAACATATTGTTGTAAGTTGGTGTAAGAAGGTACTGTGCAATTATTTTGCGGGGGCAAAATAAATGTTGGGCTGGGCATTTCTTCGAGGCGTATGTCATCAATAAAGCAGTTGAGAAAACTGCCCACTTGGCCGGCAGTATTCGCGGCCACTGGGGTCGCGTTTGCCGAGTTGCTGCTGTTAAGACCAAAAATAATCGTGTTTGAGTTGTTAGTTCCTGTAAATACGAAAGTATTTGTATATAAAGCCCAGGAATTACTTGGATTGATGGTGAATTGAGAAATAGGAAATAATCCGGCTGGGAAATTTATTATCGGAGAAAAACCAAAAATTGGATTCGACGCCAGATTCACGATCAATGGAACGTTGTTTGGATTGATTTGTACCATTGTGCTAGTGCCTACACTGGCCGGCGTATTCTGCGCCCAAAAAGATATCCTGTATGCATTTCCGTTTATTAAAGGGCTTTGGAGTAAATTTTTTATGGATGAGGCATAATTAATAAAGGCGTAAAGGGTCACGACATTGTTATTTCCTCCCGCGCCATTATAACTACTCACAGGATTAACCATACCTAAGGTGCTAACCCCCAGATTATAAGAATTACTATTCCCTGTGCAACCGTTTGTAAGTAATATGAAAGGATCCTGGTAAATAGACCAGCCGCAAACGGAAATCGGTACTAAAGGAGGGATAAGGGGTAGCCCGTAGACTATTCCACAAGATGGATTTCCTGATGAAAGGGTTTCAAAGCCGGGATTCTGGATTAAATTGCAGGTGCCGGCTGAAACACATAACCCTGGAAGAAAATTAATATATACATAGGTGGCATTACCTATTTGCCCCAATGTATTTATTGGTAAATATTTTAGAGTGATCATGCCTGCGCCAACTGTTGAGGAAATGGTAAAATCGCTGGCTCCCAGAATCAGAGAGGCTGTGTTACTATAGATTAGCTCGAGGCAACTTACGCTCACTGTGATGGGGATATCGTTTGATACAAGTGCTGAAAACGGTATAACGGTTTGCGTTGTATTTGTATTAAATGTAAACACACCATTGCTATACCCGTCATTTATACCAATCACGGTTGCAGTGGGCAAACATACAGAAGAATAGTTATGGGTGGCTCCAAAAGCGTTGCTTGTGAATGTTGAGCCACTGAAGGTATATCCGAGATCACACAACACCTGCTTTTCTTCTTGTTTGAGGTAACGTTTGTCGTAGCAATTTCCAAATTTGATATAGTTCGACATTGAAAAATACAAATCGTTATAGCCCGGAGTAGCAGTTGGCACACAGCTGGTAGTAAAACTGTTGCCCCAGGTACACATGTCTTCAAAATGACTTAAGCTGCTTGCCGGTTCAAATACAGATGGGGTGTAAACCTTTGAAACTGTGTTTGAGCTGGAATATTGCACAGCGGATGAGCAATTGGTGGTTCCGTCGGTGGACGCGCTTATTGTAGCAGATTGGCTAATTGTATTTGAAGCCGTTAGAGCAACAGAAAAAGCTAGATTGTTGTTTGGACAACTGTTTGAGCCTGAGCTTCCCAAAAGAGGTATGCCGTTTGCAGCGGTCAAAAACTGGTCGTAACGGGAATAACTGTTACTTGCACCAATAAATTTTGAGGCACCTGTTACATTTATTAAACTCGCAAAACCCAAGGTATGTACGGCCTCATGGAGCATCACATCGAAAAATAGGTATTCCGACGATGTGATGGTTGGTGTGCTTAGAGAAAAATTAAACGGCGCGTATGGATTTGCATAAACCGCACCGTGATAGAATCCAGAACCTATTGTACCCGTGTTAAAGGATGAAATCGGAATGCTGTTGTAGGGATCGAGCCCGGTTGTAAGCGCTTTGTATATGAGCCCATCCACAACGCCCTGATTGTTATTGGAAGGCGATCCCGGAAAAGCATAAAAAGAAGTTGCCAGGCCTAAAAACCCAACAGCATCGTCACAAAAGATATTGATGCTTCCAGCAGAAATCGTGGAAGTTATAAATCCCGAAATATTCGAATACACTTCGCAAAGAACAGATTGTGCTGCCATACTCTGCGTGCCTTGGCAGAAAATAATACTGTTGGGTGAGAAAAAGAGTTTGAATTTTCCTGCAGTGCAAAATTGGGTTGGCACTGTGGCAATAGAGTAAGTATTATTTCCAAACCTTGCCGAACGTAGGTTTAAATCTGCCAACGCGTGTTCTGTGCCAAATCTATCAAAAACTCTGTCGAATATTCCTCCCGGCGTTAAAATTCTAGGGATATTTGCTATGGTGCCTGCCCTATTAATTTGCCAGAAATTAAACCCATTAAAACCGTTAAAAAAATAAGCCATTGTTTTTTCATGCGTTTTAATTTTTATAAATAGGTAAAAAAAATAAAGCAATACAATTAAGGACTCAACAGGATGATCAATCGACGCCGGGCATCAATAGTTTTTGGACAGACACTAAATAGGCTACACAGATTTTTAAACACTAATTATTTCTTTAGAATTTAAAAATATTAACCCTCACAAAATAAAAGAACTCAAAGACAGTTTAAAAAATAAATTGTCTTGTGAAACAAATCTAATGAATAAAACGGTCGAAAAAACATCAGGCCGAGAAAAGCCAAAGATTTAACAGCTCGTTAATAAAGAATTGGAGGCCGATAAATTTTTTTCAAAAACAATATGTTTTTTTGCTCCCAAAAATTATTCTTTTACCGTCAAAGTTTCTTCCTTAAACGGATTTCTAGGCACCCACTCGGCGGGTTGCAATAAAGCAATAAAAGGTTTTTGAATAATTTTCGAAATCGTGTTCTGCGGCTTGAGGTAACAGGCCAGATCTGTTGCTTTTGCTCCAACCGTTGTTTTTATTTCAGCCGCCGTTCTCCCTAGGTTCACTTTGCTTCTTAGTTCAAGAATAGCTTCGCTAATAATCGTGTATAACAGGTTCTGGTATAAATTATGTTGCTGGTTTAAATCATATTTAAACCCTATGTAGTGCGCTTCCACAGAATTGTCGGGCATTAAGAAGATGCTGCCAAAGGCGATGAGTTCGTTATCCTTTAAAAATCCTATCACTTTAAAACGTTCTCCGAAAATAGTTTTAACAAGACTGAAATAATTCCGCGGCAATTTTATTAGTTTAAATTTTGCTTTCTCGAAAATCTCTTCATAAAGCGCGTAAATTTTTTTCTCGTTTTTGTTGATCTCGTCCGATGTAAAATACTTTGTTTCTATGCCTTGAAAGCTCTTAAAGATGGCCTTCGCGCGGTTTCTGTATTTTTTAGAGAATAATTCGATATAGCTATTGATTGTATTAACGCCCAAGGGGATGTCTACAATTAGATTCGGTTCTACCGAAAAACGCGAATATTTTTCCTCTTCAAATAGTTTTTCTGGCTTAAGAGGCTCATGAAAATCTTTGATTAAAATCGCCGAGAGCCCACCTTTTAGTTTATCTTCTTTCGACACTACATCAATAATGTTTAGCAAAAGCGTATGGGCCACTTCGTCAGTTATTATTTCATCAAATACAAATCCATATTCACCGCTCACTAGGTTGTTGCCACAGGTAAACAATCGTAATAAAACTTCTTCTTTGTTTGCTCCTAAATAATTCTCAAAGATCTTTAAGCGTTTCGAATTGTTATTTTCTGTTTGCCCTTCGAGGATCTCGCCAAATGTTCCAGCTCTAAAGTCTACTACCTGAAAGTAAATCACGCCGCAGGCTTTTCCATGGAAGTAAACAATTACATATCGACACATCAATTTGGTATGTTCTCCAGATTCTAAGACATCTAAAAACGCAGGGTCTAAAAAAATCTTATCCTCTTTGATAACAGATTTCCATTCTTCTTTTGGTATCGATGCCGCCCGTTCAAAAAGTGTAAACGAAAATTTTTCATCCAACTCTCTTTTGGGTAAAAATCTTTTTTTTGAAGAAACTGGTTTGCAAAAACTGAACATAGGCGAGTAAAATTAATAATTTAAATTCGCCAACTAAACCGCCAATTGCTAAATACAGCCAAAAGAATAAAAAAATTACAGCACCCTTCAACCAAAACCATAATACCAAAAGGAAAAATAATTTAGTCGAATTATTTTCCTTTGGCATTGCAAGGCCTGTAATTTGTAAATTGTCTTTTGGCTAAATTTAAAAGTTACGCCGTTATAATCTTTCGAACCCATAAATGGTATTGTTCTTAATCTTGCGTAGCTTGTTTTGCAGGACTGGTGCATTTATGCAACCTTTTTGGGTAGTAGCGGCATTGTTTGCGTTGTAATATTTGTTTCAAACAATTTAGTCATAATACAACATCACACTCTACGATAGCATGACCCGAGCCAGATATTTAAAATATTTTTTTACGACCACAAAAGACCCTCAAAGCGAAAAATACTTCCAACATCTTGAGTAACAAAAGGCGCTGAAAGGCGAAAAAGAGTGACATTTTAGCCCAAAGATGCCTAATATTTCCGCGTTTTCTAACTTTAACCGCAAACTGACAGTTGAATTTCTACTGCAAGTCAAAATCCGCTGTGGTGTTTGAAAAGGCTCGCTTTTCCGGGCTTTAAAATAGTGCAAACTATTCTTACAGCCCTCACAGTTGCGCTTTCCTGACCCCTTGTGTCTTTTGTCTTTCGTAAAGAAATCAGCTGCCTGTTTACGGTTTAACGTCTCAACGCTTCTTACCAAAAAATAATTAGTAAATTTAGAAAGTCATGTACAGTTTATTTAAATTATTTTGGAAGTACAATTTGCCCCGTTGGTCGATTCTTTTTATTGACACTTTAATTTGTGCGTTTGCCCTAACTGTGGCGATTTTGCTTAGGTTTAATTTCGAAAATATTCCGGCAGCCGACAAAAGAAACCTCCCTGTTGATTTTATGGTTGTGCTATCGATTAGGTTTCTGTCTTTCTTTTTATCCAAAACCTATAAAGGTGTGGTAAGATACACCAGTTCACGCGATACAATACGCATTTTTTTGGTTATCCTCACGGGCAGCTTTATTGTGTTTTTATTAAACTTAATTAGTCTTAAAACGCTGGGTGGTTATTTTATTCCAAGCTCAGTGATTATTATTGATGCCCTGGTTTCGCTTTTTTTAATGATTAGTTCAAGACTTGCCGTAAAAACACTATATTTTGAAAGCAAAAATCCGGGTAAAGAGAAAACGAATGTGATCATTTACGGGGCAGGCGAAGCGGGAATTATTACAAAAAGAACGCTTGACCGCGACGCCGCTATGAAGTATAGGGTAATTGGTTTTGTCGATGACGACACAAAAAAACAAGGAAGGAGTTTGGAAGGTGTTTTTGTTTATAAACCTGCGAAACTTCAAGAACTCATTAGGCTGAACGATGCCGAGTTAGTAATTATTTCCATACAGAAAATTTCAGTAAAGAAAAAAAATGACATAACCGATATTAGTCTCATTAACAATACCAGGGTATTGCACGTGCCGCCGCCAACCAAATGGATTAACGGCGAATTAAGTTTTAACCAGATAAAAAGCGTTAAGATCGAAGACCTGCTTGAACGGGATCCCATTAAGTTAAACCACGATGGCATCAACACACAATTAAGCGGGAAAACTATTTTGATCACGGGTGCTGCGGGAAGCATTGGCAGTGAGCTCGCCAGGCAGTGCCTTAAATTTAATCCTTCTAAAATTTATTTGCTCGATCAGGCCGAAACGCCCATGCATGAATTAGAGCTAGAGTTTTCGGATCAGATGTCGCAATCGAAATTTGAAGTGGTGATTGGAGACATAAGAAATGTGGAGCGCATGAAAAATGTATTTTCAACCTTCAAGCCACAAATTATTTTCCATGCAGCCGCTTATAAACATGTGCCCATGATGGAGAATAATCCCTCAGAGTCTATTTTGACCAATATTTTGGGAACAAAAAATCTAGCGGATCTCGCCAGTTTGTATAAGGCCGAACGCTTCGTTTTCGTGAGCACCGACAAAGCCGTAAACCCTACAAATGTAATGGGGGCAAGTAAGCGCATTGCCGAAATGTACGTACAAAGCCTTGGCAAAATTTCAACTACAAAATTTATTACGACAAGATTTGGAAATGTGTTGGGGTCAAACGGATCTGTTATTCCGCGGTTTAAAAAACAAATTGAACAGGGCGGCCCAATCACGATTACGCATCCCGAAATCAGTCGTTTTTTTATGACCATTCGCGAAGCCAGCCAATTAGTGCTCGAAGCAGCAAGTATGGGCAAAGGCGGAGAAATCTTTGTTTTCGACATGGGTAGCTCTGTAAAAATAGTTGACTTAGTGCGTAAGATGATTTTGTTGTCTGGACTAAAAGAAGGAAAAGATATTAATATAGAATATACTGGTCTTCGTCCGGGTGAAAAATTATACGAAGAATTGCTTGCAAATGCCGAAAATACATTACCTACCCATCACAGCCAAATCTTGGTGGGCAAAGTTCGTGAATACGCCTACGATGAGATAAAAACCATCATTGATGCGCTTATAAAATCATTCGACACGCAAGACAATGAAGTGATTGTTCAACGCATGAAAGATTTGGTGCCTGAATTTAAAAGCAATAACTCTGTATTTCAAAAATTAGACTAAATGACACGAAATATTTTATTTGTACTCGCTTTTTTTTGCGCTTTTCTTAGATCAGAAATGTTTCTCTCTCAAGAAAAAGCGGGGAGTGCTAAATTTATGAAACCCCGTTTAATTGTTGGCATAGTTGTAGATCAAATGCGTAACGATTACATGTATCGTTATTGGAAACGCTACGGCAACGGAGGATTTAAGCGGCTGGTGAATGGCGGCTATTATTTTAAGAATGCGCATTATAATTATAACCCCACTTATACCGGACCGGGTCACAGCAGCATTTACACTGGCGCCACACCAAAAACACATGGCATTATCGCCAACGAATGGTTTTTAAAATCTACCGGCGCTTTTTTGTATTGCGCGCAAGACACCGCTGTTAGAACCGTTGGTGCTGAAGGGAAAGGCGGAATGATGTCTCCGAAAAATCAGTTGAGTTCCACAATTGGCGATGAAATGAAAATGAGTTCGAACCAAAATGCGAAGATATTTGCTGTCGCATTAAAAGATCGCAGCGCCGTATTGCCTGGTGGACAGATGGCTGACGCAGCTTTTTGGTACGATGAAGCAAGCGGCAATTTTATCACATCAACCTGGTATTTAAAAGAATTACCACAATGGTTGAAAACATTTAATGAAAAAAAATTGGCAAAATCCTATCTTGAAAAAGGATGGGAGACAATTTACGCTTTAAATACTTACAGTAATTCAATAGCGGATGAAAACAATTACGAGCACGCGCCTAACAAAAAAGAGAAAGCTATTTTTCCTTACAACTATCAATCATTTCTTGAAAAAAATAGTTACGGGATAATCGCGCAAACACCCTTTGGCAACTCACTGACGAAAGATCTTGCCATTGCTTGTATTATTAACGAAGAATTGGGAAAAGACGAAGTAACGGATTTGTTAGCAGTAAGTTTTTCGAGCACAGATCATGTGGCGCATCATTATGGCCCTCGCTCTGTAGAAATAGAAGATGTTTACCTAAGGCTGGATAAAGACCTTGAAGGTTTTTTTAATTTTCTTGATAAGCAAGTGGGCAAAAACAACTACAGCGTTTTTTTAACGGCCGATCACGGAGGAGCCGATGTCCCAACGCATTTAAACGATCATAAAACGAATGCCGGTTACATAAAGTCAAAACAATTAGCGGGCAAGATCAAGAATTATTTTTATACCACGTACGGCGATAGTCTGCTTTACGCGAATAACAGCAACGAGCAGGTTTTTATCAACGAGAAAAAAATTGCAGAATTAAAACTCGATAAAAATAAAGTGGAGGAATTACTCGCGGAGTTTTTAATCACTATAAAAGGCATTGCTGAGGCCTATCCGTCGGCGCTTGTGAAGACTAAAGCGGGAAAAGCCAACGACTATCTAACTCTGGTGGCCAATGGTTACAATCAAAAATTGAGTGGCAACGTTTGTTATATCTACGAAGCCGGATGGATGTATTATGGTGGCGACAATGTGGTTACACACTGCGGAACGTATAATTACGATACGCATGTGCCAGTTTTGTTTTATGGCCACTCAATAAAAAAAGGGGATTCGTACGATTACATTACGATTACACAAATTGCGTCAACGGTTTGTGAATTGCTGAAAATCAATCAAACCAATTCGACCATTGCGGCACCGCTCAATGGTTTTTTTAAATAGATTGTTCTTGATAGATCCTGCAGCAAGAGTTTTAAACCTTTTATATTTTACAAGATTTATTACTTGTTCTTAGAGCACTTGCCCTATCAATATCAATATCAAATACAAATATATTTTTGACTAAACAGTGCCTGTCCGAAAATGGAGTTTTCGGCCAAACACTAAATAAGGGTTGCTTAAAATGTGTCAAAACTAACCCAAAAAGATTCAAGTTTGGCCATTAAATAACGTGGCTTTTATGGGCAAAGGTATAAAATCTGTGCACTGATTTAGATAGCATTGCGCTAAAAACTTACTCAAAACAACTAAGTTGTGTTTCTGAGTGACCCCGAAATATTAAGTAAAAAAATTGATAGGGTTTAGGTCCGGCTATTGTTCTATAAATAATTGGGCGAGCAAGTAAAAGGTTATATTTTTGCAGTTCGCCGCCAGAAAAATAGCCAATGCAAACTTTGATAATTTATTTCTAAAATTTTTGAAACGTATTTACTTTTTTCAGTTAATCTATTAATAACCGAATAATGTTTTTGATACTTGCTAGTGCTTTAGATCTGGTTTGCAAAAATGGCATTTATTTTCAGGGCAAAAGGGGGGGTGTTTAATTAGGCGTTGACGAAGTATTTTTAGTTTTTTACTTTATTTTATATATTTTATTGTTGTCCCTTCAACCATCGGTATTGAAACAAACAACCAAGGAATAAATCCAAACTTTAAATTAATAATAGCGTCGGCATTTTCCTTAACGGCTTTCGCTTTTAGTTTTTTCAAAAGGGCTTTCTCGCTATGAAAAATACTGCCAGCAGAAGCAAGGTGCGCTATTTCCTCAAAGGGCTTGTCTGGAATCTTCGATATGTAAACCTGAATATTATCACTGCTAGAAGTGCGTTGAATGTTTGTTACTGAAGTTGAAACACATGAAACAAAAGTAACGGATAGCAATAAGAGTAGTCTTGTTATTTTTTTAATCATTTTAATTTTTTTATAAGAACGAAAAAGCTGCAAAATTATTGTTGTTAAAAAGCAAATAATATTATCTAAGATTTGTAAGTTGGTGCAAAAGGCAATGAGCAAGTCTTAGATGGTAACGTACTGAAGGAAAACGATTGAGCCAAATTCTTTTTCCTTTTGTTACAACGTAAACGGCAATATTATTAATACTTTAAAAGATCTCTTTTTTCACCAAATTATGGAAATGAGATCAGTGTTCGATTTATTCCCTCTGCGACTAAGATAATTATTTCCTAAGAATCTCTTTATGACCTAAAGAAAGTTTCATATTGCTCGTTGGCCCAGAAAAATTAAGTTTTAAACCCTTAGAGTTTTCAGCAGTTTCGCCTGACTTTGCAGGAATATAATTTTTACCCCTTTTTTTAAGATTATTCCATGGGATGAGGATATTGATAGTAGAATTTTCTTTAAAATTATAAATTCCCGTAACATACAAATTTAAAATATTCGATCCTATTTCAAGTTCCTGAATATCCATTTCGTATCCCCTAATTTTAAATCTTTCGTTTAACTCTGTAAAGGTAACATTGTCAAAATCTCTATTCTTAAAAATGAAATTAGACATGCTTTGAACTGGCTCAAAGTTCTGCAAATGCCCGTCTTTTAATTTTAGTTTTACCTCCCCGAAAAAACTTTCAGGAATCACCTCCATTTTATCGTCGAGCTCTGCTTTCAATAAAGCATGCACAAATACAGTGCCTTTTAGATGTTTGCTTTCTACCTTTTTTTGACCAAAATTTTCGAATTCGTCAAACATTCTATTAATATTGATGTCCTGCAAATCCACTTCAGCGTTAATTTTATTCATGTCAAAAATGCTGCCTGTCACAAAAATTTTACCGCCGCAGGTGTTGCCCTTTACAGATTTTAAAGTTAATAATTTGTTTTTCGCTAACAGTTCGATACTTGCGTTCTGAATTTCAACTTTTCTTACAAAAAGTTTTTTGGCGAAGAGTTTTACATTAAAGTCAAATTTGTCATCACTCGCTTTCTGTACACTTTGTTTGTACTCTGCCCTCGTTTTTTTATTGCCTTCTGCTTTTAATTCTTTTACCGTTTTAACAGTCACCTGCTTAGGCTGGATGTACGCATTTAAATTTAGGTAATCAGACTTTGCGTTCAGCGTTACTTTTAGCGAATTGCTGTATTCTAATACGTAATTCACAAAGTTTTCTGCCTTGCCTGTTAGCAATGCGTCTCCGGCGTCCATTTTTAAAAGCAGATTGTCGAATTTAAGGTCACGGTTACTTACATTTGCTTTACCTTTTACAATATAGGTGTAAGGCTTATTTTTTTGCTGGTAACTAAAATTATTAAAATACAAGTTGGCATCCAGGTGCATATCCTGCGTTAAAAATTCTTTGGTGTTGAGTTTGTTGGTGGGGCCCGAGTAGTTGACTTTGGCAATGCAATTTCCTTTAAGAATAAAATCTTGGGCGACTTTAAATTTTATTTTTTTTGCTTCTATTAATAATTGCGCATTCGCATAAATGTAGGGGTCACTTAAGTTATTGATTGTTACCGATGCCGTAAATGGGTGATCATAGAGATTGCCTTTAATATTTTTGAAGTTGATCTTGCCTTCTTCGGCGTTACCCATTTGGCGCGAAGAATCGAGACTTACGATAGTTCCTTTAAAAGAGATATTGTCATAAGGGATTTTACTGTTGCCAATTTTAATGTTATTATTATTTACATTTACTTTCACTAAAAGTATAGGATCTTCTTTAATGCCGATTTTGGCAATGATCATAGCTTTTACATCGAAGGGTTTTTCTACCGAAAAATTATCGAGAACCTTTTGCAGCTTTGGCGTGAGAAACCCAGTGGCTGTTTTATAATTAACATCTTCGCTTTCTATTCTTAGCATTAGTTTTTTTGCTTCACCTAATTGAATCAATGAGTTAACATTATATTTATGTTTGTACATGGTAAGGTGCGAAGACGGGTGCACAACAACCATTTTACTTTTATAATATACATCGAAGTCGAGGTTTGTTTTAATAGGTGTATTGTGCAAGAATGCCCCTTTTTTCTCGTTAAACAATAAACCCCCAACAAAGATCTCTCCCTGTAGATTAGCCATAACGCCGTCCTGCGCGTGTTTAAGGCTAATAATATTATTTGTGAAGTTGATATCTATTTTTTGTTTTTTATCACGGTTGATAAAATTAAAGTGAGTATTCTTGATGGTGATTTTTTTTATTTCGAAACTGATGGCTGATTCATCAGCAGGCTGCGTGTTGCCTTGGATTTTAGCTTTGAAATCAAAATTGCGGCTACCGTCGATATTCCTAATTAGTTTAACTTCTGCATTCTTTAAAGCAATCGAATTAACAATAAACTGTTTTTTAAAAAGTTTCGCAAGATTAAACGAAAGAGAAATTGAGCCAGCCCTTAACAATGGTTCGTTTTTATTGTGATGGAGGTCGCTTGCCAAGTAAACGTTTTTTAATTCAACAGAGGCATGCGGCCAATTACTCAAAAAAGACACGTCAGCATCTTCCACTTTTAAGGTTAAGGCATACTCTGTTTTAAGGTTATCTATTAAAAGGTTGGACATCTCTTTTTTATAGAACCTGATTAGGATAAAAATAAATGCTACGACTAAAAAAATTAGAACAACGAAACCGTACAAGAATCTTTTCACGTATTTCATAAACCGTTTGTTTGGCTGTTTTTGAATTGAATATGGTGCCGCGCTTCCAACTATCTAATTTAAACTAAATTTACTTTATATAGTTGCTGGGTACTGGGAAAATTTTGTCTAAATAAATGGCACACCTAAAGAGATCTATAAAAACACATGCCAGATAGTTGGCCTTGCATTAAAAAACCCGGCCTGTAAGGGACGGGTTTTGAGGGTAAGTAATGGGGCTCGAACCCACGACCCTCGGTACCACAAACCGATGCTCTAACCAACTGAGCTATACCTACCGTTTAGGACGGCAAATGTAATAAAATTTTAAATAAACGCGTAAATTTTAAACCGAAATAATTTGTATCGCTAGTTTTATCTAATCAACGTCACATTTCCTTTGCGAAAGGTTTCTTCGCCATTAAAACACCTAACTTTTAGGTACCAGCCAAAAACGCCAATGTCAGCAGGCTTGTTTTTGTAAACGCCATCCCAGCCCTTGGTTTTGTCGTTTGTCTCAAAAACAAGTTCTCCCCAACGGTTGTACACCGCAAAATATACGTCATCAATTTTTAATCCGCGCACAAATAACACATCGTTCTGCCCATCATTATTTGGCGTAAAAGTGTTGGGGATAAATACATCTTTATCGATGCAACCTTGTGTGTAAGCTTCTACTTGTGTTTCGGCGCTTTGTCTGCAGGCGCCCTTGGTAGCAACGGCCGTATAAGTGGTTGGTTTGTCGGGTCCGGCCATCACCGCGTAACCCGTTGCAGGGCGTGTGCTGCCTTTAGGAAGCCAAGTAATCAATAGACCTGGGTCGCCCGTGAAAGTTAATTTTGTGGAGTCGCCGGTTATAACATAACGTGGGTGGCTTGGGCGCTTGCCGGCTGCGACGAAATCTCATCTACTGTTACTTCTGTTACAAGCAAATACTGGCAGGGTGATCCATTCACATAATTAGTGCCGGTAATCGCAACAGAATACTCGGTTGTGAT
>Ga0105048_10010159_pt1 | contig 14922 bp, 13 predicted proteins | sample MAT05_FD_78382 | JGI IMG/M metagenome (GOLD analysis project Ga0105048, IMG submission 78382) | Freshwater microbial communities from Lake Fryxell liftoff mats and glacier meltwater in Antarctica - MAT-05 | ecosystem: Environmental > Aquatic > Freshwater > Ice > Liftoff microbial mat | place... | reverse complement strand
GCCCAATCAGCGCCGGCACCTTCAACCCCCGCGACGCCGGCCTCGCCCGACGATAACGAGGTGGAGGAGATCGTGGTCAACGGGAAGTTCATTCCTGACGAGATCCGCGACACGGCTGAGGTGGCCAACTTCCTGACGGTCGAGGACATCAAGCGCGCAGGCGATGACACTGCCGCTCAGGCATTGACCCGCATAAGTGGCCTTTCCGTCGTGTCGGGCCGTTTCGTCTATGTTCGGGGCCTCGGCGAGCGCTATTCGCAGGCCTTGTTGAACGGGTCCCCGCTCCCTAGTCCGGAGCCGCTGCAGCGGGTTGTGCCGCTCGACCTGTTTCCAGCCTCAATCCTGGCCGGAACGGCCGTCCAAAAGACCTTTTCCGCCAACTATCCCGGTGAATTCGGGGGCGGCATCATTGATCTGAGGACCGTGGGCGTACCGGACAAACCGTACTTCAATATCGGCGTAGGTCTGGGTGTCGACAGCCAGATCACAGACAAGCGCGGCCTGACCTATTACGGATCAAAGCACGACGCGTTCGGCTTCGATGACGGCTCACGCAAGCTGCCAGTCGGGGTCCGGCAATTTGCAGCGACGCGCCCGGTCGTCTTCACCGGATCCGCTAACGGCCTGACCCTTGATCAATACAGGGCGATCGGTCGGAGTTTCACTAACGCCAACATCAACCTGATCCAGAGAGACCGCGTCGCACCGAACGGCAACGTCGATTTGTCGGGCGGTCGCGACTTTGAAACCGACTATGGCCGGTTCGGGGTGGTCGGCGTTCTGAGCTATCGCAACAGCTGGCAGAACCGCGTGGGCGTGCGTCAGTCGACAGTGCCGGATGTCGGCGGCCTGACCCTGGCCAGCGACGCGCGCTTTGAGTCCAACCAGAACGACATCGGGTGGAGCGGTCTGGGGGGGCTGGCCTGGGAGATCGACGACCACGAACTGCACTACACGGCGCTGTGGATTCGTTCGACCTCAAAGCGTGCGCGCATCACCGAGAATTCGGCGCAATCTCAGGGCAGCGCCAACGTCAATGTCTACAACACCGAGTGGTACCGCCGTGAACTTCAGCTGAACCAATTGACCGGCAAGCATCGCGTTGGCGAAATCGACATCGACTGGCGCGGTACTTATGGCCGCACAACGCGCGAGGCGCCGTATGAGCGCTTGTACCGCTACGGCCTGCAGGCTGACGGACGACGACTTGCGCTGTTGTCTGGTGCCAATCAGCTGGTCTCGTTCTCGGATCTCGACGAGAATATCGGCTCCGCCAACATCGATTTGTCCTACGAGCTGCCGGTAACCTTCGTGCGGCAGGCCAAGGTCAGCGTCGGATATGCCTGGCAGACCAACGACCGGAGTTCGGTACGTCGCGATTTCAGCTATGAAGCCGGCCGGAACTACGATCCGGTGCGCTATGGGACCGAGCGCATTGATTTCCTGGTGTCTGACCGCAACATCAATGACGACATCATTGCCCTGCGTGAACTGACCGGTTCCGCCCTGACCGGGGACGCGCCGTACTTTGACGCGGGTCTCGAGGTCAATGCGGCCTACGCCCAGGTCGACACCGAGATCGTGCCCTTGCTCCGCGCAAGCTTCGGCGTCCGCTATGAGGAAGGCAACGAGTACATCCGCACGTTTGACATCTTCAACTTCGCGCGTGGTCCCCTGTTTGACCGGACCATCAAGGAGAACTATTTCCTTCCTACGGCCACGGTCACCTGGAATTTTGCCGAAGATCAGCAGTTGCGTGCCGGTGTGTCCAAGACGATAGGGCGGCCTCAGTTCCGCGAACTGGCCCCCCAGCGGTATCGTGACACCGATACGGACCGGATTCTCAGGGGCAACCCGTTCCTGGTGGACACCGAATTCACCAACGGTGACCTGCGCTATGAGCGCTATTTCGAAAAAGGCCAGTATCTGACGCTTGGTGCCTTCTATAAGGACCTGAAACGACCCGTCGAAGCGTTCGCTGTGCTCGGGTCGGATGGTGCGTTCCAACAGACCTACTACAACGCCCCCAAGGCCGAGATTTACGGCATTGAATTTGACGCGAAGAAGTATTTCGAGCCGCAGTTCGGCTTCGATTGGGTGGACAACAAGCGTTGGCTGGTGGCCGTCAACTACACCTACGCCAAATCCAAATTGAAGGTCGGCGCAGGCGAGACGATTGTGCTCGACACCACGGGCGTGCGGTCAACGCCACTCGCCAGCGACTATATCCGACCGGGCTCCCGCTTGCAGGGTCAGTCCGATCACCTGGCAAACGTGCAGTTCGGGTTTGAGGATGAAGAAGCCCAGTCTCAGGCGACGTTGCTCTTCACCTACACCAGCGACCGCGTCTCGGCCCGGTCAAGCAGTGCTGACCTGCCGGACCTGATCCAGGATCCTGGTCTTCGCATTGATTTCGTCTATCGCAAGACCTTCGTGATCAACGACCGGGAGTTTGCTGGGTCATTTGAGGCCCGAAATCTTTCGGGGACCGATGCCGAAGAATACCAAAAGGCCGGCGACCAACGGTTTGAAACCAACAGCTTCAAAGTAGGGCGCACCTTCTCGCTGGGTTTGACGGCCCGCTTCTAATCGGTTGAAAAACATTCAACCGGTTGTATTCCTGTCGGGTGGATTTCTTCTTGGTTGTCCTTTGTGATCTCTGACGATTGCTGTCCGCGCCTGCCGCCGGACAGCAAAGCCGTAACCTCATTCGGTGACAGTCGGAACAGCAATCCGATCTCTCGCATCCCGTAGCCGCGCTGCTGCATATCGCGGGCGAATTTGAGTTGATGGGGGGTCAGCAGGGGCTCGACGGCGCGCGCCCGGCGACGGGTTGGCGTGCGTGAAGGATGGCGCTCCTCGAAGTCCGCCAGGAGTGCCAGTACCCGCGGCGTTGGCCGTTGTGGTTCAAGTATATCGACCGCCTCACCCCCCAGAATTCTGAGTGACACCCCGACGTCGCAAAATCCGCGCATCATTCTCACGAGTTCGCCGACTGTCGCGTCAAAAGCATCGAGGCTGTGGACCATAACCTCGTCACCTGCCTTCAGTCGCTCCAGCACCGGCAAGAGACGGCTCTGTCCGGTAGAAGCATGCGCCCGTGCCTCGAAAACGGCTTGGCAGCCGTCGGATTCGGCGTTGCGCCGTTGATCCTCGATAGCCGGTAGTCGGGGTGATGAACGGATGACGCCGTACCGCATTTTCCGGGTTCCTCCCGCCTGAGCAGCGCGGGATGGTCGCAATATCGCGCGTGGCCGGATGCTGACTGGATTATGTGGACCCATGACGACAGTACGATGACTTGCACACAACACAGTGATGACAAGTGAATCCAGCTAAAAAAATACCGAAACTGTCACATAACCGTCGCAAAAAGGTTGCGTGCTGGGGCTAATGTGAGAAGTTTACTCCAGAAAAGCGGCTCTAGGCCGCGAGAATGGAGGAAATATGATGCGAACCTTGGTCTATGCCTTGGTCCTGGCCGCTGTCTCGGCGGTGCCAGCGCTCGCGGAACAAGCCACCAGTGCCGCGTCTCGTGCCTCGGACGCGTCGGCACGGGCCGCGCGGACGGTCTATGTCTGCGACGCCTCTGCGATGACCAAGCGCGCTTTCGCGCGTCAGTTCGGGGCTGTTGAGTTCGTGAAGGCCGAAGCCGTCGTCGCCAAGGGCGAGGCCTGGAACGCGCCGAAGTGCATGACGGCCAACGAGGCGCGTCGCCTGAAACAGCTGGCGAGCCTGCGATAGATTTTACGCCTAGCGTCCTGAACTCACAAAGAGCTGCGGGGCGGTGAGCGCCAGACGGGCCATGATCGCCCGAACATAGGACTGCGTCTCGGCATAGGGCGGCACACCGCCGTGCCGGGAGACGGCTTCGGGACCAGCATTGTAGGCCGCCAGTGCCAACCGTACATCGCCGAACCGGCTGATCTGTTGGGACAGATAGGCGACCCCGCCGTCGATGTTGCCCCTCAAGTCCGAGGCGTCGACACCGAGCAAGGCTGCGGTTCCAGGCATGAGTTGCATGACGCCACGCGCGCCCTTGGGGGATACTGCAGCCTGATTGAAGCGGGATTCCTGCCACGCCACAGCTTCGACCAACTTGGCCGGCACGTCATGCCGGGTGGCGGCATCTTGAATGGCGGCGGCGATCTGCGCCGAGGTGGCGGCCTCCACCGGGTCCAGAGGAGCCACAGCGATTAACCGGGAGCCCATATCGGTGTGCACGGCAGGCCCAGAATAGGTGGTGACACCGCCATCGTCACCGATCGCCAGAACCTGGGCGTGAGCCTGCGTTGCGGCGGCAAGAGCCGCGCACAGGCCGACGATACCTAGAGCCGTCCGTGCTGTTGACATGTTCTGCATCCACTCGAGGTGTACAGGCTACTTCATGGGACGTCACCAGGGCCAGACGGCTTTGAAGTGTCCGTGATCGGGGCATCGAGAGTTTGGCCGAACGGGCTGGGTATTGGGCCTATGCCGCCGGGTGTTTCATCCTGTGGCAGCGTTCTCGTCTCGCTTGCCGGCAGGGGCGGCGCGCGTTTGCCAGAGCGATTGGCGACGAGCATGGCCTTGACAACGGCAATGACCACCTCCGGACGGGCGATCATCACCAAGTGCGGCGAGACCACGGTGGTCTGGAAACCGTGTCGCGAGTTGCCGGCAATCTGCTGGTGTTTGGCTTCCAGTGCTGAAATTGGCGGCCCGAACGGAACCAATGGTGCGGCATCTGCCGTTTCGGAGGCGGTTATCACATAGGCGGGGACGTCGCTCAGCACCCCTCCGATGCGGTCAACTTGCTCCGAGGTGCGGCCGAAAATGCTGTCCAACTCTGAAAGCTGGCCACGCCATGTCGCCGGACGCCGGGCCACCTCAGTCTCGTGTGCACTGGGCTGACGAGACAGACAGCGAGACCACACCGGATCTTCCATCGCGGGCTGCGGTCCTGCCTCGGAGGCGGCGGCACACCCAAATAGGCGGCGGCGGATGCCATCCAGCCCATCGCCCTGTGGCCCGGATGCTTGGCGTTCCACTGTGGGGTCCAGCAGAACAAGGCCGGAAATCTCGCCGGGGCGGCGCGCTGCGAAAATACGCCCATAGAGACCTCCTGCCGAGTGTCCTACGACGATGAATGGACCCCGGATACTCGCGGCCTGAAGCGCCAGATCAAGATCACGCGCGATACTCGCACCGTCTCGGGGCAAGGGACCCGGGTCACTGTAGCCATAGCCTGCGCGGTCATAGGCGCACACCCGCGTCTGCCGCGACAAGGCCGGTTGCACCTTGTACCAGGCACCGGAGTCGGCACCGAAGCCGGACTCCAGCAGCACTGTCGGGCTTCCCCGTCCGGAACACCGAAGGTTTAACTTGCGGCCATCTGGTAGACTGACACGGTTTCCCGGAGCGTCAGTGGCGGCCCTGACCTCGCCGGCGTCGCTGCACGCAGCCAGCCCGAGGCATAGCAATGCCGTAATGAGCGAGCGCTGGGCGCGTGGCGTTCGAGGTTCAACACTGGGCAGGTTCAAGGCGGTACACTCACTCCTGGCCAAATCCTGTTCCTCGAATTGACTGGTATCCGATAAAGTTCCGTTTTACGCGCCGAAGCGGCATGGACCTTGCTTCTCTGGCGCTGGTGTCGACCTTGTGTTGACCGATGGCACGGTGCACCGGCAAAATGCAGGTGACTATCCTGACTGTGTTGCAGGACAAATGGAAAGAGGACGCCGGTGGAAACTGTCTACGATTGGATCACCGTTGCAATCTTCGGCGGGCTTGTTGTGTTGTTCCTGCACCGCTCTGTGCAACCGGGTGAGCCGCAGGATACAATCCTGCACTATCTGCCGCCGGCGGTAGGCTGTGCTGTGGCAAACTGGCTAGGCAATCCGCCACAAAACCAGGGCCTGTTTTCGTTCCTTATGGTAGTCGTCGTGGTGCTCTACGTAATCCAGATCCTGAAACCCTTCGGCCTCGGGTTCAAATTTCCCAAGCGCTAACGATCCTGTCCGTAACGATACAAGACCCGCAGATCTACATCTCCGACGCCTGGATTGTATGAACCGGCCAGTCGGGCTTGGCTGAGGTGGATCCAGGACAGTCCAATTGATAGCCGACGGGTCGCCTTCCAGCCTAACGGGAGCTCTGGCTCAAACAAAACGCGCGAGCCAAGGTCCAGACGGGTCCGCCGATCGTCCAGTCGGTTAAGCCTTTCCTAGGGCGAGGGTAGATTCACCCACCCATTGTGGATCGTAATCCCGACACCTGTTTGTATATAAAACCGCTCATTGAGGTTGAAGCGCCAGCCCAGGCCGCTAGCCGCACAACTGGTCTCGCCTGCGGTGTTCACCCCCATCAACAGATGGACGCGCGGTTTACCCAGAAAGGCCAGTTCGTCCAGGGCGGTCGTCCCAGCACCGATGACGATCCGGGTGCCGGTTTCAAATTTTCCATAGGAAATGCCGTCATCCACATCGTGGATATATGCGCCGACAAAGGCTTCTCCGGCAAAGGCAGGCGTGGTGGCAGACGCTGCGGCCAGCGTGGCCGCGATCAGGATTCTAGACGCCATCGACGAGGTCTTACCGCACGCCTTGCGAGTCGCCCAATAAACACGGCGCAGTGCGCAGGATGATGGCGATATCCATCCAGAATGATTGGCGTTCCACATACTCCAAGTCTAGCGCAACACGTCGGCGAACGTCCTCGGCTATGTCTACGGGACCGCGGGAGCCATTGACGGCCGCCCAGCCCGTCAGGCCAGGCTTGATGCGGTGGCGGTGAGCGTATGATTCCACCAGTTTGCTGGCCTCCTCGCCACCGCTCAGCATGCCGATAGCATGCGGTCTGGGACCAACAATGGACATTTCACCGCTGATAATGTTGAAAAGTTGTGGCAATTCATCGAGGCTGGTCTTGCGGATGAAGCGGCCAACCCGGGTTACCCGATCGTCGTCAGCGCTGACCTGACGGGCCGCTGAGAAGTCGGAGGCTTCGACCCGCATCGACCGGAATTTCCATACCACGATTTCCTCGTTCATATAGCCGTGGCGTCGCTGGCGGAAGAAGATCGGCCCGCGGCTATCCAGGCGAATCGCAACAGCTACCGCCGCCATCAGTGGGGCCAGAGCGATCAGACCGGCGACGCTGAGGACAACGTCCAGAGCTCGTTTGGCGGCCATGTATCCGAAGCGTTGCCGGGGCCCGCTGAGCTGCAGAAGATCGAAATCGGCAATGCGGCCGATGGCCTGAGTGGCCTGATCTTCGTCGGCGTCCTCAAGCAAAAGAGAGATCGGATTGGGGATGGGTGCCAATCGCTCGATCAATTGGGCAATCCGGACATTGGCCCTGGCCGGCACTGTGATGACGATCCGGTCTGCAAATGGCAGAATGCGGTGGTCTATGAGTTCGCTGGTCTTTCCCAAGACCGGCACGCCGCAGATGTCTGGCCCGACACGGTCGCCGCGGTCGTCAAAAATGCCAAGAATGTTGACGTCGCGCGTGCGAATTGCGCGACGGATCAGACGCTCCGCAGCCGGTGTGCCACCGACAATGATCAAGTTGGGGGTCAGGCGGCCCTGTCGTCGCAAGCGGCCCAGAACGGCACCCCAGGCGAGATGTGTGCAGCAGAGCGCGCTGGCTGCTGTTATGGCCCAGGTGGCGAAGCCGAGTGCGGGAAACGCAGGGTTCAGGAGGCCACTCAATGTACCGGCCCCGCCACCCGCCGCCAGCGCAGCGATCAGCAGACGCCCGAAGCGCCGACGTGACCGCTCCTGCGAACGCATGGTGTAAGCGCCGGTGGTGACCAGCAGGACAAGCGCCAGCATCGGTGCGCCCAACCACATGGCCTGAGGCAATGGCATAACAAGACCGGCAGCCAGGGACGCGAAAGCCAGGCCGACCGCGTCTCCGAACTGGAACAGCCGGGCCAGGCCCGGTCCAGACGCGCGAGCGCGAGCGCTTTGCATGTGATCCGGGCGCAGGGGCCCGCGCCGATATTGCGACGTGGCGTGGTCGTCTGCTGCAAGCGCGCGATGTGCGCCGGTGTCGTCCGCCATTCTGGTTGTCCCTGCGCTTCTTGAGCGGCAGACTAGGGCCCGGGGCTGACAGATCGGTTAAGAGGGCGGCTTCAGTAAGCGCGCGTGTCCGAGAAAATCAGGGGAAGGGTGCGCAGGACAATCCTGATGTCGAGGGCAAAACACCAAGTATCGATATATTCGTTGTCGGCTTCCACGCGGTCGATGATCGCCTGCAATTCCTTGACCTCGCCGCGGAACCCGCACACGGCCGCATAGCCGGTAAGGCCGGGGCGTGCCCGGAAACGGCGGTCGTAGCCTGGAGCCAGTTGGCCCCAGGTTTCGTCGTGGGCGACGGCGTGCGGTCGAGGCCCGATCAGCGACATTTCGCCTCTCAGAACGTTGAGCAACTGAGGCAGTTCGTCCAGACTGTATTTGCGAAGGATCGCGCCCAGGGCCGTGACCCGCACGTCGCCGCGTGTCGCCTGACGTACGACGTCACCATCCTCCGCGACTGTCATGGTCCGGAATTTGAAAACCGTGAAGATCACGCCATTGAGCCCTGTGCGGCGCTGGCGGAACAAGGCAGGGCCACGGCTTTCCAGCTTCACAAGCATGGCGATGGTCAGCAGAAGAGGTAGAAAGAATAGCAAGGCACCGAAAGACATCAGGGCATCGAACAGGCGCTTGCGGCGGCTAGTGGCCACGGTGGCTTGTCCGGTCACCTGCGCTGGCTGAGGTGGTGCGCGTCCCGGCGACCAGTCTGTGGTGTCGGCATGAGCGCGAAAATCTGCCAGCTTATTCAAAACACGGCCTTCGAGGTGGTCGCGCGGCGTTGCCGAGGCCGATAAGGAATGTGTCCATGGCCTCTTCGCTCCAGAGGCGGACACGAAGCCTGCTCCCCTGTCGGTCGATTTCAGCTGAAACGTGCGCGTCACCGTCGACAGTCTTGTCTTCGGCGTGCCGTGCCACGAATTCGTAGAAGGCCGTCCGGATTCTCTCCGCGTCGTCGTCAGCTTCAAAACGTGTCTCAAATTTAGACATGACCCCCGACCGTCCCGTCGACCACGTCTCGTTCCAAGCAATTGCCGCGCCAAAGCGACGGGTGCTCATACCGTGCGATCACAATCATATTCGTGACGGTGTGCGGTTCGGTTGCGCTCAGGGTTGATAAAATATGATCGGCGTTTTGCAGGCGGGCTTAATACGCTTGAGGGTCTCTGAAGATTATCAGCGCCGTCTTGGCCAGGATCGCGACGTCAAGACCGACGGACCAGCTCTCGATATAGAGGTTGTCGGCCCTCACGCGGTCGTCCATGCAGCCGAGGTCGCGAATTTCACCTCGCAGGCCGGTGACCTGGGCCAGACCGGTTAATCCCGGTTTCGCGCGAAATCTGTCTGCATAGGTCGCGATCTGTTCGCCATACTGCGCATCGTGCGCCAAGGCGTGGGGGCGTGGTCCGACGATAGACATGTCGCCCTTGAGAATATTCAGGAACTGCGGGAGTTCATCGAGGCTGAGCTTGCGCAGGAGTGCGCCGACTTCGGTGACACGGGAGTCGCCGCGGGTGGCCTGCCGGACTTCGGTACTGTCATCCGCAACCGTCATCGTGCGAAACTTGTAAATGGTGAAAATCCGACCGTTGTGGCCTGTTCGACGCTGTTTGAAGATCACCGGGCCACCGGATTCCAGCCTCACTGCCATCGCGATAGTCATCAGGAGCGGCAGGAACACCAACAGAGCTATGCTGGCACCTACGATATCCATCGCGCGCTTGGCCCAGCTCTCGCCAATGCGGGAGCGCTGCAGCTGAGACAGAACGTCACTCAGGGGCTCTGGGCCCCGTGCAGTCGTTCTGATCGCTTTGCCGACAACGTCCGTCACGGAACCCCCGCACCCCTTGGTCTTCGTCAACTGCCGATAGCCAATACCCCAAAACTAGGTTGCCGTCTCGTTAGCTATCTTCTCCAACGATCTGTTCACGCCACCGGGTGCAAACTGCGCCTTAGCCCAAAAAATGGGCGCAGTCGGAGTTGAACAATGCCAACCGACGTATCCCTCAACGTCGCTTCGCCCTCGATCCGTGTATTTGCGGCTGCGCCGGGCCGCCGCCTGCCCATTGGCGTAGGTTTGACCATCGGCGCATGCGCCTCAGTAGCGCTCTGGACCTTCATTGGGTTGGGCGTACGAGCCCTGATCGCTTGAAAAGAGAACGCCGATGGCGAGACCCGGCATGGGTGGCTCGGCATCATCCTCGCCAGCTCGGGAATTTGCTGGCTACATCCACATTGGATCTGACCTCCAAGGCGTTGGAGATCGCAATTTTTGGCGCTAGGTGAGAACAGACTGACGTCTGTACCGACCGGAGGGTCTCACCATATCCTCGCCCGTCTATCCCGTGATCCTCTGTGGCGGCGCGGGTGAACGTCTGTGGCCGATGTCGCGGCCAGAGCTCCCGAAGCCATTTCTGCGATTGACAGGGCGCTACTCGGGTTTTCAGGCGGCGGTGCTCAGGGCCCGGCCGTTGGTGTCAGACGGCAAAATCATCATTGTAGGTTCCCATAGTCATGAAGGCTTGATCGAGGCGCAACTCCTGGAGATCGGCGTTGAGGCTCAGATCCTCCTGGAGCCATCTCGTCGCGACACGGCAGCCGCCATAGTTGCAGCGGCAGGTTGGGTTGCTGATCATGACCCAAAAGCGATGATCATAGTTCTGCCTGCCGATCACCATATCCCGGACGATGAGGCCTTCGGAGCCGCAATCCGGGCAACCCTGGCTCCGGCGTCCGGCGGTGCCATCGTCACTCTGGGCGTAAAGCCAGCGGCACCGTCGCCTGCCTATGGCTATATTCTGCCCGAGGCTGGTGAGGCCCAGGTAAGGCCGATTGAAAGGTTTCTAGAAAAACCAAACCCTGCCCGCGCCGCACAATTGATGGCTGCCGGCGCGCTCTGGAACATCGGGGTCTTCGTAGCGCGGGCAGAAACGATCAACGCCGAAGCCCGGAAACTGGCACCACCGCTTGCGTTGGCCGTCGAAAAGGCGCTGGCAGACCTCACGTCCGAAAGGGCTATCGTCCATTTGGGTGCCGCCTTCAATGACGCGCCCAGTCTAGCGTTTGATCGCGCCGTTATGGAAAAGACGGGTTGTGCGGCCGTCCTGCCGGTAACCTTCGCGTGGTCCGATCTGGGTGCCTGGGATGCGGTTCTGGCCGCGGGACCTCGCGATCATCACGGCAGCAGTCTGGGCCCTGGCGTAGAAGCCGCTGGAGGATCACAAATACTTGGACGTGCCGCCGCGGGCATGAGCCTCAATGTCGTGGGTATTTCTCGCGTGGTTGTCGTGGCGGAGCCCAATGCAGTGTTGGTTTGCGGCCTTGATGCGGCTCAGCAGGTGGGCACCGCGATGGGTCGTGTGGCGACACTCCGGTTTGTGAGTCTGGCCGAGGCGACCAAAGACTACGACGTCTGGCTCCGAACCAACGCTCTGCCGCTCTGGGCCACGGTCGGCGTTGATCCTGCAAACGGCGCATTCCGCGAAGCCCTGACCCGGGATGGCGTTCCTGTGGACCCGTTCCGACGAACGCGCGTGCAGGCCCGGCAGACGTTCGTTTTCGCTTCAGCAGCGGCCGAGAAATTTCCGGGACCCTGGTTGTCTGCGGCGCTAAACGGGATGTCGTATCTGCGCACGCAGACCCTTAGGCCCGACGGCTTGTTTGCGGCCCGCGTTGACCTCAATGGCGTCGCGTCGACGACAGCAGGCCTCTACGACCATGCTTTCATTCTGTTGGCGCTTGCAGGGTTGGCGAATGCCGGGGAACCCGGCGTAGAGGCTGAGGCGGTAGAGCTGCTCGGCAAGCTAAGCGTCTTCCGCCACCGCACGGGCTTTCGCGAAACAGGCAGTGATCCCTTTCAGGCCAATGCCCAGATGCACCTGCTGGAGGCAGCGCTCGCCTGGGAGGCTGTCGGGAAATCCCCCGTTTGGTCAGCGCTTTGCGACGAGATTGTCGACCTGGCTCTTTCCTACCTTATCGACGACGGCGACGGCGCGCTGCGTGAGGTTTTCGACGCGGACTGGAAACCTCTCCAGGGTGAGGCATCCAGGGTTGAACCTGGCCATCAGTTCGAGTGGGCCTGGCTGCTCGTCAAATGGGGGCGTGCCCGGAGCAATCCTCGCGGTGAGGCGGCTGCGCGTCAACTGTTCACCATCGGTCGCCTCGGATTCGACGACCGCCGTGGCGTGGTAGTGAATTCACTTCAGACCGACTTATCCGTCAAGGACAGCAGCGCGCGGCTTTGGCCACAGTGCGAGTACTTGAAAGCTGCTTTGATCCTGGATGAGAAGGACGTTGCTCTTGGCGCAGCAAATGGCCTGTTCACATTCGCTGACATGGCGGCAGGGGGCGTTTGGCGCGAGAGAATGCGGGCGGACGGTAGCTTCATTGACGAGCCGGCACCTGCCACTTCTCTCTATCATCTTTATCTGGCTATCAATGAGCTGAGGCACCACACGCCGAACCGGTTTCCACTGCAGAGAAAAATGCTCTAGGCACCCGTTGCATGGTGCTGAACCCCTTCACAAAGACGCCCGCGAAAATCGCCGTACTAGGGCTTGGCTATGTGGGACTGCCTCTGGCCGTCGCGTTTGCGACTGAACACGAGGTCGTGGGTTTCGACATCAGCGCTGCGAGAATTTCTGAACTGACCGCCGGCTTTGACCGCACCCTTGAAGTCTCGTCAGAGGTGTTGAAAGCGGCGACTGGATTGCGCCTGAGTCACGAGGAAGCGGAACTGGCGGGCTGCAACGTCCTGATTGTGACTGTGCCGACGCCCATAGATGCTGACCACAAACCGGACTTGAGCGCTTTGATGGCCGCCAGCGAAACGGTCGGTCGGGTGATTCGGCATGGCGGCGTCGTAATCTACGAATCGACCGTCTATCCAGGTGCCACCGAGGACGACTGTGTGCCCGTGGTGGAGCGAGTTTCGGGCCTGGCATTCAACAGGGACTTCTTTGCGGGGTATAGCCCGGAGCGGGCCAATCCCGGTGATCCCGAGCACCGGCTGGCTGACATCGTCAAGGTAACGGCAGGATCAACCTACGCAGCGGCCGACTTCGTGGATGCGCTGTACGCGAGTGTCGTCAAGGTTGGCACACACCGGGCCAGCTCTATCCGGGTGGCAGAAGCCGCCAAGGTGATCGAGAATACCCAGCGCGACCTGAATATTGCCCTGGTCAATGAATTCGCCCTCATTTTCCAGAGAATGGGTCTTGATACCGAGGAGGTGCTGGCGGCGGCGGCCTCGAAATGGAATTTCCTGAACTTTCGGCCAGGGCTTGTTGGGGGGCACTGCATCGGCGTCGACCCCTACTATCTGACATACAAGGCCGAAGCCCTCGGATATCGACCGGAAATTATCCTGGCGGGACGCAAGATCAACGACGCGATGGGAAGCCATGTTGCTCGGGAACTGGTCAAGGAAGTGATCCGGCGCGGCTCGACCCCCAAGGGTGCTCGGCTTCTGGTCATGGGCCTGGCATTCAAGGAAAACACACCCGATGTTCGCAATACGCGTGTGATTGACATCATTCGGGAGCTTCAGGACTTCGGCGCGTTGGTCGACGTCTGGGATCCCTGGATAAGTCCGGACGTGGCGAAGTCCGAGTATCAGATCGACCTGATCGAACAGCCGTCGACAGTTCCGTATGATGGTCTGGTTCTGGCCGTGGCGCATCGGGAGTTCGCCGCCTTGGGGGTGGAGCGGGTCCGCAGCCTTTGCCGGCCCGATGCTGTGATCTTTGACGTCAAGTGGCTGTTGCCCCCGTCAGCCTCGGACCTCCGTCTGTAAGCAAGGATCCCTCGGGTCCCGGCGATTGCGCTGATTTTGCCCAGGGCGAGGATCTTTGGTGCCTGAAATTTGTGCCAATGGCCAGATGTTGGTTGTCCGGACATTCCAGTCTTTCACCACCGGCCGGGGCTCGTCATGTTGGTTTTGCCCTTTGGGGCGTTTCCTCCCTGAACTGGCCGCGCCCGCGAGGCGCGGCATTTTTTTTGGCTATCCGGGCAAGAGAAAGGCCGCAGGGCGAACCCTGCGGCCTTTGCCGTTTGAGGTGGTGGGCTGTCTAGAAGGTGTAGGCGACCTTGGCATAGTAGTAGCCGCCGTTGATTCCGAACGACGAGAATGTCGGGTACTGAGTGACGTAGCCGTTGGCGTTGGCAGCCAGGAAGGTGTTCCGGTAGTCCTGCCGCAACTTGTCCGGGAACTTGTTGAACAGGTTATTGGCACCGATCGTCACCTTCACCGGCGCGAGAATCTGGTAACTGATCTCCAGGTCTGTGATGAATGTGGAGCCGATCTTGGTCACAAAGCAGTTCGAGGCCGGGGCGGACAGCGGGCAACCAAGGCGGTTCTGGATAATAGACGCTGGCCCGTAGAGGCTCTCTTTGACGTTCACCGTCAGGTCGTTCCACGTCCAAAGGGCACCGAGCACCGCGCGATACTTGGGTGTCGCGGTTTCCAAAAGGCTGACGGACGTGCGGTCGAACAAGGACGCCCCCGCCAGCTGGGCGGGTGGGGCGGCGAACTTGGTGACTTTCGTGTCGGACAGGTTTCCGGTCAAAGACCACTGGAGGCTGCCCCAGTCGTCGAGGCTGGTGCGGGTCGTAATGATGAGGTCGGCACCGCGAGTGCGAGTGTCGAGACCGTTCGTGAAGATGTTGATCCCGGTTTGGCTGACGGTAGGATCAAGAATGGCACCGTTGGCGAGAATGGCCGCGCGAACCGCAGGCAGGTTCACCGATCCGCCAGAGCCGAACAGTGTGGCTGAACCCACCACCCGGTCCTTAATGGAAATCTGGTAGATATCGAGGGTCGCGGTGATGCCAAAGCCTGGCTTGACCACGAAGCCGACGCTGT
>Ga0105048_10010156_pt1 | contig 14929 bp, 15 predicted proteins | sample MAT05_FD_78382 | JGI IMG/M metagenome (GOLD analysis project Ga0105048, IMG submission 78382) | Freshwater microbial communities from Lake Fryxell liftoff mats and glacier meltwater in Antarctica - MAT-05 | ecosystem: Environmental > Aquatic > Freshwater > Ice > Liftoff microbial mat | place... | reverse complement strand
CCTCGCGCGCCTCGCGCGCCTCGCGCGCCTCTGCCGCCTCGCGCGCCTCTGCGCCTCGCGCCACCTCACCCGCCACTCCGCCGTCGTCTCCTCGCGACGACGCTCGCCCTACGCGCTCGCCGCCGAACGATGCAGCATCGCCCCCAGTGCCGTGCCGTACCCCGCGTCCGGTGGAAGCGTCAGACGCATGCCGTAGTAATCACCAACCTGATCGAGCACTTTGCGAAAGCTCTTCATGTCCGTCATGTGTCCGATCACCACCACGCGCTGCAACCGTTCGGCGCGTGCGGCATTGATCGCGGTGATGGCGATGACCTGTCCAACAAGTGTCATCAGGGCCGCGGCGAGGTCGGCGCGACTGACCTCGTGTGCACCGCGCGCGAGTTTGCCGAAGCTCACCGCAGTCGCATCCGGTGGCAGCGTGCCGATCGGTCCGGAAATGACGTCTTTGAGACTGAGATCGGCGCCGTTGGGGTTGCCCTGCTGCGCCAATGTATCGATGGCCAGCGCGTCGTTGGTGGAGAGCAGCAGCCGCCCGAGTCCGAGCAAGGTGCCGCCACCCACGCCACTGCCGGTGATATGCGCGTAGTGTGAGCCTCGCGCCGCCACGACCGCAGTGCCTGAGCCGGCGCTGACAACGAGAATGGGCGTCGTCGGATCGTCACTGTCACCGAGCGCGAGCGCCTGCCCGCCGCGCCCGATCGCCGTCACCTCGTCCACTCCAAAGAGCGAGCAGGCACCGATCTGCGTGGGCAACGCGCGGTGCCGTCCGCCCGTCACGGCCAGCTGTGGCAACTCGGCGAGCCGGACGCCGCCAGCCGCCAGGACTTCGCGAACGACCGCTTCGTCAGGCACTCCGTCGGAGGGTCGCGTCCAATGACGGAGGGTGCCGTCAATCGACGCGACTGCGTCGGTGTTGCTGATGCCGAAATCGATCGCCGCGTGCATGGCGGGCCTCCAGGGAGGGAACAACGACTGCGAGGACTCAGATGTCGGCGATTCTAATGCGCGACGCGACACGGGGCACGCCCGCTGAGCGGACGTGCCCCGTGAATGTCGTCAGAAACGTCGAGCTGAGTCGAGCGTTGGTTCCGCGAGCGGCTACGCGACTCTTCGTGGCACTAGTAGCGCGGGTACGGAGTGCGTCGCCCGCCGCCCGCCATGCCGCCAATCATACCGATGACGGTGCCGATGTTTCCGATATTCCCACCGATGCCGCCCATCCCCGCGCCCGGACGGCGTCCGCCTCGCGGTTCGCAGTGATCGTCGCCCGCGCGCCCGCCACGAATGATCACGCCGCCGCGTCCACGACCATTGTCGCCGCGCCCGCGGTCACCGTCATCGGTGCCAGAGGTTCCCGACGAGGAGCCGATGTACGGTCCGCGACCTTCCACGGCGGAAATCGGATCGATGACGGGAGACGGTGCCGGCTCGGGGGCGGATTCGGTCATCGTGGGCGAGAGCGTTGGAGCCGGATCTTCGGCCGCTACACTCGGTGCCGCCACTTCGGCGGTGGTGGTGGACGGCGACTCGACGGGCGCACGCTTTGGACGACGTACCATCGCGCGCTGGCCGCGGCTGCTGCCACTGGGAGCGCCGTTGGCTTCGAGTTCGACCGCGGACACCGCCTGCGTGCGCGACTGACGCACCGTAGAGGCCAATTGCAAGTCGCGCTCGAGATCGGCGGTCATCCCGTCGGCCGTCGATCGTCCGTTCCCGCCGCAACCGGCGAGCACGAGTGTTGCTGCGAATGCGGACAGCGCGGACAAGGTCTGGATGTTGCGCACGTACACCTCCATGGCCCGCGGGGGCCGCGACCGCCACTCGTACTCGATGCGTTCTGGTCACGGCACCAGTGCCGGTGAACGTCCTCCCACGCTCCGCAAACCAACTCTCACCTGCGGGCACTACCACTCAACACCCCGCAACCCCAACCCACCACCCGACACTCGCGGTTTCTTCGCCACGTCGTCGGCCCGTCAGGCATACGCCACGCATAACAGAATACAGCAAGTCATACGCCACAAGAGTCGGTCGACGTTTGCCTCGGGAACCTTCGCACCGACCCAGCAGGACGTCCTCCTGACAGGACGACACGTTGTCCCATCCCTGAGACACGCGCGGTTGCCTCGCGCACACCAAGTTGGAGCATGCCGATGATTCACGCTGCTATCCAGCCGACACCCGCCGTGCCGCCGAGCTCCCGCCGTCGGCAGGTCGCGGGCGCACTCCTCCTGCTGACGATCTTCTCCGCTGGCTGTCAGCATCCCGAGCGCGTAGACGCCGCCGAACGGCGCCTCATCGCCGACTCGCTGCAGGCGCTGGTTAAGCAGGCCTATGATTTCTCCAATCCCGACGCGAGCGCGCGCCTGCTCGGTCTGTATGCCGACAGCGGTCGCGTCATTTCGGCGGCCGCCGGTCGCGTCACCACGACACGCGATGCACTGGCGTCGGATATTGCGGGCTTCTGGCAACGGGTCGGACAGAACATGCGACAGCCACGATTCGAGCTCGGCAGCGCCTACGTGGACCTCATCACGCGCGACGCTGCCGTCATGACCTTCACGTATCGCATTCCACATCAGACGCCACAGAACACGCCGCACACCGTGAGTGGAGCGTGGACGACGTTCTGGCGACGACAGGGCGGGCGCTGGCTCATCGTGCAGGAGCACCTCTCCGACACGCCCGAGTCCACCGCGCCAGGACCGACACCGTCCGACAGTCTTACCGGCACGTCGCGAGACAGTACCGCACGCCTGGGCGTGGCGCCGTCACCCGCCCCCGCGCATCGGCACTGAGGCCGCGGATCACGCTCTATTCGCTGACCTTGGCCAGGACCGCATCGAGTCCGGGCCAGCCGGCGAGTGTATAGCGTTCGAGTGTGCGCAGGTAGCGCAGTCCGTCGGTGGAATGCTGCGCCAGCACGGCGGCGGCGCCACGCGCGACCGCGTCCCCATCGGCGTATGGCGCCTCCAACTTCTCGTCGATGACGCCTTTCTCGTGGGGCACGCCGGCCGCGTCGAGAAAGGAGATCTGGATGCCCGGCTCCAGGTCCACGTAGAGAAGTTGCAGCAGCTCCAGCTCGTCCTGCGAACTCTGCGCATTCAGGCGCACCACTTCCCGTGCCAGTCGGTCGGCCGGCCAGGCGAGCAGCGTCGCGGCGCGAAAGCCACCGCCGCGCGCGACGAGTCGCTGGCTGTACGTGGCGCGCGCGCCTTTGTGCTGCGTGATGGCGTGGAGGAGGAGCGAGAGCCGACGTTCAGCCGAGAGCGAACGGTACGGAGAAGGACTGGCCATGATGTTGTGCGCGACGAGAAATCTGATGGCGTTCGCTTCGAGCAAACGCAGCGGGAGCGATTTGGCGTGCTCAGAACCATAGCCGGACGAGCGACCGGACGCCTCGGCTCGCCCCGTGCGGTGTGTGTGGTGGATTCGTGATCAGATGCGCCGTGGTGAACGGCAGGGCATCTTGCGGACGGGCAGGTTCGCCGAGTCGACAGCGCACGCTCGGCGTGACGGACCTCCTGCATCGTGGCGCGCACTCAGGAGCATGTCGTGCATCGACTCGTCGTTCGCCCCACCCGCCGCGCCTGCAGTGCACACCGTCCGCCGGTGCGCGTGCTTGTGGCGTGCGCCCTGACGATCGGCGCGGTGCTGCTGCCCTCGGGCGGCGTGCAGGCGCAGTCGCCGGACGTGCCGGTGATCGCTGCGGCGGCCGATCTCAACGCCGCGTTGCCGGAAATCGTCAAGCGCTTCACGAGTACGACGGGAAAGATGGTGAAGCTGTCGTTCGGATCGTCGGGCGCGTTCACGCAACAGATCGCCAACGGCGCGCCCTTTGAGGTCTTGCTGTCGGCCGACGAGAGTTACGTGCAGCGCCTCGTGGCCCTTGGATTGACCGACGGGGGGGGCGCGCTCTACGCCATCGGACGGATCGGGCTCTTCCTGCCGAACGGATCGCGTATGGTCGCCGACTCGCTGCTGCGCGGAGTCGGATCGGCGCTCTCGAATGGCAGTCTGCAGAAATTCGCCATCGCCAACCCCGTGCACGCGCCCTACGGTCGCGCCGCGCAACAGGCGCTGCAGCGACTTGGACTCTGGCGTGCGGTTCAACCGCATCTCGTGTTTGGAGAGAACGCCGCGCAGGCGACCCAGTTTGCCACGTCAGGGTCCGCGCAGGGTGGCATCATTCCGCTATCCCTTGCGTACACGGCGCAGGTAAAGGCCGCTGGCAGCTTCACCTTGCTCGACGATACACTGCACGATCCTTTGCGCCAACGCGCGGTGTTGCTCAAGCGCGCACGGGCAACAGCGCGCGCATTCTACGCGTTCCTCCAATCGCCTGATGCGCGCGCGATCTTCCAGCGCTACGGCTTTCTGCTTCCACCATGATTCCCGTGGGCGTAGTGCGTTCATTCACTCGCGCATGAGCGGACAGATGGATTGGACGGCGTTCCTGTTGTCGCTCAAGCTTTCGGCGTGGACGACGGTGCTGCTCGCGCCCATCGGGATCTGGCTGGCGCGTCTGCTTGCCTTTCGTGTGCGACGCGGCAAGGGCGTGCTCGAGGGAATCGTCGCGTTGCCGCTCGTGCTGCCACCCACGGTGCTGGGCTACTACCTGCTGCTGAGTCTCGGCGGCAACTCCACCATCGGGCGGCTGTGGACGGGCGTCTTCGGACACGGTCTCGTGTTCACCTTTCAGGGGCTGCTGCTCGCCTCGATGCTGGTGAATTTGCCGTTCGCCGTGCAACCCATGCAGCGCGCATTCGAATCACTGCCGACCGATGTGCGAGAGGCGGCGTGGGTAAGCGGACTGACGCCGTTCGAGACGTTCTGGCGCGTCGAGTTGCCGCTCGCATGGCCCGGCGTGCTGTCGTCCTTCGTGCTCACCTTTGCCCACACCATGGGTGAGTTTGGCGTGGTACTGATGGTTGGTGGTTCGATTCCCGGTGAAACGAAAACCGCCGCATTGGCGATTTACGATCGCGTGCAGGCGTTCGACCAATCGTCTGCCGGGTTGATGTCGGTCGCGTTGGTGCTCGTGTCGGTGGCGGCGATCGCGATCGTCAATGTGGCGTCGTCGCGGGTCGGGCGGCGTCATGAGTGATCCCTCGCTGCAGGTCGCGCTGGAGCAGCGCGGGCGTATTCCGCTTGACGTGCGATTCGCCTGCGCGCCAGGCCGCACGGTAGCCCTTATCGGCCCGTCGGGTGCCGGCAAGTCCACCATTCTGCGGTCGATCGCGGGGTTGTATCGGCCCGATGTCGCCGTGGTACGCTGTGCGGGTTCGACGTGGCTCGACACCGCACGCGGTATCGAGCTCGCGCCGCATGAACGGCGCACGGGACTCGTCTTCCAGTCGTACGCGCTCTTTCCGCATCTCACCGCGCTGGAAAACGTCGCGATCGCGCTCGGACACGTGCCGCGCGCCGAGCGACGTGCGGCGGCAATTGCATTGCTGGAACGCGTCAACCTCAATGGCTTCGAAGCTCGACGTCCCGGCGCGCTGTCCGGCGGAGAGCAGCAGCGTGTGGCGCTGGCGCGGGCGCTCGCGCGCGACCCGGCGGTGCTGTTGCTCGACGAACCCTTCGCGGCGATCGATCGTCGCACGCGTCGTCATCTGCGCGAAGATCTGCTGCGACTGCGCTCGCAGCTTCGCGCACCTATCGTGCTGGTGACGCACGATCTCGACGACGCGATCGCCCTGGCCGACGAGATCGTGGTGATCGATCGCGGACGGATGCTGCAGTCCGGGCCAGCACGCGATGTGATGACGGCACCGGCGTCGGACGAGGTGCGAGCGATACTCGACCTGTCGACGCCGGTGCTCTGACGACTGATCGACATCGTCGATTCCCCCGCCCGAACGGCGTGCCGTGAGTAGCCCGTTCGGGCAATGGGCACAGCAGGAGCCCGCGCGCATTGTCCGTGCAGCGACTCGCTGTCGTCCATCTCGTTGTCCATCTCGTCGTCCATCTCGTCGTCCATCTCGTCGTCCCGTTCCAACGACAGGCCTACCTCCGGCACCATCATCCACACATGTCCAGCACACTCGAACTCCTCTCCAACGATCTGGCCAGCGCTGTCGATCGCGCGGCACAGAGTGTCGTCGCGATTCACGCCCGCCGTCGCATTCCGGCCAGCGGCATCGTCTGGCGCGACGGAATCGTGGTCGCCGCTGACCACACGGTGCACAAGGATGAAGACATCCGCATCTCGCGACCCGACGGCGCGGATGTTCGCGCCCGTGTCATCGGCCGGGATGCGGGAACCGATCTCTGCCTGCTCCGGATTGATGATGCATCGACAGGCAACGTGAAGCTGACACCCGCATCGATCTCCACCGCGCTGTTGCGCGTCGGACAACTGTCGCTCACCGTCGGTCGACCCGGGGCCGATGCGACGGCGAGTTTCGGCGTCGTCTCCGCCGTTGGTCCGGCGTGGCGCACGTGGCGCGGTGGTACAATCGATCAGTTCATCCGACTCGACCTGGCGGTGTACGACGGGTTCTCCGGCTCCCCACTGGTGAACGCCGCCGGAGAAGTGGCGGGACTGTGCACCTCGGGACTTTCGCGCGGCGCGGCGGTCGCGGTGCCATCGATCACCGTCAATCGCATTGTCGATCAACTGTTGGCACATGGCGGCGCCACACGGCGCGGATTTCTCGGCATCAGCACACAGCCGGTGCAGCTGCCGGAGACCGTGCGCGAACGCATGGCGCCCATTGGCGCCGACGTCCCGACGAGCGGCCTGATGCTCGTCGATGTGCGACAGGGGGCGTCGGCAGATCGGGCGGGCATGCTCTTGGGGGACATTCTCGTTGCGCTCGACGATCAGCGCATGGAGGATCCGCGCGACGTGCTGGCGATGCTGGGCACGGCTGCGGTCGGACGCGAGTTGCGCGCGCTCATCGTGCGCGCCGGCGCGCCACTCACGCTCACCGTCACGATCGACGAAATGCCGGCGCGTTGAACACGGCAACAGGTGTGACCGACGATCGGCATTGTCGCTGCGCCTTCTCCGCACGCTCTCTCTGCACCATCACGGTTTCTTACGGACGTCCCCATGAGTAACGGTGCCACTCGCTCCACCAGTTCGTCCCCCGATGAATACATGGACACATCGACCGACACATCGACGCAGGCCGAGGGCGGCGCGGCGCTGCAGCAGGAGCTGGCGTCGGCGGGCCTGCGACTTCGTGACGTGACCGTCGTGATCTCCACCGACGATGCGCGCGCTCGTGGATCGCGTGCGGCAGCCGCCGGTCATGGTTCTGGGATCGTCTGGAGTGCGGACACCGTGGTGACCAATGCGCATGTCGCGGTTGCCGATCGACTGCGCGTCGCGTTTGCCGATGGGGAACAGATGCGGGCGCGGGTGATCGTGCGCGATCGCCGTGGCGATCTCGCGCTGTTGCGGCTGGAAGAGCCACGCGCGGACTTCGCCTCACGACCGGTGGCACGCATCGGCGACCCACAGTTGCTGCGCGCGGGCGATCTGGTCATTGCCAACGGGCATCCGCTCGGCGTGGAACACGCCCTTTCGCTCGGCGTGGTGCACAGTGCGCCACGCGATGCGTCGAACCCATATATCAGCGCGGATATTCGGCTCGCACCGGGAAACTCCGGTGGACCACTGGCCGATGCCAGCGGGCGCGTGGTCGGCGTCAACAGCATGATCGTTGGCGGACTCGCACTCGCCATCTCCACCGATGCGGTGCGCCGACTCATCGCCGCCGCGACACCACGCCCTTCCCTTGGGGTTGAGCTGCGCACCGTGCAGGTACGGCTGCCATTGCGCGCTGACAGCACATCGGTGGGACTGCTCGTGCTGCGATGTGACGAGACCGGCGCGGCCGCGCGCGCGGGCATCATCGCCGGAGATGTGCTGCTTGGTTTCGCCGGGAAGCCTTTTCGTTCACCAAGCGAACTCGCACAGCTGTTGCGCGACGCGGGTGCCCACGCATCGTTGCGTCTCGATGTCGGTCGTGCACAGAGGCAGTTCAGCGTGACCGTGCAGCTGGGTGCACCGAGATCGCGCCATCGGCACGCACGTCACGCTGCGTGATCCGCAGTCACCGTCCCACTGGCCGAGGCATGCATGCACGTCACGGCCTGACAATGCGCCGCGAGTCGAGGGGCAGTGCGACGATGACAGGTCATCGTCATCCGCGCCCGATGTCACTGCACGTCGCGTCATGACACGGGTAGCGGTGGTGGCCGACTCCGCCGTGTTGCGCGCCGGCCTCAGTTCGCTCATTGCCAGTGACCCGGGTCTGGTGCTGATCGACGTGCGGCACGAGTCGGCGTTCAGCACGGGACTCGGTCTCTTCGATCGCGCGGTCTGGGGGCAGCTGACATCGGCTGATCCTGATGTCGTGGTGTGGGCGCCGTCGCGGGAGCTGGTCGAACAACTCGATGGTGCGGCAGGCAACGTCGCCGACGACTCGGCGTTCGAGGGGGCAGGCGATGTGCGGATGGATGCACAGCGGCCCGATACAGCGGACGGCTTTGACGATGGTCGCGTCGGCGACAGTCGCCTCGACGATACCCGCTTGGACGATGCGCGCTCCGACGGGGATTTCGTCACGCCCGCGCTGGTCGTCTTTGTGGACGTTGCCGACGCCCGTGTGGCCGCACGCGCGCTCGCCGCGGGGGCAGGGGCCGTTGTCACCCGGACCGCCGATGCTGCTGAAGTGCTGGCCGTTGTGCAGGCGGTCGCAGCGGGACTGTCGGTATTGCCACGGGGCCTGGTACGCGAGCTGCTTGGCGGTGCTTTCTCCGCCGAAAGCGCCACGTCACGCCCGGTTGAAACCATCGTCTCCCCGCTCACTCCGCGCGAGCAGGAAGTGCTCGCGCTGCTGGCGCAGGGGTTGGCCAACAAGGCCATCGCGCCAAAACTTGGGATCTCCGAGCACACGGTAAAGGCTCACGTGGCGGCCATCTACGAAAAGCTGGGGGCGGGCAACCGGGCCGAGGCTGTGGTGTTGGCGGCACGACGGGGACTCTTGATGCTGTGAATCGTCCCGCGGTGGCTAGCTGGCGTGTGCATGGCTGCGCATCTTGCAGTCGTGGGTGCCGCGAGCATTCGATCCCCGCCTCCTGCTGCTTCCCCCACCACCACTCACCACTCCGATGATTCGTCTTTCCTCTCGCGCCCTTTCCCGCTCGCTGCTGGCGATGTCCGCTGCGCTCGCGGTCGGCGCCTGCGCCAGCGGCGGTGGTGCGTCCGCTGGCAGTACTCCAGGACCCGCAACGGCGGCCATCGACGGTGCTCTCGCCACGAAGGCGGCGCCGTCCAATGCGCTGCCTGCCGGCGTGACAACCGCGATGGTCACCGTCGGCGACTCGATCTTCAACAACGGCAACTGCCAGCGTTGTCACGGCAAGCTCGGCGTCGGCGCGGCCAACGCTCCGGCGTTCAAGGGCATCAGGTGGCAGCACGGCAGCGGAAGCTACGACGACATCGTGAAGACGATCGTCAGTGGCATCCCGGCCGATCAGATCAAGGATCCGTCGCACAAGTTCCCGATGGCGGCCAAGGGCGGACGTACGCCGCTCACCGACGATCAGATCAAGGCGGTCGCGGCGTATGTCTTCAGCATCAGTCGTTCCTGAGTTTCACTCGTCGTCCAGATCGTGGTGTAATGCCATGAGCATATTGGGGCGCGCCGACAGTGTGCCCCTTTCTGCGTTCCAGAACCTCGCGAGCACTCCGGTGACCGCAATGAATTGCTCTCGCGGGCGAGAACTGCTGTCCACCTTCTTGTAGACGGCGTATCGGACACAACCCGCGCTGTCGATGATCAGCGTGCAGCCGCCGGCGAAATCCATCTCGACCCCGTCGACGAGTACGGTGCAACTCTGCGTCACCTCGGCCACCAGTTCGATGTGTACGCGTCCATCCGGTGTCACACGTCGCGCCGTGCGAATCGACTCGATGTGTATTGGCGCGGCGTAGGTCATGTGCTTCGGCTTCGGCATCCCTATCGCGACGAGATGCAGTGCTTTCGCATTCTCCGGTTGTACGACGAATTTGCCGAGCGCCTCGGCGCGTCGCTTCATCTCGACTTCGCCTGCGGGAGCGGCGAGGTCGTCGCCGAAGCGCAGCTCACGTAGCGCGAGACCGGGAATCGGCGTGTCGAGGTCGGGTTTGCTCCAACGCACGGCGTCCTCCGACATGAACTCCACCTTTTCCGGGAAGATCCGTCGTCGTTGGAACGAGCGCATCAGCGCCTCACGATAGCCATACTTGTCGTCGCTGACGGCATCGGCGTCGGCGGTGATGAGCGCGCGCAAGTAGTCGCCGAGTCGCATGTCAATGGGCGGACAGAAATCGATGGCGCGAATGCAGATGTTCAGGAACTGTCGTGCCGTCTCGCCCGCCTCGGTGGCGAGCGCGCGTAGCAGCTCGTCGGAGAGCTGTGCCTCGGTGACGGCATCCGGCGCCAATCCCGCCAGGCGGTAGTAGCGGGCGCTGCGCCGACGCAGCACGGTCGCGAACGCTTCGAACACCGCCGAAACGAGCACGGATCCCATGCGGTGCGCTTCCAGTGATTCGTTGTATGGCAGCGGCGCATCGATACCCATCTGCACGCCAGACGCGAACGCGTCCGAGTCGAACGCGTGCTTATTCGTCACGTCGAGTGCGGTACGAAGCGCGGAGTTCTTCTTCGACGTCGCTTGGCCGAACTGACGTGCGAGATCGGTGAGAAGGGTCGCGTGAACAATGGAGCCTTTGCTGGCTCGCATTGCCTCGAGCACGACGTCGGGATAGCTGAAATGCATGAGCAGCGCAACGATATCGGCAAACCCTTCATGAAACCCCAGCACATCGGGATGACTGGGCGTCGCGAACTGCGCGCGCAGCGCGTGGAGCAGTGCATGCGTGGTCTCGTGAACCACCACATCGTGCGACAGTGCGGTGCATACCATTCCTCTGGGTACCGAATGTCCGCTGGCGTTCGCGTGTGCGGAGAAGAAACCGAAGGAGAGCGCACCGATCTCCTGATCGAACGACGCGTTGCGCTTGTTGCGAAGAGCGAAGGGCTGCACGATGAGCCGAAACGGATCGTGCTCCGAGTCACGACTGCCACTGACCCACATGATCTCGCGGCCGAGCGCGCGCTGAAAGTTCGCGTAGGTGAGGCTGCACACGGCGTACACCATCTGCAGGTGGAATCGACCGTCGGCTGGCGTCGGTGCGATGCCGTTGGAGAGCAGCAATGCGCGATCGTTGAGGTCGAGCGTGGGCAGCGCGCGCGAGCCGCCACGCAGCGCGACGGGCATCCCCGTTGCTCTCACGTCGAAGACGGCACCGATCGGACCGGGCAACAGCTCCTCGTACGGCACGGGCGCGCACGCGCGTCCGCCGAGTAACGATGACACCGACGGATCGAGCGTGTAGATGCGCAGCGGTCGTGTGCGCATGAAGTCGAAGCCTTTGCCGCGCGGACGCGACACGGCCTGCATCTTCACGCGCTCGCTGATCTCGAAACCGGGACCGGTATCGTACGTGGGCGCGACAGGCGTTTCCGCTCGTGCGGCACGAGGGCGAGTGCGAGCCGTGGTGGCAGCCTTGGCGGCGCGCTTTTTTCGCGGTGGCATTGGCGGTCGGGTGAACGGAATCGCGGCGACGGGAACCGCGCAACATGATGACGACTTGTGTGGCCGCTACCTACGACGACCGCACGAGCAGTCGCTCCGCGCTGATGGAGACGATTCGATACGTAAAACGTGCTGCGCCCGCATGTCCCCGATCCTCGGGTTCGACGACCACTGCATCATCCTCGAGCGACCAGCGGGCGGCGACGGCGCGTGAACGATCATCCGCGCCACCAACCGCGACCCGCGCGGAGTGGTCGCCGTTGAGCTGCAGTCGCTGGCGCGGTCGTCGCGCCGGCGGTACGGCGGAATCGCTGGGCACATAAACCTCATGCTCCGCCGTATCCTGCTCGAAGGCGTGAATCCATTCGTGTGCCGACAGCACCGTCAGTTCCGCAGCAGATGGTGTCATGTCCTCGCTCGGCGCGTTACCACAACTTGCGGCGTGGTCCGTTCAGCGCTGCACGCATGCGCAGCACCTGTTGCGACGTGAACATGAACATCGCGGTGTCGTCCACGTAGTCCATGTAATTCATGAACATGTCGCCGTTCGGTCCGTTGTTGCAGGTGATGACGGGGAACGTCGGCGTGGCGAAGTTCGGACCTGCGGCATTCGGCGTATCCGGCACCATATCCGAGCCACTGCAGTCGGGGGTGTCACCCCAGATGTGGCGCAGATTGAAGTAGTGCCCGATTTCATGCGTAGCCGTGCGCCCTTTGTTGAAAGGCGCCGCCGCGGTTCCGATCGTGCCAAATGCGCTATGCAGCATCACGACGCCGTCGGTGGCTTTCGGTCCGCCGGGAAACTGCGCGTAGCCGAGCAGTCCGTTGCCAAGCTGACAGACCCACATGTTCAGGAACTTCGACGGATCGAGCGGCGCCTTGCCGCCGGTGGATGCCTTCTTCACGCCATCGTCGTCGCGGAACGATGTGCGTGTGGTCTTGGTGCGCGTGACCGAGTGCAGGACGAACTTCACGCGCGTATCGCCAAGCAGTCCCTTCCAGGGCGCGGGCACTTTCGATTTGTCGGGATTCGTCGCCCGGAAGTCTTTGTTCAGGACGGCGATCTGACTCCTGATCTGCGCGTCGGAGATGTTCTCTGCGGGCGTGTTGAAGACCACGTGCACAACCACGTTGATCGTGGCGATCGTCACCGTTTTCAAGTCGATGGACGTGGTGCGCATCTTCGCAGTATCGTTCTCGAGCTTGAACTGATTGCCCCGGAACGATGGATTCATCTCCAGCAGTCGCATGTGCGCGGACATCGCGCCGCATGATCTGCGCTCGAGCTTGACTGGCGCAGTCGTCGCGGTCTTCGCGGCGGCCGACTTCTTTGCGCCTTGCTTCGCACTCTTCGCTGCACTCTTGGCTGCACTCTTCTTCGCTGTCATTGTGTCTCCTTCCGGCAACGCCGGAGGAACGCGGGAGCTGTCCGTGGCTGACGCTCATCACCGGCAGGCGGTGTCGGCGCGAGTCGCGTGTCTTGGAACCGCACGCTGACGCAAACATGACGCGCCATGTTTGAGAGGGCAAGCATCATTGGTGCCAGCCCCGCTCTCGGCTTTTCGCTGTCGCGAGCCGTGAGTTGTCAGTTCACGGACTGTAGTGGAGCGCGCGCCGTTCGGCTCCACGATCACGCACAACCGAAAACTCAACACTGACGACAGCGAAAAGCCGTCGTCGGCCCGTCGCGACCACGCTTGGCTCAGATCGCGTCGACAAACCAGCCGCGGCTACGCCAGCTGTTCCGCCGCAATCGCGCCCGTCATCACCGCCACTGCATCGCTCATGCTCACGCGCTTCGGATCCAGCACGGCAGCGCGCTTGCCGAGTCGCGCGACATGAATGCGGTCGGCGATCTCGAACACATGCGGCATGTTGTGCGAAATGAGCACGACCGCCAAGCCTCGATCGCGCACGCGACGGATCAGTTCGAGCACCTGCGTTCCTTCCTTTACGCCCAGCGCCGCCGTCGGCTCGTCCATGATCACCACGTGACGGGCGAACGCTGCGCTGCGCGCCACCGCGACGCCCTGGCGCTGTCCTCCGGAGAGCGTTTCGACGGCCTGCGTCATCGAGCCAATGCCGATCCGGAGCTCCGCCAGATACTCGGCGCTTTCGCGCAGCATGCGCTTCTTGTCGAGCATGCGCAGCACCGAGCCAAGCACGCCTGCGCGACGCACTTCTCGACCGAGAAAGAGATTCTCCGCGATCGTCATCGCGGGCGCGACCGCGAGCTCCTGATACACCGTCTCGATACCGGCGCGGCGCGCGTCGATCGGACTGCGGAAGTGCACGCGTTTACCGTCGAGACAGATCTCGCCGCTGTCAGGAATCAGCGCGCCGGACAGCGCCCTGATGAGCGACGATTTGCCCGCGCCGTTGTCGCCGATGACGGCGAGAATCTCCCGGTCGCGCAACTCGAAGTCCATGCCGTCGAGCGCGGTCACATGACCGTATCGTTTCACCAGTCCGGTCGCCTGCACGACGAGCGTTGGCGAGTCTGCATTCACGCCCGAGGTCGAAGGTGTTGTGGCCTCCGCCATCATCGCCCCCCTTGGCCGCGACGCGACAGCTGGTCGGCCGTCACCGCGAGAATCACCAGCACGCCGGTGATGAGGATCTGATAAACCGAAGACACGCCCATCAGTGTGAGGCCGTTGCGAAACACGCCAACGATCAGCGCACCCACCAACGATCCAAGCACGCTGCCGCGTCCACCAAAGAGCGACGTGCCGCCGAGTACCACAGCCGTGATCGCGTCGAGATTCTCGGTCTGTCCGGCGTTCGGATCACCGACGCCGGTGCGGGCAACCGAGAGCAGGGCCGCGAGGCCATAGCACACGCCGGCGGTGACATACACGCCAAGCAGCACGCGCTGTGTCGGAATGCCGGTCAGTCGCGTGGCCTCGGGGTTGTTGCCGACCGCGTACACGTGGCGTCCGGCTGCTGTTTCGCGCAGCACGAAGCGAGCGACGCCGTACAACAGCAGCATCAGCACCACGCCATACACGACCGATGTGCCACCGATATCGAACGTGCGCCCCAGCGCCGTCATCGACTCGGGGATCTCGGTGACGGTTTGCGCATCCGAATACAGCTGCGTGATGGCAAAGGCGATGTTGAGCGTGCCCAGCGTCACGATGAAGGGCGGCAGCTTGATCGCCGTCACGAGCCATCCGTTGATTGCGCCGAAGAGAGCCGTCACGCCAATACCACACGCAATCGCGACGGGCACCGGCACGCCCGACGCAGAAGCGAGCGTGGTCATGACGATGCCGCCAAGCGCCATGACCATGCCGCACGACAGGTCCACGCCCGCCGT
>Ga0105048_10010155_pt1 | contig 14929 bp, 15 predicted proteins | sample MAT05_FD_78382 | JGI IMG/M metagenome (GOLD analysis project Ga0105048, IMG submission 78382) | Freshwater microbial communities from Lake Fryxell liftoff mats and glacier meltwater in Antarctica - MAT-05 | ecosystem: Environmental > Aquatic > Freshwater > Ice > Liftoff microbial mat | place... | reverse complement strand
TGAGAATCGCGATTCCGAGGGCCGACCCCACCTGGCGCGACGTGCTTTGCGTTCCCGACCCCTGTCCGCTCTGGTTGAGAGGAACATCCTTGAGGATCACGCTCGTGAGCTGCGCGGTCGCGAGCCCAACACCGAATCCATAGATAAAGACGCCCGGCACGATCTGCCACCATTGGGCAGTCGGCGTGATGTTGATCGCGACGATCACGATGCCGATGAGCTCGGCCAGAATGCCGAAGCGCACGATCGTGACCGGCGAGACCTTGTTGCCAAAGGCGCCCGCAAAACCACTCGCAAAGAACGACCCGATCGCCAGGGCGAGGATGATGAGGCCGGCCTGGAGGGCGTCGTAGCCGAGCACGTTCTGCAGCCACAGCGGCAGCGAGAGGATGAGCCCGAACTCGCCAAGCGAAACGATGAGCGCAGCGATATTGCCGTTACGGAACGACGGGATGCGCAGCAACCCGAACGCGAGCATCGTCGACTTGCCCTGCTTCTCCCGACGCAGCCCCCACGCGATGAAGGCGGCAAGCGCGAGAAGGGTGATCGCGAAAATGAAGGGGATGGGCGAGATATCCAGCGTCCAGAAGTCGGGCGGGGTGTCGCTGAGCCACCAGCCAAAAGTCCGTCCCTCGATGAGACCGAAGACCATTGTGCCGAACAGTACTACCGAGAGCAGCGCACCCACGACATCCACTCGCCTGGGCTCACCCTGCTCGCGCGACTCCGCGACGGTGAGCAGGATGCCGATGATGATGATGATGCCGAGCGGCACATTAATGCCGAAGGCCCAACGCCACGAGAAGTAGGTGGTCAGCCACCCGCCCAGCAGTGGGCCGACCGCGGCCATGCCGCCGATCGTTGAGCCCCAAACCGCGAATGCGATCGCCCGCTCCTTGCCGCGGAACGTCGCGTTGATGATCGAGAGAGAGGCCGTGAGGATCATCGCCCCACCGACGCCCTGCACCAGTCGGGACGCGATAAGCAATTCGCCGGTGGGGGCGAGGGCTGCGGCGATCGAGGAGAGCGCGAAGAGCGCGACACCGATCAGGGTGATGCGGCGGCGGCCGAAGCGGTCGGCGAGCGTGCCAAAAACCAGCAGAAGCGAGGCAAAGACGAGCGTGTAGCTCTCTTGCACCCATTGCACCTGGGTTGAGGTGATGCCGAGGTCGGTGACGATCGACGGGATCGCCACGTTGACGATCGTCGAGTCGACGATGATCAGGGCGACGGCGATGCTGATGAATACGAGCCCGGTCCAGCGGGTTTTCGATGATTCCACAAGCAGACGCTATACCCGCCGACCGACGGACTCGTACTCGATCGTCGAGAACATCGCGTGAGCCGAAAGCCCATGCGGTTCATTGGGGGTTAGCCACGCGTCGCCTCCGCTCGCGGCGACGAGTTGCTTGACCACCGCGAGGCCCAGTCCGCTGCCGCTTCCGTCAGAGTCGGCTTGCCAAAACCGGTCGAACGCGTGAGCACGCTGGTCGACGGTTAACCCCGGCCCATGATCGACCACAGACACTGTCGCGGTGCCGGCAGACCGAGTCACCTCGATCATGATCTCGTCACCGGCGTGCGCCGCCGTGAGGGCGTTGTCAACGAAGTTGTCGATGACCTGCTCGATGGATGTCGGCACAGCAAACACGATCGTGGGATCCCCGACGGCGAGCCGGATGGACACGCCGAGATCACCGGCCAGTGCCGCCCACTGCCCCGCTCGCGCTTCGGCGACGGCCGCAAGGTCGATGCGCGTTCGCTGAATTCCACCGGATTCGACTCGGCTCAGCAGCAGCAACCCCTCGATGATCGTCAGCAGTCGATCCGCCTCATTCTCGGCGGCCGCGAGTCGGGATGCCGCAGTCTCCGGGTCACTAGTCACGAGTTCGTGTGCGCTCTCGAGCCGCAGGCGCAGTGCCGTGAGCGGCGTGCGCAACTGGTGCGAAGCATCCGCGGCAAAGGAGCGCTGCTGCTCGATCATGGCTGAGAGCCGATCGGCCATGCTGTTGAAGGATCGCGAGAGTGCGCGAATCTCGGGGGCGCCGATCGTTTCGTCGGCTCTGGCCGTGAGGTCGCCATTGGCGAGCACCTCGGTGACGGCTTCGAGCAGCCGCAGCCTTCGAGTGACGGACGTGGAGAAAATGAGTCCGGCGACGCCGGCCAGCAGCACGGAGGTGAGCGCAATGGTGCCGAGAACGCTGAGGCGTGAGGTCACGGCGTGCGTCACAACATCCTCGGGATAGGTCAGGCGCACGGCCCCCAGCACGCTGCCGCCACTCAACACCGGCACCGCAACGAACAAGAGTTGCTGTTCTAGGGTCTGCGAGTATCGGCTACCCGACGTTATGGTGCCCTCGAGAGCCGCCGAGATCTCGGGTCGAGACAGGTACGACGAGCCCGCCTTCAACTGGTCATCGTCGCTGGTCACGACGGCGATACCTGCACGGTTGGCGATCACCACCCGAGCGCCGCCCGAGTCGCGATAGGTGCGCGCGAGTTCGGTGAGCATCGCGTCGCCCTCGGACGTGGGGTTCTCGAGCGCGTCTTCGCTGCGACCGGCAAGCACGAACGCGTCGCGCTCAAGCGAGGTGACGAGGCGGTCGGTTTCGACCTGCCGCAGGTACGCACTGAGCGGGATGTCTTGAACGAGCAAGACCAGCAAGGTGAGCCCCATAAGAGCCCCCATGAACCGCCACCTCACGCGGGTTGCCCGAATCGAAATCCGATTCCCCGCACAGAGACAATCCAGGCGGGATTGCCGAGCTTCTTTCGAATGGCTGCGACATGAGCGTCGAGGGTCTTCGTGGTGCCATACCAGTTCGTCTCCCAGACCGAGCGAAGTATGTCTGCGCGCCGAAACGCCGCGCCGGCGTCGCTCGTCAGGTAGACGAGTAAGTCGAACTCCTTAGGAGTGAGGTGCACCTCCCCGCCGTCCAGGTACACCTGTCTGGCCCGCTCGTCGATGGTCAGGGGGCCGAAACGCAGTTGGCTCGGGTGTTCCGGGGAGGCCGATCGACGAGTGACCGCGCGGATTCGCGCGACCAGCTCGCGCATGCCGAACGGCTTCACGACGTAGTCGTCGGCACCCATCTCGAGCGCTATGACGCGGTCGATCTCGTCGTCGCGTGCGCTCATGACGATGATGGGGGTCATGCCCGTCGCGCGGATTCCGCGACATACCTCGGTGCCGTCCATGTCGGGCAAACCGAGATCGAGCAGCACGATGTCGGGGCGATATTCGCGCACGGCCGCGAGCGCCGCGGCACCGGTTTCAACGTGGAGGCCCTCCATCCTTGCGGCAGCCAAACCGTCCAGCACCCCGGACGCGACGGACGGGTCATCTTCAACCACAAGTACGCGCATGTGCTCATTGTCGCTCGTTGTTGCGAACGGTGAGGGAGGGCGTGGTGTTGCGCCCGCAGATCTTTGACGTTTCTTGGATAACGAAGGGGTCAGCCTTGTACAACTCCTGCCTAGGGTCGAACCATGAAGACGCACCTGATCACCATTCTTTCCGTTGTCGGTGTGCTCGGTGCCGCCGGTGCTGCAATGGCGGTCAATGCCGATGTGCTCTCGTCGGTGACCCCGGGGCCCATTGGCGAAACCGAGCTGATCATTCCGGTCGTGGACCTCACGTCGACTCACTCGAGCACCCCCACTCCGACGCCGACGCCCCCGCCCGATGACGTCGTTACGGACGATTCATCCGGGTACGGTGGCGGAGGCGATCAGAGCCACGCGGATGACAGCCCCGCTGCACCGCCGAGCACGCCCATCATCGTCGAGCCTGGCGACGACAGCACGCCCAAGCACGAGAGTGACTCAGACCAGAACGAACACGAGGACGATGACTAAGGTGGTTCATCCGGCGCGAGGGGCGCGGGCGTTCACGGGACTGGCGGCCATCACGGCGCTGGTGACGATGGTTGCCGGTTTCGAACTGTCAGCACAGGCGAGCGCGCCGGAACAGGCGACCGAGGTATCGCGCGCGCGCGTATCCGCTGCGCCCAGGCCGGTGGCCGAGGCCGTTCCGGCCCCGGCGCCAGCACCCGCCGCTGCCGAGACCGCCCCGGAAGAACCCGCTCCGGCCCCCGCCGACGTGGCGCCGGCAGCCGAACCAGCGCCCGCTCCGGCGCCCGCCCCTGATCCCGCTCCTGCAACCGTCACTCCCCCCGATGGGTCCAGTGGCGGTTCGGGTGGATAGCTCGGCAACCGTCTCGATCGCCGCAGATATGGTGCGCGCGGCACGCCAGTCGGCGGCACCGGTGGCGGCAACGAGAGCCACCGCCCTCATGGGCGGGACCGCCCTTTTCACTGTGGTCGATGGCTCGGAGGCCATGATCGATCGCGCCATCGCGCTTGTTGTGGAATGCGAAGCGCGGTGGAGCCGGTTTCTTCCCGACAGCGACATCTCCCGGCTCAATTGGGCCGGCGGATCGGGCACAACGGTCGATCCGCTGACGGTGACATTGCTCGAGGCAATGCGCGACGGCGTAGAACTCACGTCGGGCGACTTTGACCCGCTGTTGCTTCCCGATGTGTTGTCGATCGGGTACGTGGCATCCGCCGTCAACCCGGGCATGGCGACTCAATTGCCCCCAACCGCCATCAGTGCGGGGGATGTATCGGCGATCGGTATCGACGAGAACTCCGTTACCCTTCCCGCGGGTATGTCCCTCGACCCCGGCGGCGTGGGGAAGGGCCTCGCCGCCGACTTGGCATGCGCGCTCATGATCGCCGATGGGGCCAGCGGCGCACTGGTCGAGATCAGCGGCGACCTTGTGGTTGCCGGTCGCGCACCTGACGGTGCAGCGTGGCGCCTCGGAATCGAGGACCCGTTCGATCCCCGCCAGCACTGCCAAATTGTGCGGCTCACCCGTGGCGCGTTGGTGACGTCGAGCCAGCGCAAGCGTCGATTCGATACCGCCAGCGGCGTCCGCCATCACCTGATCGACCCACGCACTCATGACAGTGCCGTCACCGACGTGCAGACCGTATCGGTGATCGCCGCGACCGGCGCGAAGGCTGAGACGCTAACGAAGAGCGGGTTTCTCCGTGACCCCGAAGTGTTTCTCGCGTGGCTGCCGACGGTGGGCGCGGCGGGGCTCCTCATCGACTCGTCGGGAGCCGCCCGGGAGTCACCGAACTGGGGGCGTTACGCATGATCGATCCGCACTTCTGGTGGTACGTGACCCGGGCGAGTTCGCTAATTGCCTGGGTGCTCGCAACCCTTTCGGTGGTGTGGGGCATCTTAATGTCGACGCGGCTGCTGCGGCAGGCCGCGAACGGGGGTTGGCTGCAAGACCTGCACCGTTACTTCGCGGGCACGACGATCGTGATGGTGGCTCTTCACCTCGTCTCACTCATGCTCGACGGCTGGCTCGCGATGACTCCGACAGAGTTGTTCGTTCCGTTCGCAACCGACTACCGACCCCTCGCGGTAGCGCTCGGCATCATTGCGTTCTACCTATTGATCGCCGTTCAGGTGACTTCGCTGATAATGAAACGTTTGCCGCGCGCGCTCTGGAAGGGGGTGCATTTCGCCAGCTATGCGGTGCTCGTGCTCGTCGCCTTTCACGCGGGTTCCGCCGGAACCGACGTCGGGTCGACCTGGTACCTGCTGGTCTCGAGCACGCTCATCGTGATCGCAACGGTCTCGGTGCTGCTGCGGGTGGTGATGCGACCCAAACCCGCCGGCCCAGCGCTCGCGCCGCAATCGGGTGACGCGGAGACTCTCCCGCCGATTCCGTTCGTCGCCCCGAAGGCGATCGAGCGCCGCACGGTGGTGGTCTCGCGACTGCAGGATGAAGCGGAGGGTGTGATGGGGGTGCGCCTGCTGCCGCTCGGGGGCGGTCAACTTGCGCCGTGGCATCCGGGTTCCCACATCACGCTGCACCTGCCGGGCGGTCTTCAGCGGCAGTACTCGCTATGCGGCGATCCGGCCGATCGCGGGCACTTCGACATTGCGGTGCTGCGGACGGTCGACTCGGCCGGGGGCAGCCAGTGGCTGCACGAGCATCTGACTCCGGGGATGACCCTCACGGTGGACGGCCCGCTCAACCACTTCGAGCTGGTGGCATGCAACGACTACCTCTTCGTCGCGGGCGGAATCGGTATCACGCCAATCAAGTCGATGATCGAGTCGCTGCCAGAGCGGCGATCGTGGCACCTGATCTACTTGGGCCGTACCCGCGCAACCACGGCCTTTCTTGACCAACTTTCCGCTCGGTATCCCGGCCGGGTGACCTTCGTTCCCAGCGAAGAACGGGGGGTTGAGTTCTCCCTCCCGGACGCGCTGCGAGCGACCTACGCGACGGTCTACTGCTGCGGCCCCGAGTCACTGATGGCAGCGGTAGCGCAATTCGTGCCGGCGGACCGACTGCATGCCGAGCGCTTCATCCCCGTCGCGCGACCGTCGTCGCAGTCGGACCACGAAACCACGATCACCCTCGCCCGTAGCTCGCGCCGGGTGACCGTCTCCGCCGGTGCAAGCATTCTTGAATCGCTCGAGAGTATGGGAGTTGCCGTTAGCGCCTCCTGTCGCAAAGGAGTGTGCGGCACGTGCGAAGTACGTGTGCTCGGCGGCGTGGTCGAGCACCTCGACTCGGTGCTGGCCGACCATGAGAAGAACAACCTAGGCGTGATGTTCCCGTGCGTGTCGAGGTCCGCGACACCCGAACTCGTACTCGATCTCTAGAGCGAACGGCCGCGCGTTGCGCGCAGCACCACGGCACTGCCGAGCACCAGCACGACGGCGATGATCGCCGCGACCGCGGTCGGCACCGAAACGAGGTCGCCGGTCAGGCGACCGATGGCGACCCAGGCGAGCCCCCAGCTCAGTGAGAGCGCCGGGCTGATGCGCCCGCGACCCACCACGGCAAGGGTGATGCCTGCGAGGGCTGCGACCGCGATCACCACGATGCTCCAGAGTTCGGGCGGGAGACCCCAGCCGGTGAATCCGCTGACTGCCAGTAGCGCGGTCACGTTGGCGGCGGTCGCGATGGCGACCCATCCGAGGTACAGGCCGATCGTGGCATCCGTCACCAACGCATCGAACGCGTTCAGCGGACGGTACTGCAGTGTTTGCAGGAACGTCTGAATCAGCACGGCGAGCAGCACCACAATGATCGGAACGCTCAGCACCAGCAGATCGAACTGAATACTCAGAATCCAGGCGGCGTTGAGAATCAGGGATGCCGCGATCCAATACCCCAGGCGCCGATGCCGCTCGGCGCTCGACTGGGCGGGCAGAAACTGCCACACAGCGTAGGCGATGAGCCCCAGGTAGATGATCGACCAGATGGAGAACGCGGGAGCGTCGGGAGCGATGAGGGTCGCGTCCGCGGCGAGCGCTCCGCCGGCAGCATCTTGAATGGGAGTGCCGCCCGCCGCGCCCGAACCCACGAACGAGCCCACAATTGCGATAACCGCGCTGGCTCCGACGGTGATCTGGCGAACGATGTCACGTGGTTCTCGCATGGGTGCCAGCCTACGCTCGGCGCGACGATACCCCTATCTGGCGCTGGAGGCAACAGTCTCACCGGTCGGCTTCGGCGGGGCCGGTGAGCGCTACCGTATTGCTATGAGCTTCAATGACAACGCGAACATCGGATCGGGCCGCGTGTCCCGTCGCGGACGCACTACCGGCGTCGCGGTCGGTGGTGGTGGCCTGCTGGTCGTGGGGCTCTTCCTGCTCTCGCAGCTCTTGGGCGTCGACCTCACCGGTCTCGCGGGCGGCGGCGGTACCCAGCCGGCGGCCGGCCCCGATCAGTCGCTCGACTGCACGACCGGCGAGCAGGCCAACGACAACACCGACTGCCTCATCAAGGGTGCCGCGGCGTCACTCGAAACCTACTGGTCAACCGAGTTGCCGAAGTTTGGCCAGGATTACACGCCAACCCAGGTGGTCATCTTCACCGACCAGACCAACACCGGATGCGGGGCCGCGAGCACCGCAGTGGGTCCCTTCTACTGCCCCAGTGACCAGACGATCTACCTCGACACCGCGTTTTACAACGACCTCACCTCGCGCTTCGGAGCCAGCGGTGGACCGCTCGCGCAGATGTATGTGATCGCACACGAGTGGGGTCACCACATCCAGAACATCAGCGGGATCATGCAGGGACTCGACCTGCAAGACACCGGTCCAACCTCTGACGGTGTTCGGTTGGAGGTGCAGGCCGACTGCTTCGCCGGCGCCTGGGTGGGTGCGGCCTCCGGTATTCAAGACACCGCGGGCGTGACCTATCTCGAGCCGGTCACGCAGCAGCAGATCAACGACGCGCTGAGTGCCGCTGCCGCGGTCGGTGACGACCGCATTCAGCAGGCCACGCAGGGTCAGGTCACCCCCGAGACCTGGACGCACGGCTCGAGCGAGATGCGCCAGAAGTGGTTCATGGCCGGCTACGAGGGCGGACCCAACGCGTGCGACACGTTCAGCGCCAGCGCGAGCGACCTCACCGGCTAGCCCGTTGCTACTGCGGGGCCAGGTAGAGGTTGAAGGCGGTGAGTGACCATGCGCCGTTGTCTTCGACGAGGTGGCACTCGACGTTCATCACAACGGGCTGGCCCGCGTCGTCTTCGGCCGGGACGCTAGCCGTCACGAAGTAACCGTCGCCCTCGGGCGTGGCCGACCACCCGTCCGCGGGCCACTGCGCGCTCTCGGGCACCTCAAACTGCACGGTGACGTCGCGCTCGCAGGCCGCGTAGGCGGCATCTTCGTTGGCCGGCCCGCCAGCGCACCCGGCGAGAGCAACGACGGCGATCAGGGCGGGCAGCGCGCGAACCAGACTCATGCGCATGACATTACTCACCGCTGTGGGTGCTGTCGCCCCCGCGATCCGCCCACGCGTGCGCAGATGGGTCACCCGTGGGCGCGCGCCGCGAGCGCGGCTACCGCGCGCGTCATCGATGCGCCCAGCCCCCACTCGGTGCTGAGCCGGTCGAGTTGCGTGCGGCGCTCCGAATCGAATTCACGGATGCGCGCATCGAACGCGGGCAGATCGAGATCGCGCACGACCTTGACGACGGTGGGCGCCACGAGCAGGTAGTCGGCGGCGGCGAGTATTTTCGCCCGCGCAGGCGCAGCCATGCCCGAGTCCGTATCCGCGGCGGCGGCAACGATGCCGTCGAGGTCGCCGTAGGTGGTGAGCAGGGCGGCGGCGGTCTTCTCTCCGACACCGGCAACGCCCGGCAGTCCGTCAGAGGCATCCCCGCGCATCGCGGCGAAGTCGGCGTACTGCGCGGGTGTCACACCGTACTTCGCGTGCAGGGTGTCATCCGTCAGAATCTCGAGTTTCGACATGCCTCGACCCGTGTAGATCACCCGCACGCTGCGCGAGTCGTCGGCCAGCTGGAACAGGTCTCGGTCACCCGTCACCACATCAACCGGCATGGGCGAGGTTGATGCCAGAGTGCCAATGACATCGTCTGCCTCATGGTCGGCTGCCCCGATAATCGGGATTCCCAGCCCCGCGAGCACCTCGCGGATCACCGGCACCTGCGGGCTCAACAGGTCGGGTACCTCCTCGGCCGCCTCGCCGGCGACGGCCACCCGGTGCGTCTTATAGGTCGGGATCAGGTCGACGCGCCACTGCGGCCGCCAGTCGTCATCCCAGCACGCGACAACCTCGGTGGGCTCGAACTCCGACACCAGCCTCGCGACAATGTCGAGCAGGCCGCGAATCGCGTTGACGGGCATTCCGCCCGGCGATCTCACCGAGTCGGGCACCCCATAGAAGGCACGAAAGTACAGGGCGGCGGTATCGAGCAGCATGCGGCGATCGGTCACAGCGGAATCCTCCCACTTACCACCGGCGCGCAACAGCTATTCTGCGGCGCAGCGCAAGCCCTACTCCTGCTCGGCCGTGCGGTCGTAGGGTGAGCCAATGTCCAGAACTCAGAGTACGCGGATGTCGCTTGTCGCCTACGAGAAAGAACTCAAGCGCCTGCAGGTGGAACTTGTCGAAATGCAGCAGTGGATCGTGGCATCCGGTGCTCGCGTTCTGGTGATCTTCGAGGGGCGCGACGCGGCTGGCAAGGGGGGCGCGATCAAACGAGTCGTTCAGTACTTGAATCCTCGCACCGCCCGGGTGGTCGCGCTGCCGCAACCGAGCGACCGCGAGAAGACCCAATGGTACTTTCAGCGGTACATCGAGCGGCTGCCCGCGGCGGGCGAGCTGGTGTTGATGGATCGCTCCTGGTACAACCGCGCGGGCGTCGAACGCGTGATGGGCTACTGCACGCCTGAGCAGTACGAGCTGTTTCTCGAGCAGGTGCCCGTTGTCGAACGGATGCTCATCGACGACGGAATCGTGCTGATCAAGTACTGGTTCTCAGTGTCAGACAAAGAGCAGCAACTGCGGTTCAAGCGCCGACTGCACGACCCGATGCGGCGCTGGAAACTGTCGGACACCGACCTGCAATCGATCACCCGGTGGGAGGACTACTCCCGCGCGAAAGACGCCATGTTCGATGCCACCGACACACCGGATGCCCCATGGTGGTCCATCGAGAGCGACGACAAGCGGGCATCCCGAATCAACACCATCAAGCACCTGCTCTCACAGATCGCATATGAGAAGAGCGAGCCGGATGCCGTGAAGATTCCCAAGCGACCTTCCGCCGACGATTACACTCGGCCCCCGCTGGGCGCGCAACGGTTCGTGCCTGATCATGCGGCAACGGTCGCCGAGGTGAGACATCTCAGTTAGCGATAAAGCGTCGCCCCGTGATCGACGTTGGTGTGATGCGAACGTAGTTCCACTTCGACGACGAGGTCATCGTTGGTAGGTCGCGGACACCGGACTCGATGATGTCCGCTTCGTGCGACAACCGCTTCGCTTCGCCATGAATCACGACGCTCCAGTGGGTGCGACGCCAGCATTCGTCGGGTTCGAGTTGCTCAACTCGGGCGGTCTCTTCTGGCGTCAGCCAGGGTCGTGTCGACATCAGCGAACCTCGTTCTGTTGGAGAAATTGCCAGCCCGAAGCATCTGGGCTGTCTGACGCTAGGGCGACGACCTCGCTGCCTGTAAAGGCGAAGGTCCCGCCTACTGTTGCTGGGACTCGAGGTGCAGCACGGCTGCCTGCGTTCGCCGCTGCAGACCCAATTTACTCAGCAGCCCAGAAATGTAGTTCTTAACGGTTTTCTCGGCGAGGCCGAGCCGGTCACCGATCTCTCGGTTGGTCAGTCCCTCGGCTATCAGGGGCAACACCTGCCGTTCCCGCAGGGTGAGGGACTGCAGCCGCGGGTCCGTGTCGTGGCGTGTGCTGATGCGTTCGACGACGCGGCGATTCAAGGCCGGGTCGAGAAGGGAGGTGCCCGCTGCGACAGCGCGAACCGCGTCCACCAGCCCACTACCTCGGATGTCTTTGATGACATAGCCAGACGCACCGGCGAGCACCGCGGCGTAAATCGCTTCGTCGTCGTCGTAACCGGTCAACATGAGGCATCTCGTCTCGGGGAGGGCCGACCGGATGTCCCGGCAGACGTCAATCCCACTGCCATCGGGCAGGCGCACGTCGAGCACGGCGACATCCGGGGTCGTCGCCCGAATTCTGCCCTTGGCCTGCGCGGCGGTAGATGCCTCGCCCACGACCTCGATGTCGTCTTCCGCGCTGAGCAAGGCGCTGATTCCGCGGCGCACCAGCTCGTGGTCATCGAGCAGAAATACCCGGATCACGATGTCTCCTCTACCGGCACGGTCCACCGCAGGCGCGTTCCGGCGGCATCCGAATCGAGCTGAAAGCTCCCCCCGCGGCTCACCGCGCGTTGTTCGAGATTGGCAAGCCCACTCCTGCGGGTCGAGCCGGTCATCCCGTGACCATCGTCGGTCACGGTGAGTATTGCGTGGCCATCGTGCACCGAGAGATCGATCGAGCTGTGATCAGCCTGCGCGTGTCTAACAACGTTGGCCAAGGCTTCGCGAGTTACGGCGATCACGTCGTCGGCGAGCTGGTGGGTGATCATCAGGTCCACCGGCCCAGAGAAGCTCACGGTGGGAGTTCGAGTCAGGTTGGGCGCGAATTCGTTGGCGAGATCGATGACCGCGTGACGCACGGCAGAGGTGCCATCGGAGTTCCTGTCGGAGAGGGCAAAGATCACGGTGCGGATCTGCGAGATGCTGCCGTCGAGGTGAATGACGGCGGTCGAGATCCGTTCGGCAACGTCGCCCGGCGTGCTGCCCGCGATGCTCTGCAGCTCGAGACCGGTCGCGAAAAGTTGCTGGATGACGTGGTCGTGCAGATCACGGGCGATGCGTCCGCGGTCCTCGAGCAGCGCTACCTGTTGCCGGGCCGCGCGGGCGGCCGCGAGTTCCATCGCAACGCTCGCTTGCCCGGCAAAGTTGGCGGCGACTTCCAGATCGCCCCTCGCAAACTTCTTTCGCCCCGCCAATCGCGCGACCAGCAGCACCCCACGACCCGGTGCGATAAGAGGGATCGCCATTACGGGGCCGAGAGATCGTCCGTCGGTGGGCAGCACTTCTGCGCCCGCCCCGTCATCAATCTGGCGTGGTTGCCCGGCCTCGATAACGCTGCCAATGATCGACCCGCTCGACTGCACGGTCATTCCCTCGATCCGCTCGTCATCAACGCCCTGAGCGGTGGTGATGATCAGTCGTTCGGGATCTGTCGTGGGTTGAAGCACCCACACGACGTCTGCGTCGGCGAGCGTCAGGATCCGCGCGGTGAGAATCGTGAGAGTGTTGCCCTCGTCGGTCGACAACAGTGCCGCGGTGATCTCAGCCGAGGCCGCGGCCCAGGCCTGGCGCCGATGGGTTTCGGCAAACAACCGTGCGTTCTCGATGGCGATGCCGGCCGTGGCGGCGAGCGCAACGACCAGTTGCTCATCCTCGTCGCTGAACTGCCCGGATGCCTGGTTGCTGAGGTAGAGGTTTCCGTAAACCTCATCTCGCACTCGAATCGGCACGCCCAAGAAACTCGTCATTGGCGGATGATGAGCCGGAAATCCGACGGACCGCGGATGCTCGGACAGCAGCTCCAGCCGGATGGGGTGCGGGTCTTCGATCAGGGCGCCGAGCAGACCATGGCCTTCGGGCAGGTGGCCGATGTGCCGAACCTGCTCCGCGGTCATTCCCACGTTAATGAATTGCTCAAGCCCGCCGTCGGGAGACACCACTCCGAGGGCGCCGTACTGTGCGCCCACCAGTTCGACCGCAGCTTCTACGATGCTCTCAAGCACGCCCGGCAGGTCGAGGTGGCCGATGATGGCTTGGTTCGCTTGAAGCAGAGCACGCAGGCGTCCCTGAGTGGCCTGCACATCGGTAGTGCTAACCAGCAGGTCGTCCAACATCGTGTCGCGCTCGCCTCGCGCGCGATCCGAAAGGCTGGGCTTGTGAACCGGGTCCACATGTCACCTCGGCTGCGGGATGGAGGTTGTGTCCTGTGCCAGGTCTCCTACCCTGAGTGTACGCGCAGGGGCCTCGCGAGGGACCAAAGGCCCTAGCCGCGGATGCTCTGGGGCGCAGGCTACAGGGGAGAGGCGGCGGTGCGGCATGGGCGGAAAGATTGTCGTGGGTACCGACGCCTCGGGGCCGAGCCGGGCATCCATCGACTGGGCGATCGCTCGTGCCGATTCGCTCGACATGGCCGTGGAGCTCATCTACGTGATCGACGAGCGATGGCTCGGAATTGATGTCGCGCAGGATGTGGAGGTGCGCGACGTCGCCGAGCAGGTGATCAAGACGGAGATCGCTCGCGCTCGGCCTCTCGCTCAGCAAGCGATCGTGACCGGCCGGATTGTCAGCGGACGGCCAACACAGGCGCTGATGGATGCCGCAGTCGACGCCGACCTGTTGGTCATCGGAACGCATAAGACCGGCTTCACCTACGGGCGCGCGTTCGGATCGCGCTTTCTGAGCCTCGCTTCACTGTCACCGTGCGTCGTGGCGATTGTGCCCGAGTTTGCCGACCGCGCGCGCCACGGAGTCATCGCGGCCGCCGATGAGCGCGTCTCCGGCTCGCACGTGCTCGGGTTTGCGGTCGACGAAGCGGTGCGAACCGGTCAGGATTTGGTTCTGGTGTCGGCGTGGGATGCCGCGTCGCTCGCCGGACGTGGCATCGACCGTCGCGCCCTGACCCTGATGGAGGCAACGTCTGCCGCTCGCGACCGCGACCCTCGAGTGACGGTACGATCACACATCTCGAACAGCACGATGGCCGGGGCCCTCGTCACCGCCTCGGCGACGGCCAGCGTGCTCGTTGTGGCCAAACCGAGCGGCAGCCCGGATGATCCGGCGCTTGCCATCGACCACGACGTGTTAGCGAACATTGCCAGCCCCGTGATCATTGTCGGGCGCTCCACCGAAAGTTTGCTATGACATCCAGTGCACGAGAGTTGCCGCCACTCACCTGGCACGAGAAGCAAGCCCGATCACTGACGCGGGGCGAGCGCGCGGCGGACATGATGCGCAACGTCATGGGAAGCTGGCGTTTCGTCGGCGGTTTTATCGCTTTCATGATCGCGTGGGCGATAGTCAACTCGATGGGAAACGGGTGGGACCTCTACCCCTTCATTCTTCTTAATCTCTTCTTGAGCATGCTTGCGGGGATGCAGGGCGCGATCCTGCTGATAGCCGCGAAGCGTCAGGACGCCATTGCCGCGGTGCTCGCCGAGCACGACTTCGAAACGAATGTTGCCGCAAAGCTCGACATCGAGAGCCTGCTTGAGATTAATCGGCGACAACTCATCATGATCGCCGAGTTGCACGAGCTCCTCGTGGACGTCAACAAAGAAGAACGGCCGCACCCGGCGACACCGTCCGCTGACTAACCAGGCGGTGCCGACGGTCTCACGACAATCGCCCTGGAGACTCCGGTCGTCAAGGGAATCAGCGAACTGGACGCTAACCGCTTGATGAGGTTAGTCATTCCACCCATGCCCCTTGTTCGCGTGAAGCGAATTC
>Ga0105048_10010154_pt1 | contig 14930 bp, 17 predicted proteins | sample MAT05_FD_78382 | JGI IMG/M metagenome (GOLD analysis project Ga0105048, IMG submission 78382) | Freshwater microbial communities from Lake Fryxell liftoff mats and glacier meltwater in Antarctica - MAT-05 | ecosystem: Environmental > Aquatic > Freshwater > Ice > Liftoff microbial mat | place... | reverse complement strand
TCTCCACGCGTCGCTGGTCTCGATCCGGCCAGCTACGCTGCCATGACCATGATGGCCAACCTGATCCTGAATCTGGATGAGACGATTACCAAGGAATGATCTCGGCGACAGCCGCTATGGAGGTTTTGTCAGGCGTTCTGAATCAGCTTTTTGACCGGTCAATTTTCGCCACTCTGCGAACACTTCCTGTCGCTCATCGATCGTGATGCTTCCAATTCGCTCGCCAATTCGTTTGCGATCAATCGCGCGGCATTGAAACACCAATGCGGTAGAATCGTTACGCAAACCGCTGGTGAGATTGGCGGCAATCAACGCCGTGCCGGCAAACCGTAACGCATGGCGAGTGCTGCTGAGAGGAATTACAAAGACGGTCGGCAGTCTACCGCCATAGTTTTCGTCTTGTACGATGATCGCCGGTCTGCGCCCTTGCTGTTCTCTTCCGCCGTTCGTTGGCAAATCGACCCAGTGGATATCGCCGATCTTCATTGATCTTCACTTTCCCACTTGTCAATCATTGCCCACGCCTCGTCACCAGCCGACTCCCATGCTGTAAGTTCCGCCTTCAATTCAGGTGTCATGCCAGTGGGCTGCAGGATTATTTCAACATGTGTCCCGTCGGGCAGTTGGTTTTCTGTTTGGGGAACGACAACTCCGTTCCTGACGATTCCCGGAATGAACTTGGTATCGATCGACATGCGGTTCTCCTGCTTCATTTCGCCGTTTGGACGCCCGAGCAATCATGATTTGACACAGGATCCCTCGGCTCACCTTCGATTGTAGACTGTATGCACAACCATTGGTAGAATGATTTCATTCGTCAGCGTCAATCCCCTGACTCACGGCGCACTGGCTGTCGTGTCCTTCGGACAAATCTCATGGCCTCCGAGAATTCACACCCGTTGATTGCGATGTTGCTGAATAGGAGCCAGTCCTGGTAAAACCATGTTTTCTCTACCGCGAATGGACCGATCGGTTGTCAAACGTACGACGCTTGACCACCAAGGCAAGGATGTCGGTGTGCCTCAGGCAACTCCTGCGGATCGCATCCTGATGGTCTGGCCTTTGACATTGATGGCATGGGAATTCAAGGAACCAAACGTTGTTCAACCCAGACTTCAAAGACATGTTGTCCGCGTTGCCATCGCAAATCGCAAACATGCGACCGCACTTAGCATCGTGCGGCTTTTTAGAGTCGCCTTTCGCTCCGCGAAAGCAGCGTATTCGCAATTTTCGCGGAGCGAAAGGCGACTCTTATTTTCCGCTTGATACTTACCAATGCTCCACCGGGCCGTTGGGTGTCTTGACGAGCGCCGTCGGTACGGAACACATTCGTTCGCCGTGGCGCAAGCGGATCTGGTTGAGGATTTCGTCGAATTCTGCGAACGATTCGAAACGTCGCAGCCGGTCTTCGAGGTCTTCCGGGATTCCCAGGCGAGAGCCATACCATGCCGCAAACTTGCGGAACATCAGGCAGGCAAAGTCGTCATACTGCCGAGCCATGAGCGAAAAATGATTGGACAGAAATCCGATCTGCTCATCAACGGTCGGTTCATACACAACAGTCTCGCCATTGGCCAGTCCCTGAATTCGGCGAAAGATCCACGGGTCCAGCATCGCTCCGCGTCCGATCGCGACTGCCGCGCAGCCGGTTTCACTCAGCATGGAAAATGCGTCGGTCGGCGTTCGCACGTCGCCGTTTGCGATGATCGGCATCGAACGCACGGCTTCGACTGTTTGCCGGATTCCTTCCCGATCCACCGTCCCGTGAAACCCCTGCGACCGAGTGCGACCATGGACGGTCACCGCCGCCACACCGATTTCTTCAAGAGCGACCGCAAGTTCCGGTGCCGTGATCATGCTGGCGTCCCAACCGAGCCGCATTTTGACCGTCACCGGAAGTTTGACGGCATCGATCACGCGCGAAACCATACTGACGGCCCCCTCGACGTTGCACATCAATCGCGCCCCGCCGCCGGAACTGTTGACCTTCGCCATCGGGCAACCCATGTTGATGTCGATGCCTTCGTAGCCATGCTCCTGGAGCCACTTGGCCGCTTTGACCAGATGGCCTGTTTCACCGCTGAAAATCTGCACTGACAATGGTCGATCGTCCGGGCATGTTTCCACGAGGTCCAGTGACTTGCGTCGTTCCGACCATAACATGGATGCCAGAACAAGGTCCGTTGTCGCAAGTCCCAGTCCGCCAATTCCCCGCAGCACCAGTCTAAAAGCCAAGTGCGTGTAACCTGCCAGCGGAGCGAGAAAGAATCGCGTCGGCAATGTCCGTCCACCAATCACAATCGGTTCGGCGACCAACGGCCCGGCGAGCGGAGCGGCGTCAGCCCTCCGGTACCCCGTCGCCCCCGTTACGCCACCATTCCTGATGTGGCTCGCAGCAAGAGCAGCAATTTCAGCATCCTGAGGCATGACTTAATCCTGCGCTTCGTGAACTGGCAATTGCCAGCCCAGAGCCTGCAATGCGTCGATCACTTCCATGAGCGGCAGGCCGATGATATTCGTCAGGCTTCCGTTAAACTGCGAAACAAACGCCGCCGCATTGGCCTGGATGGCATAACCCCCTGCCTTCCCAACGGACTCATTGGTTGAAAGATACCATTCGATCATTGCGTCCGACACATCACAAAACGTCACGCTCGATTTCACAATAAACTCACGCACATCTGTTCGCCGCGTCGCGACAACTCCCGTCCAGACTTCGTGCGTTCTTCCGGCCAGCCAGTGACGCATCCAGTGACGAACCTCCGACTTCCATTTGGCGGGTTCCGGCTGTCCGAGAACTCGTTTTTGCTGCAGATCATCTTTGGCGATGACAATCGTGTCGGCGACGACAATGAACGGATCATCCGACTTCCCGATGCCCGAAATTAACTCCGACGTCGCTATCTGACGACTCACATCCTGATACTTGTCTCGCACGATTTCGAGCAGCCGACGCTCGAAGCCCGCATCGTCGCGCACATCGTGAAAGTCCGCTTCCGCCGACGAAAGTGGTGGCACGATCTGTAACAAGCCCGAACCGACGATCGATTCCAACAGTTCACGCCGCTGAGGCGATCGAGAACCCAGGACAACAGCATCTGAAACAGCCATAATTACGTCATATCTCTTTGAAATCACGGTTTGATCGGCAACGATATGCACCCGTGCATAAGTTTCTTCGTTTAACCGCGTGGGCATCGCCCCGCGCTTTCGCGAGTAAAACGCGTCCCGATGGGCACGCGGTTAAACAAGTTGTATGCGAAAACTTGTGCATGGGTGCATATGCCACGTCCACTTTCATCTCCGATCAAAGAATCGTATTGTGCGACGACGAAAAATCAAAATCACGCGATTTGGCACCTCGATCGCCGGGAAGTGAGTCAGCATTGTCCAGAAATCTTTCCTGTCATACCTGCGGATTGATTCATCATATCCCGGATCTTCAAACTGGCCAACGGGCCGAATGTACGCGTTGTGGATCGGCATTTTCGCCGCCAGGATGTCGTCGCACAACGGCCAGCCGGACAGCTGCAGCGGCTGTTGCGGCGTTTGTATTGTTCTGGCCAGCCGTGTTGTGTCCGATCCTGGAGATTGAGAAATTCGGCATCCTACAGCAGTCGAGCATTCTCGGCGGAACCATTGAACTCCTGAAGCACGGAGATTGGCTTGTCGGCGGAGTCGTGCTGCTGTTTTCGGTCGTCTTTCCACTGAAAAAAATTGTGCTGCTGCTCGAACTCAGCCTGCTCGAATTCCTGCACAAGCGGCATAAGGCGACGACGCTGCACATTATGGAACACGTCGGCAAGTGGAGCATGATGGATGTCGAGGCATCAATGTGGGTATCGTTTCTGAGGTGGTTCTCAGTGACGACCTGTCTCAGATTTCGGCGTCAGTGACCTTGACACCAGAAGCTGCAAAGCTGGCACGTGAAGGGACACGCTTCTGGATTGTGCGACCACAGCTCAGCCTGACCGGAGTGAGTGGTCTGGAAACAGCCGTGGGCGCCAAGTACATCGCCGTCAGCCCTGGAGATCCGAACGGCCCGGCACGAAAATCGTTCGACGGCCTGACAGCCGCACCGCCTGATGAAAACAGCGACAACGGGATCGATATCGTCCTCCGCAGCGACGCGCGTCATGGCGTGACGGTTGGTTCTCCCATCGCATGGCGCGGCGTCGATGTCGGGCAAACCTTGTCCATTCATCTTTCTCCCGACGCGCGTTTTGTGGATATCCACGCGAGAATCCAGCCGGAGTATTCCCGTTTGCTACAGAAAACCTCGCAGTTCTGGGTTACCAGCCGACTTGGCGTGGAAGTCGGGTTAAGTGGTCTGAAACTGAATGCCGATTCGCTGAGTTCCATCGTGCGCGGTGGCGTTTCGTTCGCCACGCCGACAGTGAGTGATGACAAATCGCCCGTCCAATCCGGCCAGTTGTTCATGCTCCATGAAAAGCCGGATCCTGCATGGCTGAACTCCGCTGCATCGCTGCCACTCATCGATTTCAGTCTGCCTCCGACAGTGATGATTCATGGCGCGCGCAGAACGAGTTTACTGGGCATTCCGAGGACTCAGAAGTTTTCGATGAATGGACTGGTCGTGCAGCGTGATGCGACGACGTTCGAATTGCTTACCGCATTGGACATTCTGCCACTTGATGCCGCTGTATCGGACGGGAAGAACGGATCGGCGGCAGAGTTTCGCGTTGAATCGCTTGTCTCCGATTTTGCCGCAACGATGTCACTGCAACTGAAGCCGGATTCAGCGGACAGCGCTGTCTCACCTGCTGCGATCGACAGTTACCGTTGGCTCGTCAGCGCCGATCTCAAAGGCAAACTTCCGGCAGCAGCCCCCTCAGACCTCCGTGTACCAACTCAGCTCGAAGACTGCTGCATCTGCCGCAGCGTCCGGAACAATGGCGTCGCCACGACCGTGATCCAAAGCATCAGCCGCGATCAGATCACTGCCCATGAAAGTTCATGGTCCATTGCACTCGACACGTCGGACATCGCCTCCTGGCACGGAGCACCGGTTGTTTCGATGGCTGATGGCAAGATCATCGGCGTTTTTCTGGCATCGAAATCGGGTGCTGTAATCGCGATTCTGCGTTAGCACAGAGCGCCTTGTATGACCTTCTACACTGCACCCAGGTCAACAGTTACAAAGGAGAAGTTCTCACAGGATGGCCGTCCTGATTCCAATGAAATTGTCCGGTTCGGTTTCTGCCACTTTTGTTTGTCTTCCCTTGTTTTCTTTTCGGTTCTTGACACCTTTGTTTTCTTTTCCGGCAAATATTGGCTCGCCAATCTTCCGTTTCCCTCCGAGTCGCCAGGCAACTTGACACGCAGGATTTTCCTTGATATCAAACCACCAGGACGGTCGTTATCGAATACCGACCGCAGACCGAAACTAATGATCGTTCGCCTTCTCAATTCCACTCTGACAGTATGACCACCCAATGACAGATTTACTACCCCGCCGCAATGTTCTTGCTGGAGGCGTGCTCACCGCTGCTTCCGCATTCGCATCACAAATCGCATTCGCCGACGATCAGCAGGCGAGGCACGTGAAAGAGTTGCAAGGGAAGTGGAATTACCAGAGTTTTTGTTCGTTTGCTGCGGTTGCCGATAGATCAGCAGCGTCGCCCGCCACGCCAAAGGAAATGAGGCCAGCACTCATAGCGGGGCCGTGGACACCACCCGCGATCATGGAATTTGTGACCGACTCCGCTGGCAAAGTGACTGGCAGCGCCAAACTTGGACCACTGGAATTCACGATCGTAGGTTCTATTACACCTGCAGTCGAAGGAATTGCGGAGAGAGCTGCCAACTCCCTCCCGGAAGGCGTCGAGTTGGTTGTAGCTGTGCGAAGTACAGGCTCCGTATACAACATTCGAGGGTATTTTCTCGCGGGCAGCACTCATATCGTCGGGACTGTGGTTGCCATTAGTAATGACCTGGGACTACAACCCGCTGGAACGTCCGGGCCATTCGTGCTGTACCCGGTCAATCCGTAGCAGCAATACAATGTGGCAAAGATTTGCGATGATGAAGGCCGAACAAGCCGGTCAAGCCGAGCAGCGGATCGCGCGTCTTTCGTCTTCCAGGCTTTTTGGCCACCGTCGGCTTACCCTGGACGTTCGCATTCAACGTTGCTGGCACCCAGGGCGACGGATGAATCGCACTCTTGGTGGTGCGTGGGATTGCTGGATGCTGAGTCTGGTTGCCTGAGATTTTGCTCGGCGATTGAATCGCAAGTCGCATGCGGCACGGACGCTGGGCTTGTGCAATGGACGTGGCACCAGAATGAACTGGCACGTCAACTCATAATCGAATGTGGGAAGACGTCGGCCGATCATGCCACACAGAATTTCTCCCGCAGCAGCACGAGGCACTTGTCATGTCGCACGCACCGTCTTAACCTGATACCTCAACTGCGTTTTATCCGGCATTGATCGCGCGGCAAACTCGCCACGCGGAGAATCGCAGAATCACAAATCGCCATGAAACGCAAATGTGAACAATCCCATGCAGTGGAAAGACGTCGATCTAATCGCCTGGAGTTGCCGTTCACGCTCTATTGGAAAAACAAAGGTGTCAGAAAAACAAAGGTGTCAGGAACCGAATGCGGTATTTTGACCGGAAACAGTTCCTGTACGACCAGCAGCGCCATCACCGCGACCGTCTGGACCGGTTTGGCTGGCACCGGCGAATTGCCGCGGTAGAAGCCTGGGGGAATTGTCGTGGCCGTGAACCACGGATGGCTCGCCGCGAAACCTTCAGCATCCGCAAATCCAACCAATTCGAGATCTCCGCGCAGGAGAAGATTCTTCAAAGTTGGGTTCATCAAGCCCGTCGTGAACATGGCAGCGTCGAGTTTCGGATCGCCGGCCATAAGGCCGAAGTATTGTGCTGTATGGACGATGCTGTCCAACGGAACTTGATAGTGTTCCAGCACGATGCATGCGTTCTTCCGCGACTTCGATTCGAGTGGTCCGAGCGATACCCGCTTTCCTGCGAGGTCGGATACCGTCCGGATTCCACTACCTTTTCGAACGAGTAAGTGGAGCGGCTCCGGGAACAATGGTGCAATTACTCGAACACCTGGGGGAGTGGACGAATCGGTTTGAATGATTCCGAGTTCTGCATCGCCGCTGCCGACAAGTTCAGCGTTGTCCTCACTTCCAGCGGTGTTGATGACTTGTACTGTTTGACCAGGCAGCTTTTCCAAGCGCTCCTTGAGTTCAAGGGCGAATGGGTCGTAGACCCCTTCCAAATTCCCGCCAGCGATGTGGATCACGCGCGGAGGTGTCACTCGCGAAGTGTACCAAGAGCAGGTCATACTTCAAACGCGTTCCGATCCAGAATTGGTTACCTTGCTTCGAGGGCCGCAAGGATTGCGGGGTCTGAACGGAGAAACGTAGGCACGCATGCTAAGAAGCCCGGCTTTTTGCAAAAAAGCCGGGCTTCCGATTTGAAGGTTGACTGGCGTGGATTGCCTTACGATTCTGATCCGCTGCGACGAATCTGGATCTTCTGTGGCAGAACTTCAGAGCGTTTCATGATTGTCACGACGAGCACCCCGTTGGAGAGCTCCGCATCGACCGTTTTTACGTCAGCATTCTTTGCCAGTTGAATGCTCCGGCAGTACTCACGAGCAGAGCGTTCATTCAGCACAACTTTCGCTGACTCCTGGAGCTCCGTCGTCTTTCGCTTCCCGCTGATTGTCAGGACGTAGTTTTCAACCGACACAGAAATATCGTCAAGTGCCACACCGGGCATGTCGCATTCCATGCGGTAACGGTCTGCGGTTTCAATCAGAGTCACGGGTGATCGACCGCTTGCATGCGTCTCAGCCGACAGGACTCCACGCACAAACTGGTTGAGACCACGATCCAGTTCTTCAAACACGTTCATTGGACGACATCGTTCTGTTGTACAATTCATAGCAAACTCCTGATCTGGTTTTGGAAATTCTGAATACGGTTCATACGAAACGTTGCCATTAAGCATTCGCGTTGCGAATGCTGATCTTCTGCGGGCTGGATTCCGGGGAACGGAAAAGTATTAAAGTCAACACGCCGTCGCGCAGGTCGGCTTCGATGCGACTTTGATCGATGCCTTCACGTACTTTCAACTCGCGGCGAAACTTGCTGAACACGCGATCATTGAAGACTTCTCTGACGCCTTCCTCGGTGCGAGGCTTCCGGAAACCTTCGATCACGAGCGATCCATCGGTGAGCGTAACGTCGATATCCGTCAGCAACGCTCCCGGCATATCAACTTCCACCGTCCAGCGATCCGCAGACTCCAAAACTGTCATCGCTCCGAATGACGAAGCAGAATCGAGTCGCGAATTACGCTCAGAGTCGCGCCGTAAACCGGCATAAGGAATCGGAGCTGTTCGAATTGAAGTGTTCCAATGCATGGCAAAGTCCTTTTGAAATGATTCTCCGCCTGCAAGAGTCGTCACTCTGACGAACTACTTTGACTTGCAGTGCCATCAATCTCATCAGCAAGCCGTATGCCAATCTCTACATTATTCTGTTCCAAGTTCGCGTAAGTATTTGTTAATAAACACCTTATGGAATATTTTTAGTTCCAGCCGCCGATCAGCGATCACCTTGATGCGTGCCACAAGCCGCCATACTGGCATTTAAAACAATATTTCTATATGCCGCCGTAATGGCATCATTTTGTGTTCATTATCGCAAATGGCAGTCTTCTCGATCAAGCTTTGGCGGAACGATCGAATGTAGGAGGGACTTTTGTAATTAACGCGGTCAAGAGTGAGAGAACTGGCGAGCGGCATGCGTCAGCTTGCCAGTACAAGAACGAGATACCGGAGGGCTCACGCCGCTCCGCTCGCGCGTCTTATTCCTGGCCGCGCGAAGTATATATTCGTCGTTTTCCCACTGTGAATAACGGGCCTGCCGTGACGGCCCGGCCCGAGTCTATTCCCAGCCACTTCGGATTTGGCTAAAATACGTTAAGCCTTCGCGGCATGAGGCCGCGACTGCGATTCGATAGGATGTGCGCTCAATTGCTTAGGATCGCTCGATCAATAAATGACCGGCGTGCGTCAGCTTGACGGTGCAATAACGAGATACCGGAGGGCTCACGCCGCTCCGCTCGCCGGTCTCATTTCTGGCCGCGCGAAGTGTATTTATCGAGTGATCCTTCGCCTGCATCTGAAACATTCCCATGCCGCTGATTGAACTGCGAAATATCACCAAGACGTACGATCTCGGCGAAGTGAAGGTTCATGCACTGCGTGAGACGGAACTGTTCATTGAGCGGGGGGAATACGTGGCCTTGCTGGGACCGTCCGGGTCCGGTAAATCGACTCTGATGAATACTTTGGGTTGTCTGGATCGCCCGTCAACCGGCAGTTATCTGCTGGACGGTCAGGAAGTCGCGACGCTCAACCGAAACGCACGCGCGACGATTCGAAACCGGCACATCGGCTTCGTGTTCCAGAACTTCAATCTGCTGGCTCGTACATCAGCGCTGGAAAACGTGGAATTGCCGCTGCTTTACGGACAGGGAATGTCGGGGCGAGCCCGAAAGAAGCGGGCCCGGGAAATGCTGGCGATGGTTGGTCTTGAGGATCGTCTGGACCATCATCCGGGGCAACTTTCCGGCGGTCAGCAGCAGCGCGTGGCCATTGCCCGGTCGTTGGTCACAAATCCGTCAATGCTGATGGGGGATGAACCGACCGGCAATCTGGATTCGAAAACCAGTCGCGAGGTGATTGGACTCTTTAGAAAATTGAATGAAGAGCGGCAAATTACGGTCATTCTGGTCACACACGACCTCAACGTCGCCCGCCATGCCCGCAGAATTCTGGTTATGCGGGATGGCATGATTGAAATGGATACGACACGATTCGAAGATGCCTTCGAATCGTTACATGCGTTCGAAACTGTACCATCCGATCAGGAGATACCTGCGGTGCAGCCAGAACAGGTGGAATGAGTCATTCAATCGATGCTCCGCCGTCGATTCCATGCAGCATGATTCCCAAACTCGAACACGCGCCAAGGATGGTTCTGTTCGTGCTGACTGCGTTTGCGGTTGGCTCGTCGGTGGCCAACTCGCAATTACTGCCCGACGACGAACGTCACATTCGCTGGCACCAGGAAGAAAGTCTTTCGATCTTCCACCGGGGTATCGGCCCGGCACCCGTGACGGTTGCCACGGAAGGGATCGAGCAGTCTGAGCGTCTGATGACGCTTGATGAAGCAATACGCCTGACATTGCAGCATTCGGAGGTCATTCGTGTTCTCACCGGAGTTTCCGCCGTCTCCTCCGGTCAGACAATTTACGACACCGCCATCGCCACCACGCCGATCGATCAGGCTAAGGCAGTCTTCGACCCCGTGTTCTCAGCGAACAGTTCGTTTCGTCATAATGAGTTTCCAGGACTCGATGGACTGGGAACGACGATCATTCGTGGTCAGACCGGCGGCAATGACACAGGCGTCCTGCTGAGTGACAAGAACATATCAGGCGGCACGCTCAATCTGGGATTTGACAATGCCTGGGACAACCGGACGGTCGCAGGCTTTTTGAACCGCAACATACCCACGGCGACACTCAGTTACACCCAACCGTTGCTGGCTGGTTTTGGACGTGATGCGAACACCGCGCCGATCGTCATTGCGCGATTGCAGCAGGAACAGTCCTACTTCCTGTTCAAGGACGCCATGCAGGAACTGGTCCGCGGCACAATTTCTGCCTATTGGTCTCTCGTGCAGGCACGCACCGAACTTTGGGCGCGGGAAAAGCAAGAGGAACAATTGCGCAGGGTTTTGGAATTCAGTGAATCGAGGCTGGGGCCGTTGGCAAATGCGGGGGACGTCTCACAGTCAAAGCAGGCATATGCCAACATTCGTGCGAACCTTATTGCAGCGCGTGCCAGCGTGTTGCAGCGCGAAGCCGCACTCCGAAACATGATAGGCCTGCCACCGGAAGATGACGGACGAATCGTACCATCCACGCCACCGACGCGCGATCAGATTGAGTTTGTCTGGGAAGAAATCAATCAGTCCGCTCAGTCACGTCGCCCCGATCTGATTGAACTCAATCTGATCCTGATGGCGGATCAACAACGCCTGATACGGAATCGAAATCTGGCACAGCCGCAACTGGATGCCGTTGCCCTGCAGCAATGGAATGGTCTGAGCGGTCGGATATTAAATGGCAACAGACTGTCCTCCGGACTTGATGAGAACAACAGCTGGACGATCGGAGTCAATTTCTCAGTCCCGCTTAGTCTGCGTCAGTCTCGCGCTCAGGTGCGAAACCAGGAATTATTGATCGCAAAAGATCGCGCCAACATTCAGCAGAATCTGCACCGGATCGAACATCTGCTGGCGACCTCGCTGCGTTCGGTCGATCAAAACTTTCTGCAGTACGAAGCATACCGTGACGCGCGTCAAGCGGCTAAAGAGAATCTGGAGTTTCAGGCTGCACAGGTTCGTAACAACCGACAGACTGTTTTTCTCAATTTTCTGCAGGGTGTTGCAGACTGGGGAAACGCCGTTGCGTTCGAAGCACAGACTCTGACAGCATACAACACTGAACTCGCTGTCCTGGAACTTCAGACAGGCACGATCCTCGAGACACACGGTATCCGCTTTGTGGAAGAACAGTTCGCCAGCATTGGAACTCACGGTCGCTGCTTTAAGGACGAATGCTATCCCCGCGATCTGAGACCGCAGGAAAACAACCAGCGTTACCAGGATTCCGGCGAGGCTGCAGAAAATGCATTTAATCTGGACGACTTCCCGCAACTTCGCAAATCTGGGCCTTAACTTCCTCAGGAATTTCAAAATCTGCCGAAGCCGGATCCAGTGGAATAATGGTTCATCGACAAATGAAGTGCGCGACTTAGAAGATATCAACCTGGGGCGGCGTTCATCCGCATTCGCGGATTCTCTTGCCCCAGGCTGATATGCGTGAGCCTTTCAGGCTCAGTCGCAGCACTCACAACGTCGATCAACGCCAACACATTTAATGCGCAAATGTCACCGCGCACTTCATTTGTCGATGAACCGGATATCTGTGTTCCTATTCCGGTTCAATCTCCAGATCCAGCGCATCCGGATTGATCGCGTCCGGATCAAGCTCTTCGACAATGGCATATTTTCCGTCCCACCAGCGATGAAAATCCACTTTCCGGCAACGATCACTGCAGAACGGCAGAAATGATTTGGAATCTGGTGATTCGACTTCCAGCGGCTTTTTGCAGATGGGACACGTCATTTGCTGAATCAACGGAAAACACCTTCTACAGAACGTTAATAGTACAAACGTTTGCGGAGTTGTGCCAATGGATAAAACGAATCACGCCAACGGACGCCGCCCTGGCGAAGCGTGATGACAGCAGATCTCCAGTACGCAAACGCCATCAGCCAGGCACCGACGGGAAACAAAGGAGTCAACAGCAGTCCGCCCGGCACTCGAAAGACGACAAACGCATACAGCAAATGCCACAGTATCGCCGTTGCGATAAAACCTGAAGCATTCCGCCACGACAGTACAAGCGGTGACACGTACGGAAAAACCATCGTCAGCAGGAACACAAACGTTGCGATCAACAGTTGCCGGATTGAATAATTCAACGATGCGAAACCATTCTTTTCCAGCCCCGTCACGACGCCCCATAACGAAGGCTGCCAGCGCACAGACAGCAACTTCTGAGCCATCTGAAAATCGATCTTTCCACCGTTCTTCTTGATGAGTTTACCAAGTTTGACGTCATCCAGAATATCCATCGCAATGGGATTGTGGCCGCCAATCGATCGATAGAACTGTGTTTCTACAAGATTGAACGCTCCTACGCCCGCGTACGAAAGCGGCCAGCGGGTTTTGATCAGATGCAACTGCATTCCCACAGCGAACGCCAGGCCAAAAAACGAAACCACGGCATTTTCAAAGATGCTGCCCGGAAGCATGCGAGGCAACAGGCACAGATGCTGCAGTTTTTTTTCCACGAAATGACGTGCGGCTATCTCAATCGCAGCCGGTTCATAGATGATGTCGCCATCCGTAAACAACAGCAGCTCTCCCGTCGCCATTTCTGACGCGACATGCATGGCATGATTCTTTCCGAGCCAGCCTTCCGGCAAGTCCGTGATGTGAATTACCTTCAGTCTGCGATCGGTCGTCGCGATTTCGTCCATGATGCACCCGGTGGAATCCGTGGATCGATCATCGACCGCGATTACTTCCACGTCAAAACCGGTCGATTGCAGCAACGTGGTGAGTCCATTGCGAATCTGTGCCTCTTCATTGCGAGCAGGCACGATCACACTAATTTTTGGCAGAGGAATTTGTGGGCCCGCGTCATTCGTCAGCGAACGTCCCGCGCTGAGTCCCGACTCATACGGCAAAAGCCTTTTTACCGCCAATGCAATGATCGCAGGAATGGTCCAGAGTGCGACGAATGCGAAGACGATCCATCCCAGCCAGAACATTCAGTCTTCCTTTTACTTCGCGTGGCCAGAAATGAGACCGGCGAGCGGAGCAGCGTGAGCCCTCCGGTATCTGGTTCTTGTACCGGCAAGCTGACGCATGCCGCTCGCCTGTTCTCACTCTTGACCGCGCGGAATATAACTACCGTTCGACCGACACGTCATCTGTTCCCAACAATTCTCTCAGTCTGCGGATCGCACGCAGGTATCGCATTCCTGCGGCCGGAGCACTCAACCCCAGAGCCTCCGCAACTTCACCGTTGCCGAGATGCTCGAAATGTCGCATGATAACGATTTCGCGTTCGCTTTCGTCCAGCTGATCAAGTGCCAGTACGAAGCGTTCTTCCATTTCCTTACGCAGGGCTGACGCAGCCGGCGTCAGTTCCGCATCCCGCAACAACGCTGTGAGATCGGCGGCGGATTGATCATCCGACGCAAAACTGCTGATGTTCTGCTCACGATCCACGGAACGGCGTTGAGCGGCTCGATGCCGACGATGCATATCAATGATGCGATCCTTGGCAAGTTGACGCAGCCACAGATGAAAGGGCATGGACGGACTGCGAATGTAATCCGACAGCCGCTGAGAAGCTTCCAGCAGGACATCCTGTACAACATCACTCGCATCCACACGCCGCGCCACTGCCTGGTCAAGACGCATCTGAACCATTCGGCGAACAGCCTCTCGATGACGATCCAGCAGGCGATTCACCGCCGAAGGATCTCCGTTCTCGACATCCTTCAGCAAATCCTGAGTCTGATCACCTTCCGGCCACATTGTGCACCATCCTCAACAGCGTTATTGCTTGATTTCAAACACTGCTTCAACTTCCACTGCCGCTCCCGTCGGGAGCGCAGCGAAGCCTAAAGCGCTGCGGGCATGAAATCCGTCGGTCGTCTTGCCGAAGATTTCATGCAGCAGATCCGAACAGCCGTTAATCACCAGGTGCTGCTCAGTAAAGTCCCCGGCTGAATAGACACAGCCCAGAATCTTGATGACGCGCAGTCCATTCAGCGTGCCATGAGCGTTGTAGACGGAACGCAGTATTTTCTGCGCGCAATCTTTGGCCGCTTCGTAGCCCTCACCGACGGCCAGACTGGTTCCCAGGACGCCTTTGAGGTCACTCACATGCCCCGATGTAATCAGTTGCTGCCCGGATCGAATGCACAGATTCAGATATCCGGGTTTAAGCGGTTCGAGATTGATCCCAAGGTGTCGAGCTTTGTCATCCGGTTGCATTCATTTTCCTTGTTTGTTTTTGCGAACTTTTGTTGAGCGGCAGATTGCTGGTTACCGTCGAAAACCGGGGCTACCGCCCTGCGGCTAATAAAATCAGCCGCCACGCGCTAGCGTCCGGTTGTTCGGCCTGGTAGTTCCTAACGCGGGCTCCGCCCGCACCCCATAGTCGTGGATCGCTCCGCGATCCAGCGTTGGATCGCGGAGCGATCCAC
>Ga0105048_10010151_pt1 | contig 14933 bp, 12 predicted proteins | sample MAT05_FD_78382 | JGI IMG/M metagenome (GOLD analysis project Ga0105048, IMG submission 78382) | Freshwater microbial communities from Lake Fryxell liftoff mats and glacier meltwater in Antarctica - MAT-05 | ecosystem: Environmental > Aquatic > Freshwater > Ice > Liftoff microbial mat | place... | reverse complement strand
GTCTTCACGCGCCGGGCGCTTCAGGCGGCCTTCGATCGCGCCAAGTAGCACTTCGGGGGGGGCCAGTACGCGCACATAGGCGCGTGGCGGCCCCGCAGGTCGACAACGGTGGGGCAGGCGGAGACGTCTGCCCCGCTCGCGTTTCGGCGCTGGATGAGCAGTGACGGCCGGTCCGCTCTCGTGGCGCGGCGCGACTCTTGCACAGTGGTTGCTCTCGGCAAACGGTGGCCCGGCCGCTCAGCAGACCATTGACAGGAAATCCACAGACGACCGGCGAGTACCTATGCTACGATACTCTCGCCGAATAGCAGGCACCTCAATCGCACCTCTCTTTTCGCGAGCCGCCCTGGCTTGCTCCTGCTCGGCCACTTCATTCCGTCAGCATCTACGACATTCAGGAGCGCCCTGGTCATGGCCTTGAATCCCTTCCCCCTGCCGGCAAATGAGCCCGGCGCGGGCTTCGCCTGCTGGTCGGAGTCGATCAAACTGGTCACGACGACAGCACCGGAATTCATCGACTTGACCGAACGGGTCGAAGGCATCGTCGCACGTTCTCCGGTTGCTGACGGAATCGCTGTTGTCTTCTCGCGGCACACCACCGCCGCCATCACGCTCAACGAGCTTGAGCCGCTGTTGCTTGAGGACATGGGCGAATTCCTGGAGCGGATGGCTCCGCGCACGCATTGCTACCGTCACAACGACTTTGACGTGCGGACTGTGAACATGACGCCGGACGAAAGTCCGAACGGCCACGCACACTGCCTGCAACTGCTCCTTGGTGCCAGCCAGACAATCCCGATCTGCGACGGTCGGTTGATGCTCGGGCAGTGGCAGCGTATCTTCATGGTTGAGCTTGACGGTTCGCGGCCACGTGAGGCCGTCGTGCAGACGTTCGGCATGGCGCACCCGACGCGGCCAGCCCCGGTTGGCCTGCGGCGCAACGGTGCCCGGACGCGCACCAACGAGGTCTAGGAATCAGGCTCAGCGCCCGCCACCATGCGGGCGCGCCCGAGCTTCCAGACACTCCTGAACAAGCAAGGAAGCCCGACCAACAACGGTCGGGCTTCTTCGTGGCCTGGGCTACCGCTGCGCGGTTACTCCGCTGCTGCCGCCGCGAGGTTCAGCTTCTTCATCAGCCGCGACTTGCGGCGCGCGGCGTTGCGCGGGTGCAGCACGCCCTTCGAGGCCGCCTTGTCTAGCTTGCTGATAGCCTGGACTACCAACGCCTGGGTGTCCTCAGCCGCTGCGACGATGCCGCGTTCGGCCTTCCGAATGAACGTCTTGACCGCCGACTTCACCGTGCGATTCCGCAGGCGCCGGCGCTCGGCGACACGGATCATTTTCTCGGCGGAACGCGTATTTGCCACGAACCGGCTCCTCCTGCTGGCGGCGACGCCAGTGGCAGCCGCTCGCGCTTGCGCGCTGTCCCTCCGCTGTACGGCGGGCAGCATCATGTGATGGTCTCTTCAGACGTGGGGTCAGTATACCTGATTGCGGGCAGCGTTCGCGGGCAGCCTGCGATCCGTCCGGCGGCCGGAAGCGCGGTCGCGTGTCATTGGGGCCGTCCGGTGCCGGCGGCGTCACCATCAATGGGCGATGCGTATACTCCGTCGGGGCGGGGCGTTGCCGGCGGCGTCACCACGGGCGAACCAGCGGTTCACCCCTACGAGGTTCGGTCACATCCTGGTCGTCGTAAGGGGCTTGGCTCCTGGCCCATGCCCGTGGCTCTTCTGCCGCGCTGGCGGCTCTTGTGCCACGCTGGCGGTCAGTGGCCGGACCACAGGGCGTGCGTGTCGTAGATCCGGAAGCTCCCGAAACTCGCGACCAGTGGACCTTGAGGCCCGAGCGCTTCAAGGTCCGCACGGTAGTCGCGGCGGTCACGGTCGCGCTGGTCGAGCAGCACATAGGCGACCCGGTAGTCCGCCAGGAACTCGCGCAGGCGGTCGGCGGTGAGCTTGGTGGGGAGGAGCGTGGTCGGGCGCATCGTGAAGAACGTGTACGGCCACGGCTGGCCGTGTGTCAGCACGTCGTCGCGTTCGGTGTTCGCCAGCAGCCAGTCATTGACGCGGGCCAGCTCATTGTCTTCGCTCCAGCGGGGCGGCCCGGTCCAGCGCAAGCCGCCGTCAACCCGTGGTTTCGTCGGCTCGTCGCCGTAGCGGAATTCGTCGTTGTACTGCTGCCGCCAGGTGGGCAGCCAGACCCAGCACACCACGGCCACGGCGGCAAAGAGCGGCAGACTGCGCGGCAACGGCCCCAGGCGCAGCCGCGTCAGGCCCAGGCAGGCCAGGCCGTGCGCCAGGAACGGTAGCAGGAGCAACAATGCAGGCAGGAGATACCGCTCCTGGAAGTTGGCCCAGGTCAGCGCATAGGTGGCGAACGTCGCGGCAATGACGGCAGCAGGAATGATGGCCCGACGCGGATACGCCCGCAGGCCGGCTGCCAGCAGGACGCCGATCCAGGCCAACGCCAGCGGACGCAGCCAATCGCGCTCGGTCAGCATCAGGGTTGCATAGTCGCGTGCGTTCTCCCAGATCGCCACCAGCACGAAGTCGCGGTTCTCGGAGATGAAGGCCAGCGGCGTCGGGAGGGCGCGACCGTAGCCGTTGCGCAGGACATCCGAGTCCTTGAAGACGGCGTACAGGTAGGACTGACCCGAGTAGGACAGGCTGCCCTGCGTCATGAGGCTGTACAGCGACATCGGGAGGGCGAAGAGCAGGACGCCGACCACGAGCCAGGCAACGGAGATGACGGCCCGCCGGCGGTCGTGCGCGCTCAGGATGATGGCCGGGATCAGGGCGGCCACGCTGGCAACGACGGTCGGCCGGGCGAGGTAGCCCAGGCCGAGGAGCGCGCCAGCCAGGAGGTAGTCACGGCGACGGGCTGGCTCCGGGGCGCGGACCGCCAGCCAGACGGCCAGCAGCAACAGCGCGATGGTCACGGCTTCCGACATCGGCAGGATCATGCGGGCGAGCACGATGGGACTGGCCGCCGCCAGGATGCCGCCGGCCGCCCCGACCACCCGCCCGAACAGCAGGCCGCCGATCTCGGCCACCAGCCCGACCGACAGGGCCGTCAGCGCGGCGTTCATCACCTGGACAGCCCGCAAATCCAGCCCGACCCCGAGCAGACCGGCAATCAGCCAGGGGAAGAGCGGCGGCCGTTCGGCCAGGCCGTGATGCAGCACGGCCGTCCCGCCGAAGTGGTACGCCTTGATGCCCAGCAGATAGCCGTCACCATGCAGCAGTCGGCGCGCCACGTCGATGTACTCCACCACATCAGGATTGAGTTGGACGACGCGCACGGCCGGCACGAGATACAGCGCGAAGGCCGCCAGCCCGATCAACAACGACGGACGCAGCACAGGTGCCAGCATCGCGCGTACGGACGGGTTCGGCGGGCCTGAGTGGTTGGACGGGCCTGCTGCGGCGCGCTCGGGCCATGTGACTGAGGCTGTCACCCGTGCGTCCGGCTGTTCCGTCAGCCGACAGCCCCGGTCGCCGCTGCCGCGAGGGCGTCTGCTACCGCGCTGACCAGCGCTTCCTGGCTGAACGGCTTGGTCAGGCAGCCGTTGCAGCCAGCCTCGATGGCGTCATGGCGGTCCTGCTCGTCGTTCAACGCCGTTATCGCAATGATCGGCACGTGGCGTGTGCGCGGGGCGGCCCGCAGCGTGCGTGCGACCTCGAAGCCGCTGATGCCCGGCATCCGCAAATCGAGCAGAATCAAGTCCGGCCCCTGATCGGCGGCGGCCAGGGCATCCGTGCCGTTCTCAGCGAGTACCGCGACGTGGCCCATGACATCCTGCACGATGGACGCGATGACCTCGCGATTGTCGGGCTCGTCGTCGACGATCAGGATAGTTTGGCGGCGCAGCGGCGTGGGGTCCGCAATGGCGTCGGCAGCAGGAGGCTCCTCGTTTGGCTCTACTATGCCCCGTGCCTGCGCGGTCGGCAGCATGACCCGGAACGTGCTGCCCTCGCCGGTGCCAGCGCTGGCAACCGAGACGGTGCCCCGGTGCAGCTCGACGAGGTGGCGCACGATGGCGAGGCCGAGGCCCGTGCCGCCAAACTGCCGCCGCGACCCGGAGTCCGCCTGGTGGAAGCGGTCCCAGATCCGTTCAAGTTGCTCGGGTGGTACCCCGATGCCGGTGTCGATGACGGCGACCGTCACCGCGTCGTCCTGGCGGTTGATGCGGACGGTCACGGTGCCGCCCGACGCTGTGAACTTCACGGCGTTGTCGAGGAGATTCGCCACGACCTGTTTGAGACGTTCGGCGTCGGCCAGCAGCGTGACCGGTGCCAGCGGCACGTCAAGGCGCAACTCGACGCCGCGTAGTTCCGCGCCAGGGGCCACCTGCTCTACGGCACGCTGGACGGCGTCGTTGAGCATCATCGGCTCAAGGTTGAGCACCACGTGACCGCTCTCCATCCGGTTCACGTCAAGCAAGTCGTTTATCAGGGCCAGCAGCCTGTTCGCAGCCTTCTTGACCGCCTGTTGGTGCTTCGACTGGCGCTCAGTGAGCGGGCCGTGTATCTGGCGCACCAGCAGATCGGTGTAGCCGATGATGGCCGTCAGCGGCGTCCGCAACTCGTGGCTCATCATCGACAGGAACTCGCCCTTGAGGCGTTCGATGTCGTACAGCACGGCGCTGACGCGGAGAATCTCGGCCTGCCGCTGGGTGCTTTCCAGTTCCAGCCGCGCTGCCTCGGCTGTGCACGCGATGTGGTCGACGATCATGCGGACGCGGCGCAGCTCGGTTGGTTCGAGCGTCGGCAGCGCCGTGAAGGCAAGCTGCACGGCACCAGCCACGCGACTACCCCAGGCCAGGGGCAACGTGAGCGACATGCGGGCGGCACCGTCCATGAGCGGCTGCACACACACATGCTCGTGCGTATCGTGTGGTGCCTCGCCAAGCTCGGCACGGTGGACGACGAGACCGTAGGCCAGGTCGGCGAGGCGCGGTAACCGGGCTGTCGCGGCGTCGGGTGAAAGGCCGACAGCCGCCGCCAGCGAAAGTTGGCCCGCTGCGTCCGCCGCCAGGATGACGCCGGAGGATGCCCGTGCGACGCTCGTCAGCCACTCGAGCAGCGCCGCGTACCGTTCGGAGATTGGCAGGTTTGGTAAGGCGAACGGAGGCAGCTCCGACACCGAGCAGTCGAGCAGGTGCGCCATGTTCTGACTGCCCGATCTCATGGAGTGCGACGTACGGATCATGCGCCCGTGTCCGCTGCCACCGCTGGCGGCGTGTCGTTGGGTGCCCAGTCCGCCAGCCGCCCGGTGACGATCAGGCGGTCACTGAATGTTCTGGACTTCGTGTCAAATTCGCCGCCGCAGGTAATCAGCGTCAGCACGGGCGAGGTAGACGGGGCCATGACCTCGACCGAACTTGGCTTCACCAGTTTCACATCTTCGACGATGTAGGTGAATTTGCCCTCTTCGGTCTCGACGCTGATCTCGTCTCCGAACTCCACCTTGTAGAGATTGCGGAAGACGTTGCCTTCGTTGATGGTGACGACGTGCCCGGAGATGACGGCGTTGCCGCGCGCGCCGACCTTCGCCGTCTCTCGATACTGAACGGCGATGAACGGCACCGTCTGCCACTCCAGGTCGCCCTGCTTGTTGGTGATAATGCCGCCCTCGGTCACGTCCGTCTTGATCTCGACCCGCGGTATCTCGAGGTGCATCGCAAGGCCAGGACGCGGCCGATCACTCCAGTAGGCGCGGTCCTCCGCATCTGCTGGGGTCATCGGCGTGGCGTACACCGACCGGTCCGGCGGCGCTAGCATCGCTCCGGTGATCGGCCGGACGGTTGGCCGGGCTGCCACGGTGGATTGTGAGGCAATCGGGCGCGTGGCACTTGAGCGCGGCGTCGCCGTGGGGGCCGAGGCGTTGATCGTCGGCGTCGGCAGGGCGGTCGGCACGACACTCGTCGGGCGCGGCTGCTCGAGAGCGACTGGATTTGGCACGGTCACGCGGCTGCCGGGCAGCCACTCGAAGTAGACGCCGATGGAGTAACCGAGAAACCCGATTCCGCTGAGGACGAGTACGGCACCGAGGATGGCAGAGATGCCGATTGGGGAGCGCTTCGATGGAACGGGCAAGCGGCACCGCCTGAATGGGCTAATGTTGGCGGGGACAACCGTTCAGGGATCATACCACACCTGTTTGTGCGGTCCGGCGCACCTCTGCGCCGGACCGTCGGGCCTTCGCACCGCAGATGGCGCTTGCGCGCTCGCACTGATGCTCACACGTCGGGGTGTTTCCGTGTCGCTCTCGTGAAAAGCCTTGCCCACGGCCCGGACGCACCCTATACTCCGAGTCCGGTCACCTGCTCCGAGGATGGGGCTGCTCGCACGTATGGGCACCCGGTGAGCCGCCTCTTTGATCGCCTTGGCGAGCCTTCGCCTGACCTTGCGTCGTCGCTCCAGGCAGTGCCCGCCGGATCTGGAAGCATGATCGACGTACAGAGTTTGACCAAAGATTACGGATCGCGCCGCGCCATTAGTGGCATCTCGTTTAAGGTCGAACGAGGCGAAGTCCTCGGGTTTCTCGGCCCGAACGGTGCCGGCAAGACCACGACCATGCGGATCATCACCGGCTACATGCCACCCACCAGCGGTACGGTGACAATTGCCGGCTACGACATCTTCCGGCAGTCGCTCGAAGCGCGAAAGCGAGTCGGGTACCTGCCCGAGTCGGTGCCCCTCTACACGGATATGTCCGTGGGCGACTATCTCGACTTCATGGCGAAGATCAAGGGGATACCCCGAGCACGCCGCCGTGAGCAGAGCGAGAAGGTGATGGAGCAGACGCACATCGAGGACCGCCGCCGGCAGTTGATCGGCCGTCTGTCGAAGGGGTTCCGTCAGCGCGTCGGGCTGTCCCAGGCGCTGCTGGGCGAGCCGGATGTCCTGATCCTGGACGAGCCGACCGTCGGTCTGGACCCGCGCCAGATTACTGACGTGCGCGAGCTAATCAAGGGCTTTGGGAAGGATCACGCGGTCATCCTGAGCACCCACATCCTGCCCGAAGTTCGGATGGTCTGTTCACGCGTGCTGATCGTGGATAACGGCCTCGAAGTCGCCAACGACACGGCTGAGAACCTGATGCAGCAGGTCCGTGGCACCGAGGCGCTCAACGTCACGGTGCGCGGCCCGCGCAGCCAGGTGATGGACTGCCTGCGCGGCGTGCCGAAGGTGTTGTCCGTGTCGCTGGTGATGGGCGACCACCCGGAAGGCGTGACCAGCTTCACGGTGGCCGCCGACCCTGCCGCCGACGTGCGCGAGGACATCGCACGGGCCGTTGTGAACGGCGGGTTCGGGTTGCTGCACCTCCAGATGGCCGGCGTCAGCCTGGAGGACGTGTTCCTGCGGCTTACGACGGAAGAGGATGAGGCCGCCGCTGCAGACGAGGAGGCCGCCTGATGAATACCTTTGCCATCGCTGAGCGCGAGTTGAAGGCGTTCTTCGCGTCCACCGTCGCCTGGATCATCGCCGCTGCCTTCATGATGATGTCTGGCTTCCTGTTCACGGTCATTCTGCTGAACTCGAATGAGGCGTCACTGCGCTTCCTCATCAGCAACCTGAGTGTGGTGTTTCTCTTCATTGCGCCGTTCCTGACGATGCGCCTGCTGGCTGAGGAGAACCGACTCGGGACGGTCGAACTCCTGTTGACGAACCCGGTTCGTGATATCGAAGTGGTACTCGGCAAGTTCCTGGGCGTCATGGGCTTCATCCTGGTGATGCTGGCGTTGACGCTCTACTTCCCGGCCCTGCTCTTCATCTTCGGTACGCCAGACCCCGGCCCGATCATCACCGGCTACCTCGGAGTGACGCTCCAGGCGGCAGCCTTCGCGGCCATCGGATTGGCGATCTCGTCCACCACCGAGAACCAGATTGTGGCGGCGTTCGTGGCGTTCGCCATCAACCTGATCCTCTGGCTGAGTGAGTCGATTTCCCAGTTCGTCGGCAAGCCTCTCGACGCGGTGATGAAGTACCTGAGCATCACCAGCCACTTTCAAGACTTCTCGCGCGGCGTCATCGACTCCAGCCACGTACTGTTCTTCCTAAGCGTTGTCGCCGCCTGCCTCTTTCTGACCTATCTCTCGCTCCAGACGCGCCGGTGGCGTGCCTGATCGACGCGGTGGACCGAGGAGTGTCTAGCAATGAGTGATGCCAAGCCGCCGGTCCGGCGGCGTCGAACTGTGCCTGCGCCGGCCCCGCGCAGCCGCTTCGCCATCTCGCCCGACCGCCTGAAACTCCCGCTGGCCGTCATCGGCGGCCTGCTGATCCTGGGTGGCTTGAGCTACTACATCGTCTTCCAGGGTTTCGATACGACCGCCCGCGTGATCACCGCCGCCGGCATCCTGCTGGTCGGCGTCGCCATAGCCATCGACCCCGAAGCCCTCTGGGGCAAGATGACGACGCGCAACATGCTGTACGGCGGCAACTCGCTGGCGATTGCGGCACTGTTCATCGGCATCCTGGTGCTGGTGAACGTACTCGGCACCCGTCGCCCTGAGCGCTGGGACTTGACGGCCAACAAGGCGCTCTCGCTGTCCGCAGAGACGATCCAGATCCTCGGACAGATTCCGGAGCCGGTGAAGGCCGTCGCGTTCGTCCAGTTCGAGGACACCCGCCGCACCGAGCTTGAAAACCAGCTGTACGAGATGCAGGTACGGTCCAACGGGATGCTCACCTACGAGATGGTGGATCCGCGCGAAGCTCCCGGCTACGCGCAGCAGCTTGGCGTACTGGAGTTGGGGACGACCGTCTTCGTGATGGGCGAGCGCCGGCAACAGGTCAACGGCACACGCGAGCAAGACCTCACGACCGGCCTGATCAAACTGGTGCAGCCCAACCCGCGCAAGGCGTACTTCACGACCGGCCACCAGGAGAAGCGCATCGACGGCTTCGACCAGGACAGTTACGGCCAGGTCAAGACGCTTCTTGAGTCGCGCAACTTCATCGTGGAGAACCTGAGCCTGTTCACCACCCCGGAGGTGCCGGCCGACGCCAACATGGTGGTGGTCGCTGGTGCCCGCGTGCCGTTCGCGGAGCCAGAGTTGCAGGCGCTGTCGGCGTACCTGGACCGAGGCGGCGACCTGCTGCTCATGGTTGATCCCGGCGTCGATTCAGGGCTGGCGGCGCTCGTCAGCCGCTGGGGCATCGAGCTTGGCAAGAGCTACGTGGCCGAAGGCGATCCCCGGCTGACGGCTCGCTCGCCGTTCCTGCCGGTGGTAGACAAGTTGGCAACGCACCGCGTCACCGAGAAGATCGCCGGGCTTCCGGTCGTCTTCGTTATCCCGACGTATCTGACGACGGCCCCGCAGCCGCCGGCTGGCTTCCGTGTCACGCCGCTGGCACAGACCAGCGAACGCAGTTGGGCCGAGACTGACGAATCCGCGATTCGCAACGCCCAGTCAGCAAAGTATGACGAGGGCGTGGACACGATGGGGCCGCTGACGTTGGCGGTTGCCATCGAGCAGTCGTCAGACGTGGCACCGACCGCGCCCGGCTCGCCGCCGCCGCCCGCGTCCACGGAGCCGAAGTCGCGCGTCGTGATCGTCGGCACGTCGCAGCTTGCCAGCAACGCCGCATTCCAGTTTGGCGCGCAGGTTGGCAATCCGGACCTGTTCATCAACGCTGCATCGTGGCTGGTCGGCGACGACGAATTGATCTCGATCCAGCCGCGCCAGCCAGACAATCGGACGTTGTTCCTGACGGCTGCACAGCGCAATTTCATCATGCTGTCGTCCATTGTCTTTGTGCCCGCCCTGGTGATGGCTATGGGCATCTTCGTGTGGTGGAGCCGGCGCTGACATGAACCCACGAGTCACCGTCGGGCTGCTGGCGGTCCTGTTTGCCCTCGGCGCGTACGTCTTCTTCGGGCCGACGCCGGCCATTGCGCCGACGCCGACCGGCCCCGCCGGGCAGGCTGGCCTCGGCGGCCCCATGCCGACGCCCAAGCCGGCCGACCCGGCGCTGCAACTGTGGCTGTTGGACGAGAACCAGATTCAAAGTGTGTCGGTGCAGCGCGGGAACCAGACGGCAGGCGTGCAGCGTGACGGCGAAGCGTGGGTACTCACGCCGTCAGGGCAGCCAGGCGACCGGCTGCGGGTCAACAGCGTCATCTTCCGGCTGGCGAACGTCCGGGCAACCTACAAGGTGGCGAATCCCGGCAGTGACGTTGAGTACGGGTTGACGGCACCGGCATTCGTGGCAACGATCACGTCGGCTGACGGCAGTGCCCAGACACTGACGGTCGGCACGAAAGCGCCGGCTGAGTCTGGCACCTACGCCCGCAAGGGCGGCGACCAGTCGGTGTTCCTGATCTCCAATGCGTTGGCCCAGGATCTTGAGCGACTCGTCACCGAGCCGCCGGCCCCGCCCTCGCCGACTCCCCTTGCGTCGCCGTCGCCAGCGCCGTAAATTGCGCTGTCCGGCCGTCGCGCTCGCCCGACGCGGTGTTGCGTCAGTAGCGCAGACTCGGCATACATTGTGCAACTGTCCAGTGGCTCACAGAGAGCCGTGCTGGCAGGCATGTGCAGTACTGCATGTTTGTGCCGCATCCACAATGAAGGGTTCGTGAATTCGTGCGCACAAATACCCGCCGGAGGCCACGTTCGCTGTACACTACCGGTGTCGACAGCGTGGTCGGCGAGATGCTCACCATCACGATGGAGTGAGGGAACAAGAGTGTATGCACACCGGAGTTCAACCTTGGTCGTCCACCCCGAGCTGGACCCTGCCCTGCTGGCATTCGTCAAGTGCCACATCACGTCGTTTACCAAGTGGGACGTGCTGCGCTACCTCTCCGACCAAGTTGGGGAGTGGGCTGGGTCTTCCGAACTTGCCCATAAACTGAATCGACCCACTGACAAGGTCGAAGAGGCGCTGGATGAGTTGAGCGGCGAGGGCATCGTCGAATCACTTGGCCCATCATCAGATCGGAGCTACCGCCTGTTTAGCGGGGATCCGACCACCGTTGTCATTGACCGCCTGATGGCGAACGCGACCCGCAGTCAAGATCTGAGGCGGATCGTCGTCGCCCACATCCTGCAAGGAGTCGTCGCCTAGTACACACCGCACAACAGCGCTCCCAATGCACACGCCGTCGACGCAGCACGTTCTGTGTCGGCGGCGTTTTGCGTTACGGTTCCGGCGGTGCGTCGGCGTTCGGTTGTACGTGGGTTGCTGACGAAAATCCGGAGGGTGCTGACGCCGACAGCACATCTAGCGCAGCGTCGATCTCCTCGATCACGTCGGCATCCACTTCGGCGTTGCGCGCGTCCAGCAGCAGCCCTGGTGCATCGGCCCCGCCGATCTGCCCGATGGCCCAGGCCGCGTGTCCGCGGACTAGCGGCTCGGCATCGCGGAGGGCTGTTGCCAGCGCGGGCAGGTCGGCGGGACTGCCAGTATTACCTAGCGCCACGGCGGCGTTGCGGAGCAGCCCCCGCCGCTTGGTGCGCGGGATGGGCGTGCGGCGGTAACGGTCGCGGAAGGCGGCGGCGTCGAGTCCTAGTACATCAGCGAGGCGTGGGCGACCCATGTCGATGGGGCCGCTGAACTCGGGCCAGCCGGGGCCACGGTCGCGCCGATTCCAGGGGCAGACAGTCTGACAGTCGTCGCAGCCGAAGAGGTGGTCGCCCATCAGCGGCCGGAGGTCGCGCGGGATCGGGCCTCGCAGCTCAATAGTCAGGTACGAGATGCAGCGGTTGGCGTCGAGGACGAACGGGGCAGGGAACGCGTCTGTCGGGCAGGCGTCCAGGCAGAGACGGCACTGACCGCAGCCGCGCACCAGCGGAGCGTCTGGTGTCAGATCCAGGGTCGTCAGGATCGCCCCGAGCAGCAGCCAGGAGCCGACCGGCGTGGTGAGCAGATTGGTGTTCTTGCCGACGAAGCCCAGGCCAGCACGGACAGCGGCGGCGCGCTCCGGCAGCGGGCTGGCATCGACGAAGATGCGGGTGCGGATGTCGGCACCTGCTGAGGCGTCGCGCACGCTGCCGGTGCCCGGAGGATCAGACCCAGGCGCGTCGAGCGCGTTGCTGCCGAGGTTGCGGACAAACGCGGCCAAGGTTTGCAGGCGGGCCTTCATCACGTCGTGGTAGTCCTGGCCGCGCGCATAGCGAGCCACCGCGCCGCGCGGCGTGCTGTTGCCGTTGTCGTCGGCTGGCGGGACCAGGTCGGCCCCGGCGTACGGTGCCCCCACGACGACAAGCGACCGCGCCCCCGGCAGCAAATCGTCGGGGTTGCAGGCGAGGGCCGTCCGTTCGGGCGACATCCAGCCCATGCCGGCCTGATACCCGTCCGCCAGCCACGACAGCATGTGCGCCTCGTCTTCGGTGAACGGTTCGGCGGTGGCGATACCGACCGGCGCAAAGCCCAGGTCGGCCGCGCGGGCCTTGACGGCTGCGGCGCGGGCGTCTGCTGCTGCCCGTGATGCGTGCACGTCCGTCATGGGGTGCCTTCGGTCACATGCACGCGCATGGTGCGTGGGTGCTCCTGGTAGCCAAGAGGGGGAGAGCCGTCCCCGCTCGCCCCCTCTCGTGCAGATGTCCCGCTTTGGACAGTTACGCCTTGGCGGCTTCCTGAGCGGCAGCCATCGCCTTGTCGTAGTCCGGCTCGGACGGTAACTCCTGGACATACTCGACGTACGCGACCTTGTCGTCCTTGCCGACGACGAAGACGGCCCGCTGCAAGAACCGAAGCTCTTTGATGAGCACGCCGTAGTCGGTTGCGAACTGTTCGCTCTTGTGGGACGAGGCGACGGTGTGCCCCACGCCGTTCTCAGCTGTCCAGCGGGCCTGTCCCGGCGGCAGGTCCATGCTGACCGTGATCATGGCGATGTCGCCCAGTTGGGCCTGCGAGGCTTCCCACTTCTTCGTCTCGGTGCTGCACACCGGGGTGTCCAGCGACGGCACCGTGGCGATGATGCGGACCTTGCCAGCGGTGTCCTTAAGCGACACGTTCGACATACCCGCGCCCACGAGGTTGAAGTCCGGCGCGGAGTCGCCCGGCTTCAGCTCTGTACCGATGACGGTAAACGGGTTGCCACGAAGGCTGGCGGCGCCTGCGCGCTCGACGGCCATGGTTGTCCTCCCTCTCACGCTCTCCTGGCACTGCACGTCCCACAGCGCCGCAGGAAGTGTGAAGGCTGAACGCGGCGCTGTCAAACTGTGGGGAGTCAGGAGTCAGGAGAGACTAAACGGCCTTCTGGGCGAGTGCTGTGCTGGCAACCGTCGCAGAGCCTGCCCTGAGCGAAGCCGAATGGGCTCGGGATGACCATGCGTACGTGACGGGCTTCAACATGTGCCGCACTTCTTGTTGCTCGTTGGCGGGTCCGTCGCGGAGGCTGAGCACCGCCATGAAGGCTTCCTGCGGGATCTCGACGCTCCCCAGGCGCTTCATGCGCTTCTTGCCTTCGGCCTGCTTCTCCAGCAGCTTGCGCTTGCGGCTGATGTCGCCGCCGTAACACTTCGCCAGCACGTTCTTCCGCATCGCCTTGATCGTCTCGCGGGCAATGATCTTGCTGCCGATGGCCGCCTGCAACGGCACGTCGAACAACTGGCGCGGAATCAGCGTCCGCAGCTTCTCGACGAGCGCCCGGCCCTGGTGGTATGCCTTCTCGCTGTGCACAATCATTGACAGGGCGTCTACCGGCTCCTGGTTGACCATGATGTCCAGTTTGACCAGATCAGACGGTTTGTACTCTGAGAAGGAGTAGTCAAGCGAGGCGTAGCCCTGCGTCCGCGACTTCAACATGTCGTGGAAGTCCACGATCAGTTCGGCCAGCGGCATGTCGTAAGAGAGCAGTACCCGCTTCTCATCCAGGTACTCCATCTTCTTGTACTCGCCTCGTCGCGACTGCACCAGTTCCATCAGTGTGCCGATGTAACGGCTCGGCACGATGATGCCCAGGGACACCCACGGCTCTTCGATCCGCTGAACGTAGTTCGGTGGCGGCAACAGGGCCGGGTTATCGACAGTGAGTTGCTTCCCGTCCGTCGTGAAGACGTGGTACTCGACGCTTGGGGCGGTGATGAGCAGATCAAGGTCGTACTCGCGCTCCAACCGCTCGCGGATGATCTCCATGTGGAGCATCCCGAGGAAGCCGCAGCGGTAGCCAAAGCCGAGCGCCACGGAGCTTTCTGCCTCGTAGAGCAGCGACGCGTCGTTCAGTCGGAGCTTCTCCAGAGCTTCGCGCAGCAGTACATACGCGTCATTGGCGGTCGGGTACAGACCCGCGAAGACCATCGGCTTGGCAGGGCGGTAGCCAGGTAGGGCTTCTTTGGCGGGGTTGTTTGCCAGGGTGACGGTGTCGCCCACCTGCAACTCGCGCACGTCCTTGAGGCCCGTGGCGATGTAGCCTACTTCGCCGGCGCTCAGGCGGCCCGTCACGGTCATGCGCGGGGCGAACGCCCCGACCTCGAGCACGGCGGCTTTCTGGTCGTTCACCATCATCTGGATCGTGTCGTCCGGGCCGACCGAGCCGTCCACCAGGCGCACGTAGGCAATCACGCCTTTGTAGGCGTCGTAGTGCGAGTCGAAGACCAGCGCGCGCAGCGGGGCATCAGAGTCGCCCTTCGGCGGCGGCACCCGCGTCACAATAGCTTCGAGGATTTCGTGGATGCCGATGCCCTGCTTTGCCGACGCCAGGATGCAGTCCTCGCCGGGCAGGCCAACCAGGTCTTCAACTTCCTGCCGGACCCGCTCCGGGTCAGCATTTGGCAGGTCGATCTTGTTAATGACTGGGACGATCTCTAGCCCGTGCTCGACCGCGAGGTACACGTTCGCCAGCGTCTGTGCCTCGACGCCCTGCGCGGCATCGACCACCAGAATGGCACCTTCGCAGGCTGACAGACTGCGCGACACTTCGTAGGCGAAATCTACGTGCCCCGGCGTGTCGATCAGGTTGATCTGGTAGGTGACGCCATC
>Ga0105048_10010150_pt1 | contig 14933 bp, 13 predicted proteins | sample MAT05_FD_78382 | JGI IMG/M metagenome (GOLD analysis project Ga0105048, IMG submission 78382) | Freshwater microbial communities from Lake Fryxell liftoff mats and glacier meltwater in Antarctica - MAT-05 | ecosystem: Environmental > Aquatic > Freshwater > Ice > Liftoff microbial mat | place... | reverse complement strand
GTCGGCGAGCCGAGGATCAGTGGCTGCAGTGAGGAGCCAGCCCCCGGGCGCGAGCGCGTCGTGGAGCCTCTTCCCCACCTTCGTGGTGATCGCAGGGTCGATGTAGATGAGGACGTTGCGACACAGGATCAGATCCATCCCGACGGTCCCGCTCGCCACCGACGGATAGTCGTCGCTCGCCAGGTTCAGCAGGGCGAATCGGACCCGGCGTTTGAAGCTCGGTTCGATGGCGAGGCGCCCGGTGGTGCGCATGCGCAGGTGACGGCGGGTGCGCGCGGCGGACTCACCGCGCACCGACCAGAGCCCGTACACGCCTTCGCCCGCGATCTTCAGCGCTGCAGCGGAGAGATCGGTCCCGAGGACGTCGGCGCGGTCTCCCATGCCGGCCTCGGCGAGCAGGATCGCGAGTGTGTACGCCTCTTCCCCCGTCGCGCAGCCGGCGCTCCACGCGCGGATGCGATGCTCTGGACCCCGTCCGCGCGCGAGCTCCGGCAACAGCTCGCGCTCGAACAGGTCGAGCGCCTCGGGGTGACGGAAGAAGTAAGTCTCACCGATCGTGATCTCTGCGATGAGCGGATCGAGCGAGATCGCGCCGACGAGGAGGCTCGCGCACCAGGACACGACGTCGTCGCCCGCGAGCCGGCGCACGGAGTCGTCGAGCTGCCGCAAGCGAACCGCGTCGAACACCAGGCCGGTCTGCTGCTTGATGAACGCCTCGACGAGCCCGAGCCAGGGCGGCTCGTCACGCGGAGAGGGCAGCATCGAGCGCCTCGGCCTCGGCCTCGCTGAGGAACGTCTTCAGATCGTGGATCAAGACCAGCCCATCGGCCAGCGTCGCGACGCCCGCGAGCTGCGCGCTCGCCGCGGGCCCGACGTGCGCGAGCGATCCGGGGTTGGGCTCGACGCGCACCAGCCCGGTGACGTCGTCGCAGCGGAGGGCCACGCGACGCCCGCCGGTCTTCGCCAGGATGAGCCGATCGGTGAGCCGAGGCGCGCGCGGCGCGAGCCCGAAGCGCGCGCGAACATCCAGGACGGGCAGGATCTCGCCGTGGACGTCGATCACGCCTTCGACGATCGCGGGCGCTCGGGGGAGCGGGGTCGTCGCCACCATGCGAACGAGACCGTCGACATCCGCCGACGGGAGCGCGTAGCGCGCTGTCCCCAGCGAGAAGACCAAGATCTCGAGCACCCAGCACCGTAGAGCGTGGGTGCAGGAAGAGCCAGCGCGAAAAGGCCGTGGCTGCGCAACAGATGGCAAGCTCAGCGCGAGGCGCGTGAAGAGCGCATACTCACCGGTATCGAGCAGCGAGGGCGCCGCCGTGCTAACGAGGATGTTCGCTCTCCGAGAGCGCTGAAAGGTCGGCTGGACTTGATGACGCGGAACCGCGGCCCGATCGACTCCGCAGCGACTGGATCGGTTGCCGCGCGACCCGACTTGCTCGCTCATCCCTCGAGCGCCCTGACCCGTCTCGTGCGGCTGAACATCAAGCTCGTGCGCCGGACCTTGCTGTCGAAGCGCATCAATCGGCTCCTGGTCTGGTGCCAGCAGCACCTCGGTCCGGCGTGGGTCGACTACTGTACGCGCAACATCCGCCGGGTTCACGGGCTCGATCGGCTGCCGCCGCGAGAGAGCATCGACAACTTCATCTTGATCGCGAATCATCGGAGCTACTTCGACCTCTTCGTCGCGAGCATGGTGCTGTTCCGGGACAAGCGGATCCGGAGCCGCATCGTGTTCACCGTGCGCTCGAGCTTCTTTTACGATCGACCGCTCGGATTCCTCGTCAACGGCGTGATGAGCTTCTGGTCGATGTACCCGCCGGTATTTCGCGAACAAGGGAGCTCAGGCATCAACCTCACGGCAATGGACGAGCTCGCGGACCTGGTGTCGCGCGAAGGATTCTCGACCGGGATCCATCCGGAGGGCACGCGCAACAAGACGGGCGATCCGTACGCGCTCTTACCCGCGCGGATCGGCGTCGGCCGCGTGATCCATCAGACCCGCACGCCCGTGATTCCGGTGTTCATCAACGGGCTCGGCAACCATCTCCCGCGGCAGATCGTGGGCAGCTTCACCGGCCGCGGCGAGACGATCGTCATCGTGTTCGGCAAGCCGGTGGAGTTCTGCGCGCTGCTCGATCAACCTGCGGGCCCGGACACCTATCGCGAGCTCGTAGATCGCGCCATGAGCGCGATCTACGAGCTCGGCGAAGAAGAGCGCATCGAGCGCCTGTCCCTGGCTGCGCCTGGGGTCAGAGCGGTTTGAGCAACAGGTCGCTCTCGAGCAGGATGTACCCTTGCGACCGAGACGGGCGTGCTCGCGGAGATGACGCGTTGGGCGGAGACGGCTACTGTCCCAGCGATGCGCGGCGCCCTTGCGATGATGTGCGTCGCCGTGTCGGCGTGCTCGAGCGGTGATCTCTTTCTCGACTCGCCCGCGGGCCTCGGCAGCGCGCTCATCGTCCACCGCCGAGCGGAGGCCTCCATGTTTCGGGGCGAGCGGGCTGTCAGCTCTGGAGCCACGGCCGCGGCGCCCGCCTGTTCGTGGCGGACGCGCTCGTCGAGGGGACGTCGCGCGAGGGTGCCGGCGAGCTCTTCTGCGCGCATGAAGGCGGTGTGATCGACGCGAGCCGCGTGCACGGCATCGGCGGCCACGGCGCAGGCATCATGTCGACGGGGCCCAGCTTCTTTCGCGGCCGGGACGTGTGGATCGAGGGCGTCGTGACCTCCACGTACGCCGAAAGACCCTTCCACGGCTTCGGGATCGTCGCGACGCAGGGCGGCCGCGTCGAGTTGGATCGGATCCAGATCGAGCGCGTGCACGACGCCGGGCTGGCGGTCGACAGCGCGGCGACGGCCTCGGTGAGCGACGCGGTGTTTCGCGACGTGCGCGCCGCCTATGCGACCGCGGGCCAGATAGCCCGCGTGAACACTGCGGGTCGCGTGACCTTGTCCCGCGTCTCGCTCGATCGCGCGACGTCCGGGCTGAACGTGGCGGATCCCGGGTCCTCGGCCACGATCGAGGATCTGATCGCCGTCGCCCCCAGCACCGATGGTGAAGCCACCGTCCGGGTGTCGAACGGCGCGGAATTGACGGTCCGGCGCGCGGTGATCTCGGAGACCGGCCGGCGCGGGATCGAGATGAGCGACGACGCGAGCATCGCTCTCCACGATCTGCGCTATCTCGGGTCCGAGTCGAATGCGTTCTGCTTCTACGACTATGGAACGGCGATCATCGGGCGGAGCGTCTTTGCCGGCTGCAGCAACGGCATCTACATCGGTCCGATCGCAGAGGCGCGGATCTCCGATCTCGACATGATCGGGGTGGTGGGGACGTCCACCGAACCGGCGATCGCGCTCAGCATCGATGGGACGTTCGAGCTCGATCGCGGCAGGATCTCCGATACCCGCGGCATCGCCATCCGCTCGACCCGCGACGCCAGGCCCGCGCTGCGCGACGTGATCGTCCGCCGGGTGAACGACAGCGTCGCGCTGCTGGTGTTCGGGAGCATGACGCTGAAGAAGGCCGTCATCGAGGACATCGAGTCGCGCGCTCTGTTCGGCGACGGTGATCAGGACCGCCTCCTCACGATCGAGGATCTCGCCGTTCGCCGCGCCGGCGAGACGGCACTCAGCCGCTTCCAGCTTACGAGCGCATCGAAGTCAGGCGTCTTGCTGCGCAAAGACGCGAGCTTCGCCGGCAACCCGGAGCTCGATCTGGCGCAGGGCGTGATCGCGCGATCGCCGGTGGGCCTGGACGTCGAGGCGCCGGGGTTCGATCTCAACCGCGTGATCGATCGCGTCGCGATCGAGGAGTGCGGCCTCCCCATCCGGGTGCCGTGACGCACGCCCCACGACTCTCCGGCCCGAACGCTCGATCGCGTGGCCCCCGACGGCAGCGGTGGGGTGACACCCGCATCACCGAGGTGGGACGGGAGAACAAAGCGCGAGCGGCCGCGCGGCCAGCGGCATCGCACGCAGGAACGGCCCGCGCGAAGTGCCGCACATCCCGAGCGCCATCTGCTTTCGCACCCACGGGATCCGGCAGCCGATCGGCATCAAGAGATCGCGGATCGGGCCGAGCCAGCCGAGGTTCGACTGGAAGAGCGGCGTGAGCCAGCGCGTGGCGAGCTGATAGTATGCGAGGTGCGCCTTGCGCGCGGCGGCGTATCTAATCAGGCCCGCGGAGACCGAGCCGGCCTCTCGCAGCGAGCGCGCCAGGACCTCCGCGTCGACCAGCGCGAGGTTGCACCCTTGCCCGAGCTGCGGGCTCGTCGCGTGCGCGGCGTCGCCGAGGAAGACGACGTTGTCGCGGTGCCACGAGCGCATCACCACGTCGTGATACTCGGAGAAGAGCACCTGATCGACGTGCTGGATCTGATCGAGGATCGGCGCCGATTCCGGCACGTAGCCGAGGATCTCCTCCTTCCACTGCGCGAGGCCCTGGTGGCGCCACTTCTGCTGCGTGGCGACCTCGATGCTCCAGAACAGGCTCACCAGAGGCACGTCGCCGCTCGGGCCGAGGCCGGTCGGGAGTATTCCGAGCAGCCGGTGGGTGCCGCGCACGACCTGATACAGACGATCGACGAAGCGTCGCTGGTGATCGAGGCCCACGAACCAGAGCGCACCCCAGGGATACTTCGTCACGCGTCTCGGTATCTCGGATTGATCGCGGAGGTGCGATCGGGCGCCGTCGGCGACGACGACCAGCTCGTGCTCGGCGAGCACGCGCCCGCGGAGCTCCTCGACCGCGACGCCGCACCGCACGTCGTAGACCTCGCGTTTCACAGCGTCGAAGAGGGTCTGGAAGAGCACACCGCGGTGCAGGCCGAGGCCGTACAGATCGCGTGCGAGGTGCTCGTAGCGGAGGTTGACGACGGGCTTCATGCGCTCGTTCACCGCCAGGAGCTCGTGCAGCACGGCGCCGCGCGCGACGATCGGCGCGAGCAGATCGAGGGATGCGAGCGCGGACATCCCGCTCGGTTGGAGCACGATCCCCGCGCCGATCGCGGTCGGCTCCGCGACCTTTTCGAACAGCGTGACCTGGTGCCCGTCGCGCGCAAGAAAGAGGGCCGCCGCGCATCCCGCGGTGCCGGCCCCGATGACGGCAACCTTCACGCCGGGAGTGTAGCGCGGCTCCGGTCCGGGGACCCCTTCCACAGCTTTTTGGCCTCCCGAAACGCGAAGTACTCGAGCGCGCCGATCGAGCCGAGGAACACCATCGCGACCAGGAACGGCCAGGCGGGGATCCCGTTCTCGCGCGCGTCGCGCACGATGGTCGGCGAGAGCAAGAACAGCGCGATGCCGAGGTCGAGCAGCACCTGGAGGCCCCACGGCTCGCGCATCGCGAGGGTGATGAACCCGAAGTATCCCTGGTCCGCGATCAGCCAGACGCTGAAGGCGGTGAAGACGACGAGGGTGATGGTGTAGAGAGCGAGCTTCATGCCGCCACCCTGCAGGAGGCGCCCGCGACGAGACCATGACCTCGGAGGTCATGAGGGATGACTTTGGCGCGCGGGCTGATACAACCTCGCGCCATGCAGTCCGATTTCGGTCCGCTGCTCAGGCGCTGGAGGAGCGATCGCCGGTTCACCCAGGAGCGCCTGGCGCTCGAGGCGGAGGTGTCGACGCGGCACCTGAGCTGCCTCGAATCGGGGAAGGCGTCGCCCAGCCGCGAGATGGTGCTGGCGCTGGCGAGCACGCTCGATCTGCCGCTCCGCGATCGCAACGTGCTGCTCGGTGCGGCGGGCTTCCAGTCGCAGTTCGGTGGCGCGCCGCTCGACAGCGCGGAGATGGCCGCGATCCGTCGCGCGCTCGACCTGATCCTCGCGAAGCAGGAGCCCTACGGGGCGGTGGTGTTCGATCGCCTCGGCAACGTGCAGCAGATGAACGACGGCGCGCGGCGGCTGCTGGGATACTTCCTCGATCTCTCGACGGCAGATCCGCGCGTCCTGGCGAACGTGCACCACGCGGTGTTCAGCCCGCGCGGGCTGCGCCCGGTGATCGTGAACTGGGAGGAGGTCGCGGGCTTGCTGGTCGAGCGACTGCACCGCGAGATCGCGCTCCATCCCACCGACGAGGCGCGCCGCGAGATGCGCGACGCGCTGCTGGCGTATCCGGGGCTGCCGCTGCGCTTCCTCGGATCGAGCTCGGCGCAGGCGGCGGTGCCGGTGGTCCCGGTGCACCTGCGGAAGAACGGGCGCGACGTCCGGCTGTTCACGACGCTCACCGCGCTCGGTACGCCGCTCGACGTGACCGCGCAGGAAGCGACGATCGAGACTTACTTTCCGATGGATGCCGAGGCCGAGGCGTTCATCCAGGAGCTGACGGCATGAAGATCGCGGTCCTCCACCAGCACGTCCCGGACGATGCACTGCCCGACGAGCGGGACGTCCTCGACGAAGCGACTTGCGTCGCGCGCGCGCTCGAGTCGCTGGGACATACGGTCGAGATCTGGCCGTGCACGCTCGATCTGATCGCGCTGGAAAAGCGGCTCCCTTCGGTGGATCTGTTCTTCAACCTGGTCGAGACGCTCGGCGGGACCGGGCGGCTCATTCACCTGGTGCCGGGCGTGCTCGAGGCGCGGGGCGCGACTTTCACCGGCAATTCCAGCACCGCGCTGATGCTCACGGGAAACAAGCCGCTGACCAAGCGCGTGCTCGCGGGGGCGGGTGTGCCGGTGGCGCCGGCGTTTCACGCGGGCCGGTACATCGTGAAGCCGGCGTGGGAAGACGCGTCGCTGGGTATCGACGACGAGGCGGTGGTGGATAGTTTGGCGGAGGCCGAGGCGCGCGTTTCTTCACTCGGGCCGGGTTTTTTCGCGGAGGCCTATATCCCCGGCCGCGAGATCAACGTCGCGCTGATAGAGAGCCCGGACGGGCCCCAAGTGCTGCCGATCGCCGAGATCGTGTTCGACGGGGACTGGTCAGCGAAGCCGAGGATCGTCGGTTATGCGTGTAAATGGGAGCCGGATTCTTTCGAGTACAAGAACACGCGGCGCATATTTCCTCCCGACGAAGGCGCCCTGTTCGATCGGATCCGGGCGATCGCCCGCGATTGCTGGCGCGCGCTCGAGCTCGAAGGCTACGTGCGCGTCGATCTGCGCGTGACCGAGGACGGGCAGCCGTTCGTTCTGGAGATCAACGCCAACCCCGGCATCGCACCCGACTCGGGGTTCGCAGGCTCGCTGGAGGCCGCGGGCATTCGCTACGAGGACGCCGTCGCCCGCCTGGTAGCGGGAGCGATGCGTCGCCGATAGTATCTCCCTCTCGATGGAGATCGGCCTCACCTTCAACCTCAAGACCGACTTCGTGGTCCCCGCGGGCGCCCCCGACGACTTCCTCGCGGAGCTCGACGGCGAGGGCACGATCAGCGCGATCGAGGACGCGCTGCGCGGGCTGGGGCACACGACGCGCCGCCTCGGCTTCGGTCGGCCGCTGCTGGCTGCGCTGCTCGAAAAGCCGTGCGATCTGGCCTTCAACATCGCCGAGGGTGTCGGGACCCGGTCGCGCGAGGCGCAGGTGCCGGCGGTGCTCGAGATGCTCGGGATACCGCACACGCACTCGGATCCGCTGACGCTGACCACCACGCTCGACAAGGCGGTGGCGAAGCGCCTGGTGGCCTCGCACGACGTGCCGACGCCGCGCTTCCGCGTCATCGCCTCGCTTGCCTCGTTGGCCGAGGTCACACTGCCGTTTCCGCTGTTCGTGAAGCCGCTGTGGGAGGGCTCGAGCATGGGGATCAAGCAGAGCTCGCGGGTGGTGGATCGCGCTGCGCTGCTCGCGACGGGCGGCGCTCTGCTCGAGGTCTATGGCCAGCCAGTGCTGGTGGAAGAGCTCTGCCCGGGCGCCGAGTTCACGGTGGGGATCCTGGGAAGCGGCGCGCGCGCGCGGGTGCTGGGGACGACCGAGCTGGTGCCGAGACGGTTACCGCGGGATGAGTTCGTCTACTCCATCGACATCAAGCGCGGCGCGGACTGGGCGGATCACGTCGAATTGCAGACTCCCTCCCGGAGCGCGCTCGTCCCGGCGGTGGAGGCGGTGGCGCTGGCGGCGTACCGGGCGCTGGATTGCCTCGATGTCGGGCGGGTGGACGTTCGCATCGGGAACGATGGGACGCCGCAGTTCCTCGAGCTGAACCCGCTGCCTGGCCTGGCGCCGGGGCACAGCGATCTGGCGCTCCAGTGTGCGGCGGTGGGGATAAGCTATGCGCAGCTGATCGCGGAGATCGTGGCTTCGGCGCGGGTGCGGTACCGGATCTGAGATTTTGATTTCTTTTTTCGGGTTAGCTTTTTCGTGGGCGGGGTAGCGCGAACTTGTTCAGATAGTTCGTCAAAGTGCGGCGCGATATGCCGATCATTTCGGCCGCTTTCGTCTGACTTCCGCCGCACTGCTCGAGGGCGGCGCGGACCTGGTCGACGTCGATCTTGCCGGGCACCACGTTCACCGGAGCGCGGACCACCGGCGCGGCTTCGATCAGGATCGCGTCCGCGTCGATGACGTTCCCGCGCGCGAGGATCACGGCCCGTTCGATCGTGTTTTTGAGCTCGCGGACGTTGCCCGGCCAACCATAGCCCGCCAGCTTCTCCCGGGCCGCGGACGTGAGCTGCGGCTCTGCGGCAGCGAAGCGTTCGGTGGCGCGGCGGAGGAAGAGCTCCGCGAGCGGGATGATGTCGCGCGGGCGATCGCGCAGCGCGGGGACGCGCAAAGTGATGCCGTTCAGGCGGTGGTACAGATCGGCACGGAAGGCGCCGCCGTCGATGTCGTCGCGGAGCTCGCGGTGGGTCGCGGCGAGGAAGCGAACGTCGATGCGGCGGGGCTGCGTGCCGCCGACGCGCACCACTTCGCGGTTCTCGAGCACGCGAAGGAGCTTCGCCTGGATGCGCGGCGGCAATTCGCCGACCTCGTCGAGCAACACCGAGCCGCCCTGCGCCGAGAGGAACAGGCCAGGGCGCTCGACGTCGGCGCCGGTGAACGCGCCCTTCTCGTGGCCGAACAGCTCCGACTCGACCATGCTCTCGGAGAACGCCGCGCAGTTCACCTTCAGGAAAGGGCCCGACGCGCGCGGCGAGCGGGCGTGCACCGCGTTGGCGACCAGCTCTTTTCCCGCGCCGGTGGGGCCCAGGATCAGCACCGACACATCGGTGCGCGCCACCCGCTCGATCAGCGCGTCGATCTCGGTCATCGCCGGATCGATCAGGGCCAGCGTCGTCGCCTCGGGCGGCGCGACGTCGACGAACGGCCGCAAGCTGAACACCGTCCCGCCGATCGTGAACACCTGGCCGACCTTGATCGGGACCGCGACCTTGGCGGTCAGGCGCTGGCCATCGACCTGGGTTCCGTTGCTGCTCCCGAGGTCGACGAGGCGGACCGCGTCACGCGTGAAGCGCAGCTCGGCGTGGGCGCGGGAGGCCTCGACGTCGGTGATGACGATGTCGTTGTCGTCGGCGCGGCCGAGCGTGAGCTTGCCTTCGCGCGGGGCTGGCGTGCTGGTGGTCCCGCTCGGCGCGAAGACGTACAAAAGCAGGCGATCCGGGTCGGGCGCGCGAGACTGCTGCGTCTCCGGTGCGTCGTCGAACCCCATCGCCCCGAGATTGACCGAAACGCGGAGGACTTGCGAGCCGCGTACGAGGCGTGCGATTCGCCTCCTGTGCTCTTCCTCGCGTGCTTGCTGGCCGCTGCGTCCCCTGCGGACGCGCCGGCGCGCGCGCTGGTGCTGACCGTCCTCGATCGTCACGTCGCGCTCGGCGACGGGGAGGGGGCCCAGGCGATCGCCAAGGCGCTGCAGTTTCGTCCGGGAATTCACCTGTATTCTCGCGAGGAAGAGTTCGCGCAGTGGGGCGCCGAGGGGCCCAAGAAGGCGCGCCAGGAGTGCGGCTCGGATCGATCGTGCCTGGCGCGTCACGTGCGCGCGGCGAACGCGGGTCTGGCGGTTCTGCTGACCATCGATCGCGAGGCGGACCTCCTCAGCGTGCGCCTCCTCGATGCGGAGGACGAGCGCATCGTCGGCACCGAGAGCGGGCCCGTGCCGGCGGCCGGCGTCGCAGATGCGATCACTGAGCTGGCCCATCGACTCTTCGAAAAGGCGGGTTTTTTGCGCATCGGACGGCTAATCATCCGCGTCGATCCGGTCGGCGCGATCGTCACCGTCGATGGGACCCAGCCGCCGACTGCCGATCCGCACGTCGCCGACGTAGCGCCCGGCTCGCACGCGATCGACATCGAGAAGGAAGGTTTCATCGCACAGCAGCGCTCGGCGAGCGTGGCCGCAGGGGAGCAGCGAGAGATCGTCGTGACCCTCGAGCCCGGCCGCGCCCTCCTCGAGCGCCCGCTGTTCTGGGCGGCGATCGGCGGCGTGGTCGCGACCGCGGTGGTGCTGGGCGTGGTGGCCGCGACGACCGGTGGTGAGTCTTGCGCCTGCCTGACGATCGACGGCGTGCCGTGCCCGGATCGCTGCGTCCCATAGTATCATCGCCCGTTGGCCGCGACCCTCCCACGGCGCTTCGGAGACTATGTGCTGGTCGAGTCGCTCGGCGCGGGCGGCATGGGCCACGCCCATCTCGCGGTCCGCTGGCCGAAGGACAAGAGCCTCCCGCTGGTGATCAAGACGCTGCGGGCCGACAAGCTCGAGCAACCCGAGGCGCGCGTGCGCTTCAAGCAGGAGGCGCAGCTCGCGCTGTCGGTCAGTCACCCGCACATCGCGCGCGTGTTCGACGTGGGGCTGGTGGGCACCGAGCCGTACTTCGCGATGGAGTACATCCCGGGCATCCGGCTCTCGTCGTGCCTCGACCTGCTGGTGAAGCGCAGAACGCCGCTGCCGATCGGCGAGATCCCGTACGCGATGGCGGGCCTGTTCGACGGCTTGCAGGCGCTGCACGACGCGAAGGACGCCGAGGGCCGGCCGCTCTCCATCGTGCACCGCGACGTGTGCCCGAAGAACCTGATCGTGGATCCCGACGGGCAGATCCGGCTCATCGATCTCGGCATCGGCTGGTCCCCGCGCAACGAGTGGCAGACCGCGACGGGCATCGTGGTCGGCACGCCTTCGCACATGTCGCCGGAGCAGGTGCGGGCAAAGCCGATCGACCACCGCAGCGATCTCTACACGCTGGCGATCGCGATCTTCGAGATCATCACCCTGGCCCGCTACGCGACGGCGAAGGGCGTGCCGGATCTGTTGCGCTTCGCGGCAACGCCGGTGTTCCGCGCGCCTTCCATCCTCCGCAGTGACGTCCCGAAGGCCGTCGATCGGGTGCTGCAAAAGGCGCTGGCGATCGATCCCGACGCGCGCTTCCAGTCGGCGCGCGAGCTGGAGGTCGCGCTGCTCGAGGCGATCGGCGGGCCGTTTCCGCCCGCTAGCGCGCTGCGGGCGCTGGTGGCGGAGAGCTACGATCGGGCGCGGATCGAGGCGCTGATCGCCGGTCCGTTCGACGTGCAGGAGGCGGGCGAGCCGATCACCGTCATCGGTCGCAGCCCCACGTGGGACTCCGCCGAGCACACCGCGTGGACCACCCTCACCTCGCCCGGCAACCAGACCAAGGTGATGCCAACGCGCCCTTGGTCGGTGCGCGAGCCGACGCGGCCGCGCTTTCGCTGGAGGCGCCTCGTGCCGGTCGTGACGCTGGGCATCGGCGTGGTGATCGGCGCGCAGCTCGCGTCGCGCCCGCCCAAAGAGCCTGTTTTGCCGCGTCCGGTCGTGATCAGCGAGGAGCCCAAGGTGGTGGGCGCGATCAAGGGGCCCGACGAGATCGCGCCGGAGCCGGTCGAGCTGCCTCCGCCTCCACCTTCGCCGTCAGTCGCCCGACCGCGGGTCACGCCGTCGAAGGTCGTGGTCCCGGAGATCGCGGCTCCGAAAGTGGATCCGATCGAGGCGCTGCGCGCCCGCGCGCTGAAGATCAAGCGCACGCGCCCCGATCGCGCCGCCGCCGTCGACGAGATCCTCGCCGATCTCGCCGCCGAGCGCGGATCTTCGGGAGGCCCGGAGGTCAATGCGCGTCTGTCTGCGCTGTCGGCTCGCCTCGACGGTCTCACTCGAGCGCCGAGCGCACGCTGATCATCCCGAGCTCGGGGCCGGTCGCGAGTATCACGTCGTCTTTCGATCGCACCATGTGTCGCGAGCGCCCGCCGATCACCGGCGCGCAGGTCTCGCGCCTGCCGGGGATGAGGATCTCGACGTCGCCCGAACCCTCGAGCAGCCACATCGCGTCGTCGAGCGCGACCATCTCAGTGATGAGGTCGCGCGTCGAGGCGATCGGTCGGGTCAGATCGGTACGAAGAAACAAGCTCTGATCGCGTCGTGCGAGCATCGTCGTGCCGAACCGCGGTGAAAATGCCGCCGCGGTCATCGATACGGCGACAGTGGTCGTCGTCGTCCCGCTCGGTGTGATCACCACCAGCGTCGTTCCATGGGCCGCGACGATTGTCCCGTCCGGCTCGATCACCAGCGCACCGGGCGCGATGCTCTTGAAGTCGAAGAGCGTAGTGGTCACGTCCGATTCGTGACGGAGCAGGCGATCGTCGGTGAGGACGATGCGCGCGTCGCCGACCAGCGCGATCTGCTGGATCGGCGTGGCCGAGATGGTCGCGGTCGGTTTGAGCCTCTTCAGCAGATTCTCTTCGAAGAGCTCGGCCTCGAACAGCTGCCCGTGCGCGCCGCCGACCACCACCAGCTCGCTGCCACGCGTCGCGAGCGCGGTCGGCGCGAACGGGCCGCTCACCTGACGCAGCCCGATCAGGCGCGCCCCCCAGAAGAAGTCGTCGGGGCCGTACCCGAGGATCACGCGGTCCGTGCCGAGCGTCGCCATCGCGCCGACCACGCTGCTCGAGACGACGTGCATCACCTCGATCGGCGAAACGGCCGGACATCCCGGAGGGCCGATCTGGAACGCCGCCAGCTCCGCCCAGCGCGTGGCCGGAGCGAGGGGCTCGATCGCCTCGTCCTGGTACGCGCCCTCCACGACGAAGAGCGGCGCGGGCAGCGGACGGCTCGCCTCGACCGTGCTCGATCGGATCACGCCGGGCCGCAGATCCAGGGCCTCGGCGTAGCCCGCGACCTGGATGCGCGCGGTGGTCGATCGCCGCGGCAAGATCTCCGGCAAAGCGCCGGAGTGCAGCTCCGTTTTGTCGCCGTCCCGGATGGCCCAGATCAGCGACTGGGCGCCGGTGGGGATCTCGAGACTGAGCACCTGGTCCGGCGCGCAGCCGGCGAGGGCGGCGATGAGCAGCCAGCGCACGTCGCGAACTATAGCCAACATGGGAAGGCTTCCCAACCGAGGCACCCCGCGTTGCCCGAGTCGGGAAGGGCGCGCCGGGTCCGTGGCGGCGCCCGGCGCGGCACGCTTCTCGCTCTTCGTCTCTCGCATGAGCAGCAACATCCACCCCCGCATCATGCCTCTCACCGTGGACTCGGACCGGCAGATCAGCTCGCCGGTCTCGCGTCCGAACCTGGAGCTCAAGTCCCTTGATTCGACCCGGACGCCCGCTCAGTCCGGCAGCTATCCCGGCCTCGGGGTGCTCGGCCTGTTCGGCGTCGATGGCTTCGCGTTCATGCGGCTGATGCTGCAGATCCTCGCCGGCCCGCCGAACAACATCCGCATGCCAGAGACGCAGCTCCGCGGCGATCTCCTGCGCAGCACGTTCCTCGACGCGAACGGCCAGAAGACGCCGGTGGTCCCGCTGACGAGCTCCGGCCTCGCCGACCCCACGCATCGCGTCGCGGGACCGACCGACGTGCGCGTCATGTTCGACAAGCTCGAGGAGCTGAAGCCGGCGATCGTGCCGAAGGGCCAGATCGCAGCGCTGGGGAGCCCCGAACGCGTGACCTTGGTGCCCGACGATCGCTTCCGCGCGACGCTCTGGAACGGCAACAGCACCGGCGAGCCGGTCGCGCAGGGCCTGCGCCTGAGCGATGGGTACGGCAACGCCCTCCAGCCGAGCCAGGTGTTCAAGCCGGGCGCGTTCCTGGTGAAGGTGCCGGGCGGTGAGCGCGTTTCGGTGGACAAGTGCTACGACTCGAAGACCGGCGCGATCATCGCGCCCCCGCTCGCCAAAGGAGAGACCGGCGGCTGGCGCCTCAGCGCTGATGTGCGCAGCGACTTCCCCCGCGGCCGCACCATCGACGTGCAGGCGCTCGCGGTGAACGAGAGCGACGTGAGCCGCACCGAGAAAAAGGGAGTACGCGGGCCGACCCGCTTCAACGCGGTGCCGGAGAACGATCCGCGGGTCGCGGCGAATGGCATCCACCTCCACCAGCAATTCCAGTCCTACGGAAACTATCAGGGGAGCGCTGCGGCGAAGCCCAACAGCACGGTGACGATCGCGGCGCCGGGCTCGTACGGTTACGAAGGGAAGGACTTCCGAGGTATCGACGACCCCGCGTACAAGCAGGCCACGTACTATGTCCCGATCGACGTCACGATGAATGCGCCTTCGGCAAAGGAGACCCCGAAGACGTTCAGCGTTCGCACCGAGAAGGGCGCGGCGACGGACTCGAACGCGGTGTCGTTCCACTACTTCGATCCTCGCGACAAGACGAAGACCGAGACGGTGAAGATCGGGCAGGAGGTGCCGTTCCACGAGGGGTGGGTGCTGCGGACGGAGTTCAAGGGTGGATCGGCGACGGGCGTGGGGGTGGATTTCAGCGGGCAGCGGTGATTGAATCGAATATTGCCGTCATTTGCGCGCCGGATGATCGCGTTCTGCACGCTGCTCGTCGCGTGCTCGAGCCCGCAGTTCACTCCGCTGCCGGTGAGCGCATCTCCGGTCGCCGCGTACGTCGTCGCCAAGATGGGGGCTGCCGAAGAGGTCCTCGAGCTCCACGTCTACGACGCCTCCGAGCTGCCCGACCCGTTGTTGCTCGAGACCGACGGGGCGGTGCGGTATCGCGTGCTCGAGTACGATCACTCGCTCGCGCTGGAGGTGGCGCGCGACCGCGAC
>Ga0105048_10010149_pt1 | contig 14934 bp, 16 predicted proteins | sample MAT05_FD_78382 | JGI IMG/M metagenome (GOLD analysis project Ga0105048, IMG submission 78382) | Freshwater microbial communities from Lake Fryxell liftoff mats and glacier meltwater in Antarctica - MAT-05 | ecosystem: Environmental > Aquatic > Freshwater > Ice > Liftoff microbial mat | place... | reverse complement strand
TCTGGACAAGAGTCGCCTTTATGTGTCTGTTTATAACGATGACGACGAGGCTGCCGATATCTGGCATCTGCAGGAAGGCGTGCCGCGTGAGCGCATTTTCCGTTTTGACGAGAAAGATAATTTCTGGTCCATGGGTGATACCGGCCCGTGCGGCCCATGTACCGAGATTTTCTATGATCAGGGCGAAGCAGCGGGTTGTGGCAGTCCTGAATGTACAGTCGGTTGCGATTGCGACCGTTATATGGAGATCTGGAATAACGTCTTCATGCAGTTCAATCGTTCTGCTGACGGTGTGATGACGCCGCTTCCAAAGCCTTCGGTTGATACAGGTATGGGGCTTGAACGTGTTACTGCTGTTATGCAGGGGGTCCATTCCAACTATGACACTGACCTGCTGCAGGGGATTATTCGCCATGTGGAGCGACTTTCCGGGAAAAAATACGGTGCGGATGAAAAAGACAGCATTTCTATGCGAGTCATTGCCGACCATTCCCGTGCCGTAACGTTCCTGATCTGTGATGGAGCACTGCCGAGCAATGAAGGACGTGGTTATGTCCTGCGTCGCATTATGCGCCGTGCCGCACGTCACTCAAAAATGCTCGGTTTTGCCGACCCGATGCTCTACCACATGGTCGATGCTGTTCGCGAAATGATGAGTGACGCTTATCCGGAGCTGTCGGAGCGCGAAAGCTATATCAAGAAAGTGGTCCTGGCCGAGGAACAGCGTTTTGCTGAAACTCTCGACCGTGGTCTGGCCATTCTGAATGACGAAGTGGCGGCACTGAAAAAGACTGGTAAAAAAGTCATCCCTGGCGATGTACTTTTCAAGCTCTACGACACTTTTGGTTTTCCTACCGACTTGACCGCCGATATCGTTGAAAGTGATGGTTTCACAGTTGATGAAGCCGGTTTTGAAGCCTGCATGGAGCGTCAGCGTGAGCAGGCCCGCGAACATTGGAAAGGTTCCGGTGAAGAGGGTATTGCCCTGGTTTACAAGGAGCTGCACTCTAACGGTTTGAGAACAGCTTTTGTCGGATATGATGAAATGTCCGCCTATGCAAAAGTTACATCAATTCTTAAAAAAGGTGTCGAAGTTGAGCTTGCTGAGGCTGGTGACTCAATTGAGCTGATTACGGATACAACGCCTTTTTATGGTGAGTCGGGTGGACAGAAAGGTGATTGCGGAAGCGCATCCACCGGTAATGCCCACCTTGACGTTGTCAGTACAAGCCGCCCTTACACCGATCTGATTGTTCACCAGGTGCTGGTAAAAGAAGGTGTTCTGCGTAAAGGCGATACGGTTGACCTGAAAGTATCAAAGGTGGAGCGCAGTGCAATTGCACGAAATCATACCGCTACCCATCTGTTGCAGACCGCACTCAAGCGAGTTTTGGGCGATCATATCAAGCAGGCAGGTTCGCTGGTCTCGGTGGATCGTCTCCGTTTTGACTTTACCCATTTCTCCGCCATGACCGCTGAAGAGCTGCGTCAGGTTGAGGAGCTGATCAATGGCTATATCATGGCCAATGATAATGTAAATGTTACAGAGATGGCTATCAGCGAGGCTATAGAGGCCGGTGCAACAGCGCTGTTTGATGAGAAGTATGGCGATGCGGTAAGGGTTGTGCGTGTCGGTGAAGTCAGCATGGAGTTGTGCGGCGGTACCCATGTGCGTGCTGCAGGTGATATCGGCCTGTTTAAGATTGTGTCTGAAGCCGGAATTGCTGCCGGTGTGCGGCGTGTTGAGGCTTTGACCGGTACCGGTGCCCTGGAAATGGTCAACCGCATGGAAGATGATCTGCACACCATGGCTGTCATGCTCAAGGCTGAAAACGGTAATCCGATTGATCGCCTGGAAAAGATGCTGGCCCGTCAGAAAGAGCTGCAGCGAGAAATCGAGTCCCTGCAGGGCAAGTTGAATGCGGCTGCTTCCGGTGATCTGCTGTCCGGTGCGGTTGTTATTAACGGAATTAAATTACTGGCAGTTCAGGTTAAATCCGAGGATGTTAAGACTTTGCGTGATCTGTGCGATACCCTAAAGGATCAGATAGGTGAAGGCGTGATAGTTCTTGGTGCGGAAATTGGCGGCAAGGCAAACCTGCTTGTGGCTGTGACTAAAGGCCTGAGCGGAACCATCAAAGCCGGCGATATCGTCAAGCAACTGGCACCGATTGTGGGCGGCAGTGGTGGAGGTAAGCCAGAGTTTGCTCAGGCTGGCGGGGCTCAGCCGGAAAAACTTGCTGAAGCACTGGCAGCAGCTTCAGGCCTGTTAGGTGCCTGACACCAATAACCTTTTGAACTTTTGCATGTATTACGTTAAACTGCCATCTTTACTGATGGCAGTTTATTTATTTTTCAGAAGAGGGATTAATATATGAAAGCTCTGATAGAAAAAGCCAACAATCTGATGGAGGCGCTGCCCTATATCAGAAGGTTCAGTGGCAAAACCTTTGTCATAAAATACGGCGGCCACGCCATGTCCGATGATCGACTCAAGAAGTCCTTTGCCATGGACGTAATCATGCTCAAGTCTCTGGGCATCAACACCGTGATTGTGCATGGTGGCGGTCCGCAGATCAATGAAACTTTGAAGAGATACGGCATCGTTTCCGAATTTGTGCGCGGTATGCGGGTTACGGATGAAGAAACCATGTCGGTAGTGGAGATGGTACTGGTCGGTCAGGTGAATACCGAAGTGGTCGGTTACCTTAACCAGCATGGCGGTCGTGCTGTAGGCCTGTCCGGCAAAGATGGCACGCTGCTGCTGGCAAAAAAACTGCTTCAGGATGTTCCTCGTGAGGACGGCACAATTGAACAGGTCGATATCGGTTATGTGGGTGATGTGGTCAAGGTTAATACTGACCTGATCAGAGCGCTGGAGTCAGCCAAATATATCCCTGTTATCGCACCGGTAGGTGTAGGTCTGGACGGTGAAAGCTATAATATCAATGCCGATCTGGTTGCCGGTCGCGTGGCCGCTGCCCTGAATGCGGAAAAATTGATCCTGTTGACAGATATTGAAGGAGTCAAGGACAAGAGCGGCAAATTGCTGACCAGTATTGCCGTGGCCGAGATGCACCGCCTGATCAGTGAAGAGGCCATTACCGGTGGCATGATCCCAAAGGTCGTCTGCTGTGCCGACGCGCTTAATGAAGGTGTCAAGAAGGCCCATATCATTGATGGCCGCGTTGAGCATGCGGTTTTGCTGGAGATTTTTACAGATGTAGGGATTGGAACGGAAATACAGAAATAGGGGAACTCGAATTTTTCCCAATATCGTCGTTGGCCTTCGAGGCTCCTTGTGCAGCGTAGAGCATCTACGCTTCCGCGGCACCTCTTGGCCGCCTTGATCCTGGAAAAAATACACGTTCCCACATTGAGGAGATAAACATGAACTCAGAACAATGGATTGATAAGTCCGACAAATATATTATGAAAACCTATGGTCGTTATCCGATTGTCCCGACCAGGGGCGAAGGTATCCGGCTTTGGGATGTGGACGGCAAGGAGTATCTGGACTTTCTTGGCGGAGTAGCTGTCAATAATCTGGGACACTGTCATCCTAAGGTCGTTGCAGCCCTGCAAAAACAGGCCGGCGAGCTGATTCACTGTTCTAACTATTATCAGATTCCGCAGCAGATCGAATTAGCCGAACTGCTCTGTGAAAACTCTTTTGCTGATAAGGCTTTTTTCTGCAACAGCGGTGCCGAGGCCAATGAAGCGGCCATCAAGCTGGCGCGTAAATATAGCCGTGATAACTTTGGGCCGGAACGGTACGAAATTATTACCGCCACTGACTCTTTTCATGGGCGCACCATGGCAACTGTCTCTGCTACCGGTCAGGAGAAAATCCAACGTTTCTTTGATCCGCTGCTGCATGGCTTCAAGCATGTTCCCTTCAATGATGCAGCAGCACTGGAGGCGGCAGTAACGCCAACAACTTGTGCAATTATGCTGGAACCGATCCAGGGCGAGAGCGGAGTCAATGTCCCTTCAGTGGATTATTTCCTTGAGGTGAGAAGAATCTGCGACGAGTATAATCTGTTGCTGATCTTTGATGAGGTGCAGGTTGGAATGGGGCGAACCGGCAAGCTCTTTGCCTATGAGCATTTTGGCGTTACGCCGGACATCATGACCCTGGCCAAGGCGCTGGCGGGCGGCGCACCAATCGGCAGCATGCTGACCAAGGATGAATTCGCAACTACATTTACACCAGGTACACATGGCTCCACCTTTGGTGGAAATCCGTTGGTCTGTGCCGCTGCACTGGCCTCGGTGAGAGCTCTTCTGGATGATGGCGTTCTGGCACACGCAGTTGAAATGGGCAACTACCTCACAACTGCTTTGCATGGTTTGAAACAGAAATACAGTTTTGTGACTGAAATCAGGGGCATTGGCCTGATGATCGGCATGGAGCTCTCCATTGCAGGTGCAGAAATTGTAAAAAAAGGTCATCAGCGTGGAGTTTTGCTGAACGTGGCCCATGATACGGTACTGCGTTTTGTGCCGCCTCTGATTGTGACAAAGCAGGATATTGATAAAATGATTGAAATACTTGATGGCATTTTAGCCGAAGTTACTAATTAACAAAGGGATTGATATGGCACGACATTTTCTGGCACTGCATGACTACAGCAAGGCTGAACTGGACGCACTGATTACTTTGGCAATGGAGCTGAAGGCAAAGCAAAAACAGGGTATTGAACATCATCTATTAAAGGGGAAGACCCTGGCAATGGTGTTTGATAAGTCTTCGACCCGCACGCGCATTTCATTCGAAGTTGGTATCTACCAGTTGGGTGGCCATGGACTGTTTATCTCCAATAGGGATTCACAGATGGGGCGAGGTGAGCCGATCAAGGATTCAGCCCGCGTCATGTCACGTTATTGTGATGGTGTCATGATTCGCACATTTGGACAGGAAATCGTCGAGGAGTTCGCACGATATTCGTCAGTGCCGTTGATTAACGGACTGACCGACCTGTATCATCCCTGTCAAATCATGGCTGATATGCAGACGGTGGTTGAGCACAAAGGCGGATATGACGGATTAAAGTTTGCCTGGATCGGTGACGGCAATAATATGGCCAATACCTGGATCGAGGCGGCAGTCATTTTTGGATTTGATCTGGCGCTGGCCTGCCCCAAAGGGTATGAGCCGGATGCAAAAGTCATGGAGTGGGCAGAAACTAAGGCTCCTGGGCGGATTTTCCTGACTACCGATCCGAAAGAGGCCGTAAAGGACGCCGATGTGCTAAATACTGATGTCTGGGCCAGTATGGGACAGGAGTCGGAACAGAAGGTACGTGAAGAGGCCTTTGCCGGTTACTGTCTGGATGATGAGTTGATGGCCCTGGCAAAGTCTGATGCCATTGTCATGCACTGCCTGCCAGCCCACCGTGGGGAAGAGATCAGTGACTCGGTCATTGAGGGCAAGAACTCGGTCGTCTGGGATGAGGCGGAAAACAGGCTACACATACAAAAAGCCATCATGGCTACATTGATGAAATAGGAACGCCTTTTTGTCTGAGGGCACGACATGAAATCGCTTGCAGAAATCAAATTCATAGTACAGTCACATAAGGGTGAGCTTGCCGAAAAATACGGCGTTGCAGAGATTGGAATCTTTGGCTCTGTTGTTCGCGGTGAGGCAAGAGAGGGTAGTGATGTTGATGTGCTTGTAGAATTTAACAGGCCGATAGGTTTGTTTACCTTCATTGATCTGGAGTTTCGTCTTCAGGATCTGATCGGCAACAAGGTGGACCTTGTCCAGAAGTCCGGGCTAAAGAAGTTTATTGGTCTGAAGGTTCTGCGTGAGGTTCAATATGTATGAAGGGAAGAGAGACATACGCGATTATCTCAACGATATGAGCGATATGCTTATAAATCTTCAGGAATTTGTCGACGGAATGACATTTAGGAATTCCGTGAAGATACAAAGACAGTCTTTGCTGTGATCCGTGCTTTTGAGGTGCTTGGCGAGGCAGCCAAACATCTTCCACAAGAGTATAGAGACCAGCATCAAGATGTGCCTTGGCAAAAGATTATAGCTTTGCGAAACAAGCTCATACACGAATACTTTGCTATTAATATTGATATCGTCTGGAATACTATTCAAAACGATATTCCGGAGTTGCAAACAATTATTACTCCGGTTGTAAAAGAATGTTTTGAATCATATAAACCATAATGTTAGGAGAACTTGCATGTCAAACAGTCAGAAAAAAGAGATTAAAAAAATTGTTCTTGCCTACTCCGGCGGGCTTGATACTTCCATAATTCTGAAGTGGCTGAAAAATGAATATGGCTGCCAGGTTGTTACTTTTTCAGCTGACCTGGGTCAGGGTGACGAACTATCCCCGATCCGCGAGAAAGCACTGGCCACAGGTGCAAACAAGGTTTACATCGATGACTTGCGTGAAGAGTTTGTCAAAGATTTCGTTTTCCCCATGTTTCGTGCCAATGCCATCTACGAGGGACAGTATCTACTCGGTACCTCCATTGCCCGCCCTCTGATCGCCAAGCGCCAGATGGAGATTGCCGCCCTCGAAGGTTGTGATGCGGTATCCCACGGCTCGACCGGCAAGGGTAATGATCAGGTTCGATTCGAGCTGGGTTACTATCATTTCAATCCCTCCATCAAGGTGGTTGCCCCTTGGCGTGAGTGGAATCTGAACAGCCGTCAGGCGTTGATCGAGTATGCCGAGAAAAACGGGATTCCGATTCCGGTTATTCCGCGTCGTCCATGGTCTTCTGACCGTAACCTGCTGCACATCTCCTTTGAAGGTGGCATTCTGGAAGATACCTGGGCAGAAGCTCCGGAAGAGATGTATGTACTGACCAAGTCACCTGAAAATGCGCCTGATAAACCACAGTATGTTGAAATTGAGTTTAAAAACGGCAATGCTGTTGCGGTTGATGGTGAGCAGATGACTCCTGCCCAGTTGCTGGCGCACCTGAATTTCCTTGGTGGCGAGCATGGTATCGGCCGAGTAGATCTGCTGGAAAACCGCTCTGTCGGTATGAAAGCACGTGGTGTTTATGAAACTCCTGGTGGAACCATTCTGCGTGAAGCCCATTCTGCTGTTGAGCAGATCACAATGGACCGAGAAGTTATGCGTATTCGTGATGGCTTGATTCCTGAGTATGCCAAGATTATTTATGGCGGATACTGGTTCTCGCCAGAGCGCGATATGCTGCAGACCCTGATTGATGATTCACAGAAATGCGTCAATGGTGTGGCCAGAGTAAAGCTGTACAAAGGTCTCTGCCGTACTGTCGGCCGCAAATCAGAAACTAACTCACTTTTTAATCTGGATTTTGCCACTTTCGAGAAGGACGAAGTTTATAATCAAGCCGATGCTGAAGGCTTTATCCGCATCAACTCACTACGTCTGCGCATCAGGTCGATGATGAACGCAAATCGTAAATAACAGCAAGCCGAGACAACATATTATTTAGAACAGTGGGGAAGTTTAATGTCAAAAGATAAGCTCTGGGGTGGCCGCTTTACCCAGCCGACCGATAAATTTGTTGAGGAATTTACAGCCTCGATTCAGTTTGATAAGCGCCTCTACCATCAGGATATTCGTGGTTCCATTGCACACGCCCGCATGCTGGGCAAGCAGGCCATCATACCGATGGAGGATGTGGAAGCCATTGTCCATGGTCTGCAGCAGATTCTACAGCAGATTGAGGTGGGTGAGTTTGATTTTTCCATCAGCCTGGAAGATATTCATATGAATATCGAAGCCCGTTTGTCAGCCAAGATTGGTGAGGCGGGTAAAAGGCTTCACACTGGCCGTTCGCGTAATGACCAGGTCGCTCTGGATATCCGTCTTTATCTGCGTGACGAGATTGTTGATATCATAACTTTTATTGATTTGCTGATTGATGCCCTGCTGATCCAGGCTGAAAAGAATCTGGATGTTATTATGCCTGGATTCACACACCTGCAGACGGCTCAGCCGATCTTGTTTTCTCACCACATGATGGCTTATGTGGAGATGTTCAAACGCGACAGCGCCCGCCTGGAGGATTGTCTCAAACGTGTTAATGTTATGCCTCTGGGAGCAGGTGCTCTGGCAGGTACAACATTCCCCATTGACCGGGAGCATGTGGCTGAACAACTGGGTTTTGCCTCTATTACCCGCAATTCGCTGGATTCGGTGTCAGATCGGGATTTTGCCCTGGAGTTTCTTTCTGTTTCTTCAATCCTGATGATGCATCTGTCCCGTTTCTCCGAGGAGCTGATTCTCTGGTCCACTAGTGAGTTTAAGTTTATTGAGCTTTCCGACAGCTTCTGTACTGGTTCGTCAATCATGCCGCAGAAAAAAAATCCGGATGTACCTGAATTGGTGCGCGGCAAGACCGGACGCGTTTACGGTAATCTGATGGCGCTCCTTACAATTATGAAGTCCTTGCCGCTGGCTTACAACAAGGATATGCAAGAAGACAAGGAACCGCTTTTTGATACGATTGATACGGTTAAAGGGTGTCTCAAGATCTTTGCCGATATGATCAAAAAGATGCATGTTTATGAGTCGGCAATGCTTGCTGCTGCCGGTAAAGGCTTCTCAACCGCTACCGATGTGGCCGACTATCTGGTACGCAAGGGGCTGCCTTTCCGTGACGCCCATGAGGCGGTTGGTAAAACTGTGGCCTATTGCATCGAGAACGACATGGTCCTAACTGACCTTACTTTAACCGAGTGGCAGCTGTTTTCACCTTATTTTGACAATGATATTTTTGCGGCAATTACATTGGAGGCCTGCATAAATGCCCGTAATATCCCTGGTGGAACATCGCGGGAGCAGGTCTGGAATGAAATAGTCAGAACCAGAGAAGGTAAATAGACCTGATGTACTGTGACTTTTTCAGACTAACCGAAAAACCGTTTACAATTACACCAAATCCGCATTTCATATTCCTCAGCAGTAATCACAAGGAGGCTTTTGCCCACCTTGTTTACGGTATAGAAAGTCATGCCGGTTTCATCTCTCTGACCGGAGAGGTCGGAACCGGCAAGACCACTCTGCTGCGAACCCTTCTCTCAAGCCTGGATAAAGAGCAGCACCGCAGCGCATTGATATTTAACCCATGCCTGACAGGCGCACAACTCATGGCTGCAATCTGCCAGGAGTTTGGGTTGAAAACCCGTAAAAAAGACATAAATAGTTACTACAATCTTCTTAACAAGTTCCTTATTGCACAACACCAGGAAGGGCGAAATGTTGTGCTGGTGATTGATGAAGCACAAAATTTACCGGTAGAGGTGCTGGAACAGTTACGAATGATATCCAATCTGGAAACAGAGCAGGATAAATTGATTCAGATTGTTCTGGCTGGACAGCCTGAGTTGGATGACATTCTTGGACGACACGACCTGCGCCAACTGAGTCAGCGCATTATGGTCCGCTACTGTCTGAAGTCGATGGGGCAGCAGGATACTGTTGACTATATCAACCATAGGCTGAGAGTATCAGGAAACAGGACGCCTGAGCTGTTTTCAAGTGGCGCAATAAAACGTATCTATCTGTTTTCAAAGGGTACGCCACGTCTTATTAACGTTGCCTGCGAACACGCTTTGGTGATGGCCTGGTCGCAAGAGAGCAGCACTGTCACCTCTGCAATGGCCGAGAAAGTCATTGCAGCCATACAGCCTGGTTATATAAATACGGGCGGATTTAAACGTTTATTCACTCGACTGTTTTGCAGAAGGTAATATCAAGATGAGTTATATTCTGGATGCTTTGAAAAAAATGGAGCACGAGAAGGCCAAGAAAAAAGGTACAGCCGGTATGACTTCTGTTTCCGGTGAATTATTCCGGCCGGAAAAGTTTAAGCCTCAAAAAGGCAATATTTGGAAAATCGGTGCTGCAATTGTTCTGGTTGCCATATTGACCTCTGGTGTCACCTGGTATCTCCTGCGCGATAACAAATCGGCAAAAACAGCAAAGGTGGTTCAACCTGTGCAGGTGCCTGCCACTCCACAGGGGCCGCCTGCAGAGGCTGTTGTGCCACCTGTGGTTGTTGCTGCTCCAACTCCTGCTGCAGCATTGCCCGCGGCACCTGTGGCTGTCAGGCAGGCAGTGCCTGTTGTAAAAAATGTAACAGGGCCTCAGGCTGATGAGGAAGAAAATCGACGCTCCTCCCGGAAAAATAGTACTAAAACTGCTCAACGAAAAGAAAAAGAGGAGACAGCACCTGTTCAGGGCATTGCAGCTCCAACGGATATCAAAGTGTCCGGTATTGCCTGGCAGGATGAACGGGCGGCACGAAGGGCGGTTGTTAACGGCTTTCTGCTTAAAGAGGGCGCCGTAGTCGGTGGGGCAAAAATAGTCGAGATTCTGCCGGAAAAAGTTCGTTTTTCCATGGCAGGCAGGACATTTGAGCTTTCAATGCATTCTTCATCTGTACAGGGTGCAGTTAAATGAAAGGCTGGGTTTGCGGAATGCGCAACTGTCTGGTGTTAATAGCAATAGCAGCATTGTTGGCTGCCTGCGGTAAAAGGGGCGCGCTGATATATCCTGACCAGTTGACCCCTGCGGCGACATCTGATGTTAGAATCAGTCAGCTTGATACTGTAGTGAAACTCTCTTTTCAGTTGCCGCAGAAGAATCAGGCCGGAAAGGATTTGACCGACCTTGCCGGGGTTGACATATACAAGCGCTCGGCAGTTAGCGGGCAGCCCGCTGGCTGCAATTCCTGTACAGTTGACTATTTGCTTTTCAAAAAAGTTTATCTGAATTTGCCCGACAGTCAGATTGTCAAAAATGGCGGACAGATGATTCTGCTGGATGGTGATGTCAGGAATGACAGAGATTACAGTTACTTTATGATTCCATTTACAACAGGTTTTTTGGCAGGTAAGCCTTCTCTGCCCGTAAACATTGGCGTTACAGAATCTCCATTGCCGCCAAAACTGAAAGTGGTTGCACAGCCGACAGAAATCCGGATAGTTATTTCACCGACGTCACAGCAATCTGATACTGCAGGTTATAATTTGTATCGAGCCGAAAAGGGGCAGGCATTTACTCTCTTTCCTCATAATAAAGAACTGGTGAAGGATAACAAATATACAGATATGGGCTTGAAGAGGGGTGTCAGTTATATCTATGCCGTGCGAACTGTTGTGAAGAGAGCCAATGGTGTTTTTGCGGAAAGCGGATTTTCCAATCAGGTCGAGACCAGTCTGGCAGAAGAGTAGCAAGTTGTGTAACCGGAAATTGGTAGAAGCAAAAAGGGCATCCAATTGGATGCCCTTTTTTTGAGTCACTATGTTGTTGTTTTACTTGGCAGCGGCTTTTGCCAGCTCCAGAGCAATATCCTTGTAAGGATTGGCAAAGAGAATGATCAGGCAGATGACCAGAGCATAAATTGCCAGTGACTCGATCATGGCGAGACCGATCATCATGGTGGTCAGGATCTTGCCGGATGCGCTCGGATTACGAGCAACACCTTCAACAGCGCCCTTGACTGCGAAACCCTGGCCGATACCGGTGCCGATAGCTCCGAGGCCCATGCCGATACCTGCTGCAAATACACACATTGAAAAAAAATCCATTTGTAAACCTCCATCTTAGATAAGTTTCCTAAATAGTATAGGACTGAAAAACTGTTTAGTGCGCCTCTTCCAGTGACCCCTGGATGTAAATCATAGCCAGCAGCATGAAAACGAAGGCCTGGATAAAAGAAACAAGTACACCCATCAACATCATTGGAAGCGGTACGAAAAAAGGAGCCAGGGCAAAGAATACCATCAGGACCAGTTCGTGACCATTCATGTTGCCGAATAGACGCAGTGTCAGGGAAACCGGACGGCTTAAATGGCCGATAATTTCAATAAAGAAAATCATCGGGGCCAGCCACCAGATAGGACCCAGGAAGTGTTTAACATAGTGGAAGCCATGTTCCTTTATGCCGACAACATGTGTGGAGATGAAAACTACCAGAGCGCATGCTGCAGTTGTGTTGATATTGGCGGTTGGGGGGAAAAAGCCGGGAACAAGGCCGATTAGATTGGAAACCAGGATGAAAATAGCAAGAGTTGCAATCATCGGGAAGTAGCGGCGTCCATGTTCACCCATGGTGTCAACAATCATCTTCTCTATTGTATCTACAACGATTTCCATAAAGTTTTGAAGGCCGCTGGGAATGGTTTTGAGGGATTTTGTTGCGATCAAAGACAGGGCAAGCAGGAGTAGAATGACCAGCCATGTATATATGATTGCGTCAGCGCTGGCACCGGTAATATGTAGCGGCTCCAGCATCTTGCGGAAAAATTCCAGGAAAAGTAACGGGTGAACCATAAAGCTAACCTCCTGTGCGCAATGAAAAATAAACGGATAAACCAATCATATTTATAACAATTATAGAAAGTCCGACAACTGTCCCAGCTATAGAAAAGATACCAGACGTTATGATCAAGTAAAGTGCAAAAGCAATAATACTAAGGCGCGAGATGAAACGGACCTGGGCATATCTTTCGGGATTTGCAGGCGCATTAAAGATAATGCGTTGCAGCATGTTGCGCATCCACATAAAATTTAACAGAGCAATCAAGCCACCTGCCAGGACGCCGCTACCGACTTTGTTAGAGAAAAAAACATAGCCGGAAATCGTCAAAATGGCTAAAAGTGCAAAAGAACATTTGATGATGGAGGCAAAGAGGCTGTCCTCATTTATTGCTGCCGTCATCTTTTCGTATCTCCCGGCGAACGATTACATAAATATTCTTAAAACCGGCTGCAATACCGAGCAGCAGGAAGATATAAAAGAAGTAAGGTTTTGTGTTCAGCCAGTTGTCAAGTGTCAGGCCAAACCAGGCACCAATTCCGATAGCAAGTGCAACCGAAATTCCCATGCTTGAGACCATGGCCAGGTTGCGGAAAATGTCTCTTTTTTCTTGATCCAAGGTAGCTCACACAGTGTTACAAACGTTATTACCTAACATGCTCTTTGTCGCAGTGTCAAACTAAATAAACACTGTTTTAGGCTAATGATCGGAAGCTTTCGTAGGAGGCATTGATGGTTGCATTAATGTCCTGATCGCTGTGCGCGGCAGAAACAAAAGCCGTCTCAAATTGTGAAGGAGCCAAATATATTCCCTGGTTCAGCATGGACTGGAAATATCTGGAAAACTCGGCGGTATTACAGGCCGAGGCGGTAGTCCAGTCGAATACTTCTCCCTTGCTGAAGAATGCACAGAACATACTGCCAACACGCGTTGAATAAATCGGATAGCCGGCTCTTTTTGCGGCATCCGCAATGCCTTCGGCAACCATACGGCTCTTTTCTTCCAGAGCCTGATAAAAACCGGGCTGTTTCAGCAATGATAAAGTGGCGATACCGGCTGTCATTGCCAGAGGGTTTCCCGATAGGGTCCCTGCCTGGTAAACGCCTCCAGATGGAGATAGCTTCTCCATAATCTCTTTTTTGCCGCCAAAAGCGCCAACCGGTAATCCGCCACCGATGATTTTTCCCAGGGTAGTCATATCAGGCGTCACACTGTAGAGTTCCTGCGCTCCGCCAAAAGCTACACGGAAACCTGACATTACTTCGTCAAAGATCAGCACAATGCCTTCTTGGGTGCATATTTCCCGCAACCCTTCAAGAAAACCTTCTCGTGGTGGAACAGTGCCCATGTTGCCGGCCACTGGTTCGACTATGATGCAGGCGATGCAGTCCTTGTTCTCCGAAACAAGTTTATTTACGGATTCCAGAGAGTTGAACTCGGCTGTCAGTGTGTGACGTGCAGTTGCTGCAGGAACGCCAGGTGAGTCTGGTACGCCGAATGTTGCAGCACCTGACCCGGCCTTGACCAGTAATGAGTCAGCATGGCCGTGATAGCAGCCGGAAAATTTTATGATGTTGTCCCGACCGGTATAGCCACGTGCCAGGCGGATAGCGCTCATGGTTGCCTCGGTGCCCGAGCTTACCATACGAACCATCTCAATAGAGGGGACGGCATCAATTACCAGATTGGCCAGTGTTGTTTCTAATTCGGTGGGGGCTCCGAAGCTGGCACCGTTGTCAAGGGCCATTTTTACCGCTTGAACAACTTGTGGATGGCAGTGCCCCAGTATCATTGGGCCCCAAGAGCCGACATAATCTATGAAAGAGTTGTTGTCCTCATCAAAAATATTGGCCCCGCTGGCCTTTTTGATAAATAGAGGATTTAAGCCAACGGACTTGAAGGCCCTTACCGGGCTATTGACTCCTCCGGGAATGGAAAGTTTTGCTTGATGGAATAAAGTGTCAGACCGATTGTGGTTCAAGGTGGGCCTCGATTCATTTGGATGAATATTAGTGTAGTTACTCTTGTTTTGTTACCATGTTATAGGCGGTTGTGTCAAGAATGGTGCTAGAAAGCGATATAAATCAACGGTAAGGGTTTGGCTGGAAAAATGTGTTTTTCTGTAAATGTAATTGCCCTTTTTGTCGCAAAACGATGTTTTATATAAATATGTAAAAATTGGTCTGACAAGATAAAATTATTGCTCTAAATAATTGACAATCTTGGTTATATAGTATATTTAAAAAATTGGTAAGACAACTTGCCAAAATAAATAGAGAAATAAGGTTCTGAGAATTATGTCTGTCTGCCTTTAGCAAATTTAATTTCTTTGTTTTGTTCTGATTTTTTGGCCTCACTGGATTGATTAGTTGTTCTTTGTATGAACAGGGTTCTTATGTGTCTGGAAGTGAAAGCAAAGCTGCTTTATTCATCCTCTTGAACCGCTTAGATTTAACCCTCACCAAAACCAAGCTTAGTCGACGAAAACCCATTTGAAAAGTGATCCGGATTGCGGACCGGATGCACTATCCAGCTACGTCTCTGTTCGTCAGAGGCAGTGCTGAGTTTAATTTTTAATGTGAAGCTATGTACATTTCTAGAGCAGGAGATTGATATGAACAGAGAACTGCAACATT